>Ga0126342_10001238_pt1 | contig 34805 bp, 30 predicted proteins | sample Cyp1metagenome_FD_92528 | JGI IMG/M metagenome (GOLD analysis project Ga0126342, IMG submission 92528) | Coral microbial communities from Lord Howe Island, Old Settlement Bay, Australia - Cyphastrea 1 metagenome | ecosystem: Host-associated > Invertebrates > Cnidaria > Coral ...
ACAACCTATTGATCGTATACCAAATTAGTACCGCCCCCAGCAAAGTAGCGCCAGGTACTATGTATGAGCCTCTGGCTTGACAGCAGACCGCTGCATGGAAGGAGACACGGTGGAAATGGAGAGAGATTGCCCCAAGGGAAGTTGATGTGCACGCTAGGTGGAAGCCTGAGAGAGCAAAGCAGAAGAGAAGAGAATAAGAAGAAGAGGAAGAAGAGGAAGAAGAGGAGACGAAGAGGAGACGAAGAGGAGACGAAGAGGAGACGAAGAGGAGACGAAGACCGAGCCGTAGATCAGAAGCAGCTTGAGAAGCAAGTGCCTGCTTGAACCTATGGACCGCATACCAAATGAGTACTGGTCGATCAGTTTAGTGCAGTGTGCGTCCTGTGACGAGTCCTTGTAGACGCTGCAATGCTGTAGGCAGCATAGGCAGCGTCATTAGCTACCACTTGAAGAGGGGCACTAGCGTCTAGATTAGATCAGCTAGAGCGCCTTCCCTGACAGCTGCACACCTTTTACCCACGGCCACTAGCCAGTCGGTGTGGTGTCTACAGGATTACTCTATATCTCTCTTGAGCCTTGACAGCGTATGTAAATGTGCTCAATACTCATGCTATATCCACATAGGATCCAGCCCAAGACAAAAACAAGGGGGGAGGGGGGTGTTTGAAAGGTTTCAGTCACTACAAATGTAGCTAGCCCCAAATGGTAGATGAAAACTGGAATCCTGGAAAACAGTCTTCCGCTCAATTGGAGTCCAAGGCGGAAATTCCGAGCAGCTGGCGCTGCACGGGCAGCTTGACGAACTTCATTCTGCATTGTGTTCGGCTGGGCGGTGTGCTGAAGATCAGGCTGTCGCTCTGATGTTCAACGTGCTCTTCGCTTGGGGCATGCCCTGCTGCTTGACGGCATCCCTGTGGACAAAACTGTTGCGATCTTGCTGTATGATATCCTTCTTCGAGGCCCTCATGTCAGTGCGATGTTCTTCGAGCATCGTTGTAGTTCAATAGAGCGGCTGGCGGGCCGGGCCTTGGAGATGTGTGCAACTGCAAGTCCCTACTGGTCTGCATACGCCTGTCAACAAGCCACCAAAGCAGCCAATTCCCTTTAACCCAGCACCGCCATGGAGGTAGCAAAACGTCTTCGACCAGCGTCAATCGAAGAGCTGCAGCTTTGCCTTTGCGCTGATCCAGCTGAAGAAATTGGAAGGGATTGATGGGCACTTATCGGTCCACATTTATTCTGGCCATGCTCTTATCTTGGAAATCCGATTTACTGGCGACACTTTCGGACCATGTGCAGCCACCAGCCCCCGTGTCAAGACCTTGAGCCAGGTGTTGCCTTTTGCCGCCTTGAAGAAGAGGTTGGTCGACGGCAAGGTGAAGGAGGCCCGGGCGCTAACAGGCCGGGATCTGGCCCTCATTGCCTGCAAGTCCATCAAGCTCTTGGACTACTTTGGAATTGCTGGGCAGATTGGCCAACTGGGGGCGGAAAAAGTTGAAGACTCGCCTTGCGAGCGGGCAGACGCGGATGGCGTTGGCAGGCATGGGCCGTGCCAAGGCCATTCCTCCCGAAGACCGCGCAAGCGTGCGTTGTTCACGCAACAGGGAGACTGAGGCAGTGAACGCAGCCTTTGTGAAACCGGTGAACCCGCCGAAGTGGTACACAGACGAGCACTTCTGCAAAGGGTCCGTTAACATGGGGAAAGCTCTACTGCATTGCTTGAAGGATGCAGGCTACTAGCAAGACTTGCAGCTGAAGAAACATGGCGAGCATTTGGATGAGACCTTCTGAAATCACATTTCGTTTTGGAAGAAAACGCCGCGGTCTCCAGCTACTGAGGGGCATGTTGATTTTCCGTCCTCGGCTTCTTGTTCGTTCTTGCGAGCCCAGGCGTCCGGGTCCGAACCGGAAAACATCAAGAGACACCACGTTCTTCACTGCTTTGAGAATGGGCCATTGGCCAAGGACATGAACTTGGCGCCAGCATTTCATTCACAGCCGCGTGCTTCCTTCAGAGCCAAAGGCGACTCGTGTTTAGCAGCACCGCGACTATTACATGCACAGGGTGAGTTGTTTGGTTTATTTGGGCAGATCAACTACTTCTTGTCCAACAAAACTGGAACGCTGACACAGAGCGTCATCTGAAGCGCCGTTTCCTCAGATTGTGTGGCAAATGGATGCTTGCCTTAGGGGAATAGGAAATTTATTGATTGATGGCTCGTGGCACTGGATGATCTTTTGACAAAGAAATGTGTATGTATATATATATATACACACTTGATTTGATTCTAGGGAAGTAACGGTGCGAGCACTGGTTTGGAGCCATCCAAATGAAATTGAAGTCTTGCCAGGCAAAATAGCAAACCCTCTGACAGAGAGTTTGTCCTGTTCTTTTGTCACCGCTGTTGCGGTAGACGAGCTTTGATTGAACGTGCCAGAGCTGATTGAAACGATATATATTATTATTTAACGATACACCGCACACACGCACACATACATACATACATGCATGCACGCATGCATACATACCTACATACCTGCATGCCTACATACCTGCATAGGGGGGAGGGGGGGAGGGGGGGTGGACTTGATTCAGGCGAAGCATTAAAAACGCGCAGCAAGAGAACAAAGGAACAAGTACAACCCAAGAACAGAAACAAGAACAACACCTTCCAATCAGACACGCCGGCAGGCCGGCGGACTTCTATCTCTTTTTGCACTGCGCTTGAAAGTTATTGCTATTTGTACTTGCTGCATCTTGCTGCTTGAACCTGGTTGATAGCTAATGAGCGGGCCAGATTTCTAGAACTACCAGCATCCATGGAATCCCGGAACTGGTTTGAGGATGTTTGTTGGAACATCTACAGGAACCTTCCTACATTTGGGGATAGAGACCTGGGTTTTAATTTTTCCTGCGAATTTTCAAGTGGGTTTTCTATCAACGCGATTCAACGGGACGGACCACTGGTGTTACCTTGGGGAAACTCTTCAGCCCAGGTATCTGAACATGAACTTCGGTGTTCGCTTCGCCTTTGACAAGGGCCAGGCTGGGATCACCTACGGCGGCGGCGGTGGCGAAGGTTTGTTCGAACGGGTAACGGTGAAAAAAAAATGCTACGAACAAAACTTGGAGGCTGGAATAGATTGGAACCGTTTCTGTATCTTCTGTCAGAGTTCCACTTTGATCTTAAACTGGGGGATTGAAATGACATCATGACATCTATCTTTGAAATGGTTAAAAAATCACCAAAAAAAGTAAAACAAGGTTTGGAGGTTTCGCTGGTGAAAGGCAACAGCCTTCAGTTTGGCGACACCCCAAGGGCCCCAGGCGGTTTATTTGGTGCTTGTGAACCGCTTAACAACCATAGGGATCACGTCTTCGGGGAATGTTGAATGACCCCTCTGGAACGGATGGTCAGTAAGAATATTTAAGAACATTTACAGTAAAAGAAACTAAATCCTCTAAGTCCTAAAAATCCCAAACATTCAATCCATTGCTCAGATGTATTTGAAATTTGATGTTCATTCAGGTTTCAACCATCTATTTAATCTATTTTTATGTGCTATCAAGTGGTTAGGAGCGGTTAGGAGCTATGGTTGTATCATGTTGTATCCATATTCACCATGGGAAAAAAAGGATAGCCGCGGAGCTACTCAGTGAGCTTCCCGTTGCCACATGATGGTTAAGATTCGCCGTTCAAATCGCCGTTGTTGGTGCTGGATACACCCTTAATACTGTACCCTCTGGTAACCGAAGAAAACAGAAGCTAGCTATGGAAAATTACACTTTTTAGTATATTGTAAATCCATGTAAATCCATGTAAATCCTCTATTATATCAATGGGTTTATCACAATAAACAGTTACATTGCCAGAGGCTCATCTGCCCCGCGGTAGGCCACTGGTCCCTTCGTTTGCGGCCGAGAAAACATTACGTCCAAAGATGGCACCACTGAGGGACCGAGCGGATCCGAGCGTGGTGTTTCACAGCGCCGAAAAAATGAGGGTTCTATACCCATAGGATCCATGTATGCTATATATGGTAACATTTACCATCAATATACCCCCAATGTTAGCATATATACCATACATGGATCCCATGGGATAGCACCTATGGATATCTATGAGGGTTTCCATCAATGGGGGTAATTACCCCAATAGCATCCAATAGCTGGATGGTCTATCTAATGGAACATCCAATTTCAATCGATACTTTGGGGGGTACCCCATTTTAGGAAACCCCCGTGGGGATGTAGTATATAGGTAGGGATATAATTAGTTATAATATGTTTTTAATAGCAACCCCCAAGAAGATGCCGATAAGTTGCAGAACGTGGAACATACGGAGGAAACATCATAGCTCATTAGTGTTCACTACCTATTCTGGGCAGCTTTTTGGGGGGCCTGTATATTATATCACTACATGGGTATGGGACAAAATATGTCAAAATGGAATGCGCAGGGGACAGTTTTTTTTGGAAAGAAACAAACACTTTTCTTTTAGGCCTAATTTTGAGCACACCATGGGATTTGGGTATTCCAACTGTCCAGAAATAGAGAAATTACACCAGTAAACCAATGACAAATGGGCAAAACTACCACAGTAAATGTGGTTTTAAACAACGCCAGAAACTGGTCCTTTCTCCCACTTTTTCGACGACCAAGCCATGGTATCTCATGCGGATGGGTGACTTGCTTGTCCAATGATCCACTGGTGATTTTCATTTGAAGACTCTGTGTCAACTTCAACGAAATCCCTCATGACTTCTCCATGATAGAACCCAGTTGTAAATGAGATACTTCCCAGTTCTATAAGGGTTATGAACAACTTACTAGCTGGGAAACCTATAGAAGTACCCTTTTGACATTTGCTCCTTTGGCCCTTTGGCATCACGGTAGTTTGTCCAAATCTGGGTGAAATGGTGAAGTTATGGCCTCTTCATGGGACATCTATGAGGTTTATGGCCAAAGTTGGATGGTTTCACCTCTATTTGGGGTCCCACCGATTGAAACCGGCAGGAGTGAAACCCAAGTTCTGCGGCGAAGACGGGCCCTTCAAGGACGCTGAACGCTGCGTGATGTTCATCTCAGGAATCATGTCGTGGCAACGAGTGAATGATCATGGCTGATCAATGAGATAACCCCGTAGAACCCCCAGTTGGAGGACTGAAAGTGATGTAAAGCTGCTTGAAGTATCCTAAGTGTGGTACGCAGCTATCAATCGTAAAGTATTATTATCCATTCATATCCACTATACATATCTATACATGATATATATTGATATATATATAATAACTACACCTATTCTCTATGATAAACTCACTAATCAGGACACATCAGGACCTTTCGAAGTATGGGAAGCTCATCCTGATTTTTTCGAGCCGGGCCGTGTCCAGGAGGATTGGCTGCCAGACATGAAGCCCTACGATTCAGCGTTCCTTTGACAAGGGCCCCAGGGTATTCAATGGGATTTACTGGGATCTATTGGGAAAGATCTACAGTAAAAATACTGATTTCAATGTGATTTAATGGGGTTTCTGTAGAGTTGGCAGGAGAATTTCCGATAGTTGGCAGGCAACAAAAAAGAACATCCCGTGCATATTTTCAGCACTTCGCGCTCCAGTACAATGCGACCATCCTTTGCCATATTGGACTGGGATCTTGAGGCCAAAGGCAGATACATGTATGTCATATGATATATATATATATATATGTATATATCACATTGTACAATGCTAGATTATTGTATTACGATATTGTATATGATACGTACGTGTTAGATTAGCTATGAATATATGTATATGCATATTATATATATATCTCATATAATATGATATATATATATAATATATACATGCATAACAAAACATACACAAGCCCAACATTTGCTGTACTCCGATTTTTAGCAGCATTCTGCTGGTGCCAGGTTTGAATACACTGCCTATGGCTACAATGTGGGATGCAACAATCTGGGTGAGTATCCATTCCCCACGGAGCCTGTGTCGCTCGGAGTTGGCGAGGAAGCGAAGAGGAAGCGAAGATCGGAGATGTCCGGTTTGATCAACATAGAAAAGTAGCACTTGTCGGATCATTCCAGTCAATCTGAGTCAATATACAATAGTATTGACTATGGGGATGGGTCAAAAGCCTATGAAATTATCATATGACTGAGGGAATAAAATGCTGTAAACATCCATTAATCAGGGATTTTAGGGTACCTAGCGGACCAGGGTTTTGGCTCATAGCCACATAATTCGCTTAAGACTACTGCGTGATAAGCCTTGAAGCTGGGGGTTGTTCTCGGCAGAAATTGGTGCATGGGTCTAACCATCTAAAAAATGGGATTTAAGCAGACACTTCATGGGAATTTAAGCATCAAACATAGGGATTTCATCCACGAACAACGGATACTTGGGATTTGTCCATCTAAAGTGGGTCGAACATGACTAAAACTTGAAAACATAACAAGGATCATTGGATTCAAAGATATCAGATAGAACAACTATAGGTGGCTGTTCATCATGGAACCTTATCTTTACCAGGCCACGGCCTGGCTGGGCCAAGGTACTATCCCAACGCAGTGTGGTCGCTTGGATGCTGAGCGTAGCTGGATGGGGGATCCATGTTTTTTTTTTCAGTAGCTGGATGGTTTATCGCATGGAACAATGGAACATCCCAAAATAACATGGATGATAACTGGGGGTACCCCCATGACTTAGGAAGCCTCCATGTCTTAACTGGGCTTGACTTTTGTTGATCCATTGGTTTACTGGGGGTTCACCCAGTCCACCCAGCAAATGAATCGAAGCTCTACCATGATTTAAGCCAGAAAAAGACACAGGCGTATGATGGTGAATGATTCATAATTATTCTATTCCAACGGTTGATGGTTTAAGAATGTCGAATGTTTGAAATCTTCTTCATTTTCATGTCATTTTCCATAGAACTTCTCATGACGATCTCCAATTGAGCGCCCCTTTTACGGGGCCGGTGGAGTTTCCACCTTTTTGGGAGAGGTCTCGGCAGGGCAACTTGCAGCCACAGAATTTCATTGGGGAAACTGATGATCAACCAACATTTTGGGGCTTCATTACAAACTTATAGATGTGTCATGTATAATCATGTGTGTATATGTGTGTATATATTATATACATATATTATATGATCTGTATAAAATTGTAATTACCAATAATTACATATATCCCATAAATAGACGGGTCGTCTACCAGGGACCATGGTTGTGCACCACTTACGATTCCTGGAATGCACCATGAAGCAGGCGTTGAGTTTGTAATTCGCTAGGTCGCTCGGTGTTCAGATTTTCTAATCGCACTTACAGGCGTTGCTTCCTCCCACTCAATGTTTCATGACATGTCATATCATTTCATCATATCTTTCCTGATGATACTTTTGAATACTTTTGGCGACCAATGTGATCAGGTACAGATACATGTATCTGGTTAAATTATATCGACCTCACTGCGACCTCACTGGAATCATAGTCAATGAGGGGAATCATCCCCAAATGGGCTTATTTCAGGTTAGTGAAATATTATAATTTACCCAGATGTATGTGTTTGTAAAGATGTATTGTTCGAGGAACAGGACCGGAGGACCGGTGATGTACCACAGCTTTCATGGTCCAGGTATACCTTGCCGGGTAAGTGCCCAAACAACTTGCCACTTGGATCAGAAATTGTGCGAACAAAACCCAGCCCGAAAGAAACGAGTCGTTTCTAGAGGTGGTTTGGTGGATTTATATTGGGAGCATCCAACTTCTATCATTAACTGGATCCGTATATGCATATATATATATACCCTCTGGTGTTAACATAGCCATGGAAAATGGCCCATTTATAGATGGTTTACCTATTAAAAATGGTGATTTTCCATGGCTATGTTAAATAACCAGAGGGTATATATATATATATTGGGATCATCTGAGACGTCTTTGGAAAGTACTGAGGTCTCTTAAGCGAACATAAATGACTAACGCATACTAATGATTTCAAGTTTCTCGCCTACATTTGCTGCACGTGTGAAAACTCCGATCGATAGATTGTGATGGAAGCCCGGGGTCATTGACTTGCAAAATGAACAGGTTGGGTTTGCTCGGACGTCTTTTGACTGGGAGGTTGCATAAGGGGTTGCCTGAAAATAGGGTATTCCAATAATTCCAATGGTGCATTGTTATTTTTCCCATCAAAATGGTCATTTGCGATATACCCGCCGTATCGAAGTCAAGCATTATCAATTATCAACCATCCATATTTTTGCATATACATATATACATATCTAATTAAGTATATAAATATAAGATATACATATCTAAGTATATATATAATATATATATATATAGACATCTGGAGTGGCTCACTGGCCCTGAGGTATTACAACAAGAACCAGGAGTGTCAGGCAGTTCAGCCTGGTGGCTATTGTCCTGGGGTGGTCCCCAATGGCAACGGCACCTGCACCTGGAACTATGAGGAAGCAGGTGGGCTGCCGCTGGTGATCGTTAACGTTAACGTTTGGCGAAATGATGTAACATGTCTTATGCTTTTTAAAATGTATATATATATATGTATTGGAAAATATGTTGGTGTTTTTTTTCATGTTGATATTTTTGAGCCACTTTTGAATTGTTTTTTAAATGTCCGTTTGGAGCTCCTTTCCTTGGTAAAGAGGACCTATTTATTTTGAAAGTGAGATCGCCTTCTTTCATCTCCGCCATGATAGGATCCTACAGCCCTTCCCATCTTTTTAGACGCTTCAGCCCGGTTCAGCATACTCATAATATCTCATAATAGGTCAATGATTCAATGTATATAGATGTATAGTAGATTATACATACATATATATATAATATACCTGGATCTTCGAAAGGACACAAATAATTGTCCGTTTGCAAGATTTCTGCCCTTAGGGCGGATTTCTTGTGAAGGACCTGGAAATGGTCATTTTTTGACTACTGTGGTCAATTTTGTATTTCGCACCTTTTGTGCTGATCTTACTCTACTTTACGTAAAAATGTGTCGATTTTTCTGGGCGGAAATTCCCGGGAAAAGGGCGGAAATAATCGGGAAAAGGGCGGAAATACCCGGGCAGACTCAACATGACTGAAAAATGAAAACATGAAGTGATAAGTTTTTTCTTGAAATGGTCGTGTTACTTTGGAATGGACAAATTTATAAAACAATGACAGAAATCAAACTAAAATCTGCCCTGGGCAGAAATTTGTAGCCAATTAATATCCAGGTATATGTATTGGAAATAATACATACACACCACTGCATTTTTCCGCAATCAACATCGTCTTGTCAACGCGAACGTTTGAACATGTTTGAACCTCAAGTCGGTGAACAGCCGTCAAGAAATTGAAAGATGAGTCTACTTGACTCTGAAAGATCTCACTGAGCTGAAATCAACCATAGACCCATGAGAGTTGGTATTTGTTCCCTGTCCTTGCCAGGTGAAATCGATCTCAACGAGTTCCTTGGATTGCGAGTGCAACTTGAGGCACTAGAGATATATAGTGTGTATATGGTATACATATATTTATATACGATTATACATATACATATATATATATATAGATATACACACACATCGTGACTAATTATGTATATGCATTATGACATATTGATCTCTTTGGGGATGTCTTGGATTGTTCCTCTCACTTCCCAAGATCGAGTCAGGAAAGAGAAATTAGAGAACTCTGTGGTCACACTGTGAGTGCCCCGCATGATTACAATGGTGCAGATTTGAATGTGTCAAACATATTAGACTGTGAAGTGAACATTTAATGTTCTTGGTTTTGTTGTTGACGAGTTGTTTTGTTGCAGCAGTTTCATTTGAATACGATGATATTTTCATTTGAAAGCAGGGCAATTTCCTCTTCTTGATGTAGACTGGGTAAAGCTGTAGATGAAATCTTGGCGAAAGTGGGTTCTAGTGTTTTATTTGCCAATTCAGCCTAAGAATATTTCACATTCCCCCAAAAAAGATGCCTTGCCTTGGGCAGCTAAGGTCAGGCATATCAGCAGGGTTCAAAACCCATTGTCAGTGAATTTATTAATTTATACGGGGAATCTGGTTGGTGGTTTGGAACATTTTTTATTTTTCCATATATTGGGAATAATCATCCCAACTGACTAATATTTTTCAAGATGGTTGAAACCACCAACCAGAAATATATTGGGGATTATGGCAATCCATGAGCTGGGAATCCCCATGAACCAGCAATTCTTTCATGGGAGGGAAGAGGAGTCATCCAGTGAAGGAACTGTTGAGTTGCTGAGAAGCGACGGGGCTCCTATGCAACTTAGAAATGAGCAGTTTCAAAATCCATGTTTAGAGGAGTTTAAATGGGATGTAGCCATGGAACTTGGGGTTTTACCATCAACATATGGTGATATAAGGTGGTAAATGATGATTGGTTGGTGATACTACCCAATATAACAAATATCTTGGCGATAATCATAATCCATGAGTTGGGAATGCCTATGAACAGCAACCATCATAGGGGATCAGCTGATAAGCTCTTGTTTAACACTGCTGAAATGTTGATATCTGCCATGACAAAACCTGTGCTGTTTGCCATGACTGAACTTGATGCTTCCAAGGCTGGTTGGCATCGAAGACTACAACATGTGGAGGTATCAGTCCGATGGTGAGGGACACCAGGTCAACTTTGTGCATATCGCTTGGGTCAGTGAGTTAAGGGATGTTGAGGGAGAAAAGGATTGGTGTCATCTAATTTTTCTGAGGTTTGTGACTTTTCCTTTTCAGGAGGTTCTTATGGAGAATATCGAAAGTGGAAGGGCCAAGATATAGAACCGCTCGTATTTGACAGGGCATTGGTTACTAGTCGATCTCCTGGAAGATGACACCAGGCATTGGTCACACTTTCCCAGAAGACCAAGTACCCCTCCGGAAAGCATGGGATTTGTCATGTTGATGGTCCAATGTGCCCATTGAATCCCATTGATCATGATACTTATATGGGGATGGGTCAAAACCTACTATATATTACATACTATTACCATATCAGAGGGGGATGAATATCCATTTACCAGCTCTTTGGATGTTCCCTGGGGTCCAGGCACTGGGGAAGCGCTGAAAAAGCTGGTGCTCCCCGTTGTGAAATGCTTGTTGGTTTACACAAAAATGAACTAGCTCGATATAACTAGCATAAGCCTTAGTCAATGGACATATTGAGTATATCATTTGCTATATGAACCAACTTGGCTCTCATGAAACAGATAAGTCAACCATTCATCCCCATTTTTGGTAGTAAAACATCCTGAATATATAGCATGAATTTATGGGAATGATCACCCGCAATCTTCGCAAAGCCGGGCAGGTGGTCGCATCGTGAGTACAACCCCGAGACCGACAAGGGCATTGCCTTCAGCTTTTTGGCCGAAAATGGGCGGCAGTGATAAGCCTAGATTTTGCCGTGCGGGGCTATCCATGGTTCACTCATGTTAGCTTCTTCTTCTTATGTTGTTCTTCTGACCAAAATGTTTGGGTATAAATGTTGGAGTCCTTTTATTATACCCTAACAGTCATGACTCAGTCATGACAGTATTGTGCCCTTTAATAAACAAGACATGACTTATCTGGGCCGTCACAGGCCGTCACTCGAGGAAAGGTCCGGTGCAGCGAAATCGTTCTGGGATCCGTTGTTGGATCCTGGATCCACCGTACCATCGTCACCATCCACCTGTTGCCATGAACAACACTCTATAGAACATACCCTCTGGTAAACTAACATAGCTATTGAACATGGCCATTTATAGTGAGTTTTCCCATTAAAACATGTGATTTTCCATAGTTATGTTAGTTTACCAGAGGATATGTTATATCATGTTATATACAATTATACAATAATAGATGATATTTTGTGTAAATATAATATCGCCAGCAAACGGTCAGGCTTTGGCCAGCACAACAACTCTGGATTCAACCAACACTGGGGAGATAACCAGCAACAATGTCGACGTTAAGCAACAAACATGGTGATAAATAACGGGCATAACTCTTCAGACATGAGCTTTTTTTTGGGGTGGTGGAAAAGTGGTGAAAAAGGGAACCTAATTATTTGATCCATTATCATAAATGATCAATTGATGGAGACATGGTGGCGTAGAATTTATAGATGGATAGCTAGTTGGATTGATTGATTGATCGATCGGTCAATCAACCATCTATCTAAAGGGGGATGAAATGACTTCCCAGTATATTCATAGGCCATTTTTTCAGGGTCGTTAAACTATTAGAGGTGCGAAGCCGTGAACGGCGAAGGCTGGTGGGATGGCATCGACAACCAAACGGCCAACGCCAAGCGCGTGGAGCAAGCCGCAAAGCTCTTCAACACTAGGAGCCGTGGGTTGGAAGACGAAAGATGTGGACATTCTCCGTTAAATGGGAAAACATAGATGTAGCTATTTCTAGTTTTCAAGACATGTTTGAGTACCAGTTGGTAGACTTTAGAGGGCTACAAAGTGTGAAAGCTGCTTGTGATCGGTGGATGAACCGCTCCGCGGATGCCGAACCGGCCAGGTATCCTGACTTGCCATCTGTGGCCGCTTGGTTATCACACATCTGAGCCGCCGCAGTGATGTTCGTTACTTTCTTTTTATAAAGACAAACAAACCATGAATCCTATCTAGATATCTATAGACATAGATACATCTAGGTTTGTTTATAGATGATGAATAACTACGATAAACCCGAGCTATTCATATACCCTCTAGCTGGTGATGGTATTGAACCCCCATTGGTCAAAGAGATTCAACTTCCAGGCGCCAGGTAGGTTCTGCGAGGTCTCCCATCCTTTGTGCCACGTGTTTTCTTTCCCAAGGCCCCTTGGGGTGCGAAAGACTTGGAAAGTCATGGAGATTCTATGGGGAAACATTTCCGAAGTGAACATTTTAATTTGGGATGCCTGTGCAGTGTCCAAAAGTGCTTGCTCCAGGGCTCCAAGTGTGTGTTGTTTTTCCCCTGAGTGAAGCGAGTTGTCACCTGGAACTATCGACCCATGGAGAGATAGTTGTGCTGTATCTCTTAAATTTCAACATTTACCTGTTTCACTGAACATAGTGACACTCACAATGGGTGTCCCTATTTAAAGACCAATAGCTTAGGATGATCTTAGATGATTTTCGGGTTCCCGGTTTCAACCTTCATATATGTTTTCTGTGTATCAGTCAAAAACCACATGAGTCTGGTACAAACTCCCACAAACGCAAGGACCCACAAATGCTCCCAAGGAAGACTTGCAAAACCCTCCGTGCGACTTCGACTTCAGCTTGTTCTACAAGCAATGGTACAGAAAGGCCACAGCTGGCGGTGGAAGCCAAGAAGAACTTGCGGTTATAGTAAATGCAATCAAATAATATATAATAAAGCGTTTGGAGTATACATATAGAATATGTACATATACAATCATATACAGTACAGCCATATACACAATATATATATATATATATATCAATATATGTAAAATGTATATTATCTACATATGTATATATATACTTTAATATACACATCAATCATATTGTATACATACCATACATGGATTATTGTCGAGCTCTAGGAGAGTACGCTTCATATGATCAAGGATGGCAGGAATTTGGATCGACGGCATCGCAGACATAGTGATCCTGTGGGGATTTATATAACGAGGTATAGTAAGGATATTTACCATCACTAACTTACACCAACCAACAATAACGAACTATGGGGATATTAAGAGGGATATTCATCAACAGGGAGAACAATCAATAATGATGATAATTAATAAAGAACCACCATCAATAATGTATAACAGGGATGATATAACCATCAATAACCAACAGCATAGATATATTTGCAACAAAATTGAATACAGCAGGGTGTGAATTGCAACGAACGCACCTAAAGACGTCAGGATAATGATGATTCGTAGCGGGAACCCCTCCGAAATGACGAAGCCTTTCAGGTTGATGAATCACTATAGTTCATCAAAAGTTATTGCAAGTTAATCCACAGTCTATAATATATTATAATATGCTATAGAAGTGATTTGTTTCAGCTGAGATTCACAGACTGAGTCCAGGATGGATACAGTGGCGGTAAATGTGGACCACCCAATGGCGTCTGCAAAGGCGGGTGCTGAGGCTGATTGGAGTATTGATAATGATATTTGCATTGTTAGTTTCAGACAGAGCAGATATGTAAAAGTTATCGAAGGAAGTTTAGAAGTCAAACTTCCGACAATATGGATAGATGAAAAAGCAGAGGTGGGAAGAGTCAAAGAAGAGAAGAGAAGAAGAAAGAAGATCAGAGAAGAGAAAGAGGCAGAAGACAGAAGATGCAGGTGCGCGAAAAGGTAGCAAAGTCGCGAGTTACAGTGCTTTTCCAATGATTTGTGGCTCCGGAGGGTCGAAAAGTAGGCTCGTTGACGTTGTCAATGGAGGAAGTCTCGCAGAGTCGTTGCGTTTTTGATGTTGTCAAGTTGAAAAATGAGGATGTCTCGCATAGCTTCGTTTTCAAGCTTGCAGATAGACAGATAGACAGATAGATAGATAGATAGCTAGATAGACAAAGAAATGGATAGATAGATAGACAGATAGAGAGAGATAAACGGAGACAGATAGATAGACAACTACAACTACACTACTCTACACTGCAACTGCAACTACAGCTACACTGAACAACACTACAACTACCACTACACTACAACTACCACTACACTACAACTACAACTGCGATTACAACTACAACTACAACTACCACTACACTACAACTACATCTACAACTACAACTATAACATACTACAACTTACTACAACTACAAACTACACCACACCACACTACATTCAGCAGTTGTGGGTGAGGTGACCACTGCAACCACTCCAAAAAGCACAGCTCCAACCACCTTTCGGTCCATCAGTGGATTCGCTCTGCCATCCATGCCTCACAGCAACTCACCTCTCCTATAGTTGTCTATCTTTGAAACTTCTGCCACCGCATTGTGCGGCACTACTAGAATAAGTCATATTCATTAAAGTATACGATAGAAATCTGTAATGTATATTATATATATATATAGACATAGATATGAGTTTGACATGATATTAATATCCTTGGTAATCTTAGTTATGATCTTTGGCACATGTCTAGAGCCCCAGGTAGCATCTCCTGGATCCGCAACGAAGGTGCCGCGGCGTTGGGGGAAGAAACCGCCTACCAAACGGGGCGGAAAACAATGGGAAAACCATTGAAACAACTTTCAGAACCTGGGGATTTGTTTACACTTCTTAGGAGTTAGCTGACTCCGTTTGAAACAACATGGGATGATCCCAATTATGGCGTTTTGGGATGGGTTGAAACCTACCAGTATAGCAAAGTACCAGTCAAATAAACCACAAAATTGGGGGGAAGGAAAAGGAGATGAGAAGACTAGGCCCAATTTGAGTCTCCCGCATATGCCGCATATGCATTGTCAGACTTTAAGGAACTACATTTGGGTCATTACGAGCATTTCATGGAATCACGTACATATTAGTTGCTACCCTCCAGTAAATGAACATAGACCCTGCCAGATAGGGGTTGGTATTTCTGAATTTCCACTAATAGGGTTTTGTTTTGTGATTTTCAGGGTCCAACGGTCCAACTGTTAATTTACCAGAGGGTATAATTAGGGATGGTGATTTTCATCACAGGTGCGGGCTATTGGTATGTCTCGGGAAAGGGACCGGAGGGGTTATAAGTTGGTTTACATATGTTTACATTACATATGTTATCTTATTTTTTAATCCGATTTAAGACAAATCATACATATATATATACATATATATATATACATATATATATACATATATATATATATACATATATATATACATATACATATATATATATATATATATACATATATATATATATACATATATATATACATATATATATATATATACATATGTATGTATGTATATATATATACATATATATATACATATGCCATAACTACAAGTTCTCTTAGTTGTAACCCAACTTACCCATCGTTTGGGGGTTCCCTTCCAACGTCCTAAATTTCAAACCATTATTTGGGGCCAACTTGGAGCCACGGCCAAGCATAGGCTTGCTGGTGAACCATTTATCTTATCTATTTGAAATCATTCAAGTTTGGTCACATGTTCAGTAGATGAAGTTATAAATGTGAGTATGTATGATACTAAATGTGGGTAATCATTTTGGTATTGTAGATATTGCGGTGGATACTATACTGTTTTTTGTTTAAATAAATATTAGTATTTATTATCACAACTTAGTTGATAACATCGATTATATTCATGATCCAACCAACAACATACCCTAGGGTTAATATTTATATAGAAGTGGAAAACTCATGACATGGTTTCCCTAGGACAATGAAGTTGATTCTCCAAATCTAGGAGGGTAACCATCACGTGATATCAGGAAATATAATATACGGCCATCATATAATGGTTAAAAACATTATACAATGATATAAAACAATGATATAATCCTATAAAACCATCATATCAGATCATTACATAAAACCATCTTAAACCATCAATTCATCAATATTATATTGATATAAAACCATGATATAATCCTATAAAACCATCATATCATTACATAAAACCATCATATCAATTCCTACCTCTTACTCTTCCCCATTAGTTTTTTTCCGTCGCGCAGGATTCAAGCTCCATCGCACGTGGTACGTCCCACTGAACCCTTCCGCCTCGGACACGGAGATTCAACGCTTGCTGTTTCAGCTAGGACCAGCAGATGCCGGAGATGGATGGAGGTTGTTTTTTTCCGCAAAAAATCTGGATTCAAAGAACAAAACTTGGATTTTTTTAGAATTGGATTTATCATAAGTTTCTGGTGGAAACCCTGATATTACGGTAGTTCATTTCATGGACATCTAATTCTTGGATGGTGCAATAGAACATTGGGGGTCCCCTTCCTGTTGGGAGCGCCACAAGAAATGTGTGGTGAATCTTGATCCTCGTTAGATGTGCGTCTCAGTTAGCTGTCAATGTCCGATCAAAATATAAGATGATGCAACTTCGTGTGTATGCGCTGTGAATGCGCAAAGCACGATGATTCACATTGACATATACACCTTTGTTATCCTTTGTTATATCATTATAGTCAAGTTATATCAGATATCTGACATGTAGTATAAATTTGATTTCTATCTATGCATATGCATATATATATATATTATTACAGGACATCCTTTTTTTAAGGATCTCTCCAATGGTTCATGGCTAGCTCCAGCTTAGTCGTCCCAGGACAGGGCACCTGCCTGCGACCCTGCAACAAGGGCGAGAAAGCCGCGTGACGCGCCGCGTGACGCGCCGCGTGACGCGCCGCGTGGTTCGGGGCACGGTTCGAGGAGGGATTCGGATTTTGTGGAGCCGTGGAGCCGTGGAATCTTTTTGAAATATACCCGGCCTGGTTCAATGGGATTTAATGGGATTTATGGTGGTTTATGGTGGTTTAATGGGATCTAATGGGTATGGTACCCTCTGATAATTGGACATAGCTATTGAAAATGGCCCAGTGGAAATAGTGGATGTTTTCCCATGAATAGCATGGTGATTTTCCAGTTCGCAAAGTGTCTGTTTACCAGGCCGGGTATCTGAAAAAAACCATCCGGTACTTTGATACACAGCTATGGAATTAATGACCATTGCTAACATTACTTTAAATTTCATCGAACGAAATGGGCCATCTATATAGCTATGCAACAAGTTTCAGAGGGTAGGTGGAAGATCATCCCACTTTTGGGAGGTGAGTCCCAAGGGCCAAACAGGATCACCAAACAGGACAGTAACTACTTACTAAATGGGATATGGTTTTCCAAAGACCGAGGATCAAAGGATCATCTTCCTGTATTTTTTGCGTGAATTGATGGGACAATTGGTTCAAGGTCAAGGAACGTTCCAAAAAAAGTTCTCGAGATCGGGAGGCTTCAATTTGTCGCAAGGTGCAGCAATCGGATTCATTACGTTATGATTGGATTTTGACTTACCAGTTAAAAGTTGGTTTATAATCCCATACAAATATAGTTATAACATGTTATAACTATACTATAAACGCCACTTATAATACCTAGAGATCCAACAACCTATAAATTCGTAGGACCTGGATAAGACACGATGTTTCCATGGAAAACACGATGTTTTCAAAAACATAGGTTTTCTGGAATGTTAGATTACCATAGATTACCTGCATGCGTGTGTGGACAATCATCTAATGCACATGCCCATGCGCACTCATACGCACAATAAGCACGTATATTTCTCTGCGCGCGATCTCACTCTCTGATAAATCCTTCATCATACCATGCTTTGTAGGAAGCTTGCAGGCATCTTTCTAATGTACGCCTGACAGCTTGTTGGGGACTGGTTCTCCTTGACGTTCGACTGCAACGACCTATAAAATCTTCAAATACCTGCATGGAGCAGATCAGCGGGTTTAAGGACCACTTGGCAGCAAGACTTGATTGGTAAAGACCAAAAAATATATGGTCAAGTGAGTGGTTTTTCGGCATATTCGCGAACAGGGCTTTGCCCTGTCTGAAACTCTGACATGCCAGAGTTTTGTAAATCTCCAAAAATCTCATTCCATGGCGAGAAATGCGAAGTGCTTCAGCCTGAGACAGCCAAATGTCATTGTGATATAAACCCTTCAAGCATTCACTGATTTCCTCACAAGCTTCCAAGCCCATCTTCAACAAGGGGTGATTGCTCAAATCCTGTTTGCTGGACCAGGAAATGAAAAAATCCATCACGCATGTGGTGACGTGTCCCTTCGACCATTGCCCGTTGGGATAACATGAGGTATCCATCCAAGCCAAATTCGCCCTTGTAAATGTTGTCACAAACAATGACTTTTTGTTCTCCTCAGCCCACACAAGGTAGAGGCTTGTAAGCTCCTCCAGCCGGTTGTCCACTGAAGTTGCAGCCATCAGTTCACTAGCAAGGGCAAGGCAAGATGCTACCAGGATCTTCCCCACCCCAAGGTGAAATGAGTGAAACAAATCGAAGGCATAAAAGCTTGCCTCCTGGCCAGGGACTGATGGAATTGCATTCAATAGTGGTGGCGTTTCCCAAGGTTCAACAGTGAACATAGTTGGGTACCAAGTGGGCAAAACATTGTTGTCAACATCGTACACCTTGTAGTTTTCCCATGGTACTCCACGTGTATCTGCCATACATAGGTGGCAGATACCCTTTGGAACACTCCTGGCAGTCATTGGCCTTTTGCTGCAATTACTCCAACTGCGAGTGAAAGAACCGCATTTCGCAAGCCATTGCCAATCTCCAACAATGTTGATGCAAACAGTGAAAAACCTCTCCCCACTTGAATTCACAACCCCTTGTTTCATCATCTCATTAGCATCATCTGCAATTGCACGAAGTATCTCAGTCAAAGCTGCTGTTTCGCGTGCCATCTTGGGAAGGGCAGATGTAACCATACGAGTCAGATACGTGGATCCAATGTAGTTCAAACGTTGCTGTCTGTAGGGGTGTGTTGTTCTCGTAGAGTTGGCGCTCTGAGTTCCAAAGCCAAGCACTGATGACCATGATATCACCAGAAAACCACTTCTTTTTTTACCTCGGCCTTCATCGCCGTGGCAAACAAGTGGTATGGTCCTCTGAAGGTCCAGTTTACCTACGTCCACCAACTTCCACATTTCGTGTGTGGGTCTCACCGATCTAAACCGTTTCCAAAAAGATGCCAAGATGCTTCTTTCCCTGGGAGGGTCTTTTTGGTGCAAGCCGCACAAGAGGTGAACACAGTGCATTGATACAATGAAACTCATCCAAGATTTCAACTTCAGCATGCAAAGTTCGCCAGGGTAGGTGACACCCGGAGGTTTGGGTAGAGTTGTAAACTCAACGTCAAGTGTCAACCCAAATTTCTTTCCAATCACTTTCTGCCCATCTCTTTCAGAATGGGCTTCACTACATTTCGCCAATTGAACTAGTCCACCAGATGCTGAAGCTACTGATTCACCAACATCAGCGACCACTCCTTTCGCCGTCCTAATCGCGGATCTGTAGGAGCTAGCCTCAGCGACACAAGAAGTCTGAGTTCTATATAGTGAAATCTGAAAGCATGTGAGGGCAGGGGTTCAACTATATGAACTCATGTAGATTGCCTTTGAAAAGAGCCAAGTGAGCTTTGGTAAGTTGTATAGTCAAAACCTATCAAAACCCTTGAGCTTTGCCTGTCAGAGCCTTGCACTTTTCGCCTCGCATTCTTTCTCCGAAGTTATCAAAATAACTCGATATCTTTATGTCCACACACGTATGCATTCACACGTGCATGGCGCAAACAGCATATTGGTCCATGCTTTCGATTTTCAAGTGAGGCCTCTTTTGAGGCAACTACTTTAAGAAAAGATCTCTATACAGCTCTGGATCTCACAATGCGTCCATATGGTTTGACAGCAAACGATCTAAAGACGAAGTAGACCATGTGAACCCCATCCACCTGATCAGATGGTTTCACGTTGTCCCCACCAAATCGCACATTGCGGCAGCCCGGCTTACCTTGGAGAATCAGCAGGACAACGGAGTTAAAAGGGCTTGAGGGATTGAAAGTGATCGATCCGATAATAATTTCGATATAATTTCGATTATTGTAAATTTATAGATCAAGCATATACATGAAAAGAATGGTCCAAACCACCTTTGGGGGAAACGTTTGACACATATAAATTCATGTAACAATTTCAGAAGTCAAGGTACTGCAATATTTTTCAATGAGTGAAGCTTCTAGCATTGCAGCACTATAGGGCTCATCACTGACATATAACACGGTCATATTTGCAAAGTTGTCCCTGGAAGAGTGGTACCCATACAATCTGTTTGTCCACCTCCAAATTGGATCATGGGTGTATCCCACTTTGAAGATCATGGGTGAATGCTTCTTGAATAGTGACTCCAATGTTTGAACAGCATGACGAAGTACACCACCCGCATTTGCATTGATAGGGGGCAGCCTAAAGTCAATGATAGAGCTCATGGCTCCGGACGTTGCCTTTGCAACTATGTCCTGAAGGCTGGCCTTCGCAAGCAAGTCTGGAGACAAGCATTGTGACCACAACGGTCCATTTGGGTATAGGGGCATGTTCCCAAAAGCCACCTCACAGGATTTACTGGTAGCATCACTTACTTGGTAGCCTTTCCTGGTGGCAGGTGATCGGCTTGGTGCAATTTGGCGCCACGCGTATGGGCCCTCAGATTCCTGGAACATGGTGGAGTGGCAGGACAAGTTTTGAACAAGACTTGAAACAATCCAATAAAACAAAAAACATTAAAAAAATATCCGATATCATCTTCAAGAGTCTGAACGGTGGCATGATAAGAGATCAATCAGCTCATCTTCAGCTGATTCTTCATAGCTATGCAGCTGGTAGGGCATGGGACCAAAGGATCCATGCGCTCATATGTAAAGGCATGCGTTTGAATTTGAATTGCCAGAAACCTGTCCATGTTCAAGGTCAATTCTGATGAAAGATGTTTTGAAAGATTGTCATTGTAACTTGGGTAGACTTTACTCTTTCGATCTCTATAAGACTGTATCACTGTCCACAAATTTTTGGCTTTCTTCTGAATATGGGCCCATGTGGCTGCGATACATGGTTTGTCTCATGAAGTGGTGTCTGCTCTCACCTGCCGCTCTGAATTTGAGGTTGCAACCCCTGTGCCGATGTCGCCGGCGATGGCTTTCAAAGCACGTCCAGCACCTGGCATGGCACATTGGTGCACACTGGTAAAGATTATCATGAGGGGGGATCTAAGACTAAGATGCTTTTGAGTGCATGTATATATGTACATGGCCAGTACATAGAACTTTGGTTTTTCAATGATCCGTTGACATTCACATCATAGTTGCATCAGTCAACAGCCACGGGGAATGGGAAAGTTTCTGGGAAAGCTCCACAGTTTTCCTCCGACTCCCTGCCGAAACTCCATTGGGTGGCCAGTGCGGCAAACATTGCTGCTGCATCCCCAATTTCAATCCAATTTTCCAAAAGAAACATTTCAAAGTATATAGATGATGATGGATCGATATGTTGTGTTGAATCTTTGAACAACCATGGCGAGCAGCAAAGCCACACTACACCGAGACTGGAATCAACTGCAATTTCTCGCAATTGCCTAAGACATCGAGATTATGAATCAAACAGGTTCTTCAGTTCCATGTTTCATCAAACACGGATTTCCCGCAAGATCCACCAAAACATTCGCCAATGACCCTTTGGGTCACTTTTCATTCTTGATTTTCTTGCTCTTCCTGGTCTTCGGTTCCGGGGCATCCTCATCATCATCATCATGATTCCTCTTGCCTTTGCCATCCTTCTCCTTCTTGGACCGTTTGGGTTTTTTGGGTTGTTGCTCATCAGTATGTTTGTCTCGCTTCTCGTACTTCTTGGCATTCCTTGCAGAGATGTAAACTTGAAATGAACAAAAAAAGGTTGTCACGGTTTGTTTCACAACACATTGATACCAAGCGAACGTTCTTTATAAATCTTACACTTGCTGAGGTTTGAGCCGAACCTTCATTTCAGTTGCGCAAATGCTGCTGCACCTAAAGAATGTGGAGGACACCTGCATTGAACTGAGATGCACATCTCATGCAGTGTTTACAATATATACGTACTATGCAGACTTGGATACATATCCTCAGGTTTAGACTTGTAGGTGGCGTCTGCCATGCGCTTGTTGGCCTTCTTGACAAACCTTGCTTGTATAAGGGTTGAAGCATGTGATGTAACAACTATATATTATATAAGTTTAATGAATCATATATACTGCAACATGTCAAACAACTGAATAAAGACAAATCACTCCTTGTCAAAACCACTCAACTGAGCTTGAGCCATCAGATTTGAACATTTGTCATACTCCTCGTCCATCGTCTTCAAGCCGGTCTGCAAAAGGTTGACGTTCCTGATATTGGGATTGAATATTATATAATATGAGGAAAAATGAATGAAACAATCAAGTGTTGATACACCAGCATACTGATATTACTGCATGGGGTGATCTTAGGTTTCAATACAAGGCGCTCACTGGTGGTATCACAATTGGCATACTTCTCTTTCAGCTCTCGAACAAGGGATCTGATTTTGCCCGATTTCTGCAGCATGGATTGCATAAACTTTGTGAAGGTCGACTTGGTCTGGACAGGGTTGGCCAATGAGTACAACGTTTTACAAACACATGCATGCATGCATTGATCATCCAATATAAGTCTATATGTAAAGCATTCTCCAGCCTCATGAATTTGGGAACCCCCGGTTCCACCTGGGTTGTTAGGATCTGCATCGGCATCGTCAGCAGCCTTCCTGGCAGCGGCCTTCGCCAAACCATCGAAGGCATCTTTGTCCAAAGTTGGTCCATCGTCTGCCTGGCTGTTTGGGATGGTTGGAGACATTTTATAGAAGGGATTGTATAATGGTAATTCAGCATGACTATATAGACCGACATATATTATATATCGTATATACCTATAATCCAAGTAAAACGGCAAAATAATATACATTTATCGAGACAGCGCCCACAAAAGTATGGCCTTTTTCTGCGACCTGTGGATCTCTTCCTGGGTGCGTTCCTCTTGTCGGGCTCCCACTTCTTTGGTCACGATGTAGTACTCCTGTTCACCATCATAAGCATTCTTCCTGAGAGTGGCAACGGACAACGATTTTGGATTTCGATTTATGATTTTGAATCCAGAGGTTGAGAACATAATACTGGGGCACATGTGCAATTTCATTTTCTAAGGTCCCAAATGATATATAATGCAAAATGTCCGGCAGTGGCTCTCACCTTTGGCTTCACAAGTTTTCTTCGCTCCAGCAATGCGGGCCCTTGGGCGGAAGGACCCCAAGGTGGTGTGCAAACTTTATATGGTTAAAATTGGCTGGAATTTGGATCTTGTTCAATGCCAAAAGATTAGAACATATATAAAACATCCCCAAGCACAACTATACCAGTCTAAATATGACTCTTTCTTTATATGACTCTTTCTTTACAAAAGAGAGCTGGTTTGAAATGTTAGAAGGCAAGAAACGGTGTCCACTGAAGCTCTGATTTCATTTCCTTCTCTGTCATCCATTGCTCCTCCACTCGAACGGAGACAGTCTTCTTCTTAGTGACGATGACTTCAAGCTGTGCCACAAAGGTAGCCTGTTGGCACGGAAACTGCTATGCATGTATAGATCTATATAGCGCATCCCAATATAATATTCAGTGAATATACCGTATTTTTGTTTGCATGGATCAAAGATAAACTGAAAGCATGAAGCACGTCGCAAAACCAATTTACAACAGGCCTTGCCCCAGTTTGCATCCATGAGAATCTGGGCTACTGTGTTCTGATCTCTGGTTTTCCACTCATCGATCACGAATTGTGGAACATTGAGATGGGGTCTTTTGTGGTGTTGGATCATCCGGCGAATTCGCTGTTTCGCCGCTTCACGAAGACGCTCCTACGGTGTGGGTCATGATCAGCACTACATATATATGCATGTGCAATTGTTACCATCTCGTATGTAAAAGCCATATATTTTTATAATTCTTGTGGTGTATTTATCATATTATATATATATATGCGATACAGCGCATGTTTTTTTCACAGCATGTGATCAGGGGCGGAGTCCTGCCGCGTGCGCAGCCGCTTCGTGCCATCTTTGGATGGAGCAGTCGCTGACTCAGCTGATGGACCCGCCTGCCGGTAGAGGGGATAAGGATAAGGGTTGGAACTCTTTGTGATTGATATGTTTCGAGATCATATGCCAAGGGATCCATATAGTGGTGAGGCTAAGCCTGCATGATGCAATGATGTCTATAGAATAGTCATGCATGGATCGTATATATAAAGGTTACATGTGGTTTCGCCGGTTTCCATGGAAGTGCAACCTCCAAACATAAAATATCATGTATACCGCTTCATTCAAGGGTATACCCTTTATAGTTTTCAAGTTTTCAAAGGGGCCTCTGGAACCTTTGGTGATGCAACAATCTCTGGCTCTGCTGGTTTGCTATGATCAGCTCCGTCATGTGCCAAACGAGCAGGTGTAGCCACCGGTCTGGTCGGTTCGCCATTCAAGATCTCCTGGCCGGTGACATTGTTTGTTCGTTTCTTTTTTCTTGTCTCTCCAGGATGGGTCACTAATCACCATCATTGTCTTGCATTTATTATTATACTGACTTGTTAAAAAATTGGGACTGATATGATTATGCAAGGTATACCATTGTGCAACCATCATCCCAGGTCTGGCCCCGCAGCCTTCTGATCCTGTGGGGGCAGCCCAGCTGCTTGAAGCTCTTCATCCGTGGCCTGTGCTACACTGAAGGGTAAACTTCAGTTATATAGCTGTTATACAAAATAACCCTTAAGTTTCAGCAAACGATCAACAGATTTGCGTATAATATTCTGATATAGATATTATGCATGTAAAATTGAGACCTTCTAAAGTTATATGCTATAAGAGATCGAGGTCTTAGCCCGGAAAGGCCTTCTGCGTCTCTTCTTCAGGCGAAGCTTGCCCTTGCAGATGTTGAACATGTGCGGAGTCCTCAGGTTTACAAAGGTAGAGCGTACCAAATTTGACAATATAGGGGAGAAGGGAAATATAATTATCTGAAATGGGTGTTGAAATATATATATTTATATCGATCGAGATTAAAATCACAACAGGATTTCCTAAAGATTGACAACCTCAAGATTTAATATGTCAAAGGATTTCCCAACATATAGACAAGTAGCATCCACCATTGAGCCTTTCTGCTCCTGGTCCTGGTCAAGAGTCAGTTGGTTCAGTAGGTACTCCTCCTTCTCCAGTTCCTGCAAATAGGATCGGTTGCCAGTTTTATGTTATTATACCTGCATGCATGCATGCATTGGCTTGTAAAGATTATGATGGATTGGAATTATTTTATATTGCATGGTGAAAGCTGGGGCCTCGATTTGCCTCTCCAATTCCTGTTCCTCCCGCTCCATATCCCTTTGCTTGGATGCCACATCTTCCACTCCATCCCGGAGGGTGGCGCAGCTCCAAACTCTAGAACTTGTAGGACAGGTGGATGTGACCGCCATGGCAAATCAATCCCCAAGGAATGGAAAGAACCGTCGGTACCGTGCTGTGACCCTGAAAAACAAATTCCCAATGAAGTTAAGGCCATATATGATCCACATCAGCAAGTTGAAAAGGCAATGTTTTTGGCACAGCCAGTGAACACCAACAGTTCATACCTTATAAGCGTAAGATGTCACCTTTTTCCACGTCATCTCAAATGTCACCCCTTCGAATTAGTGCCACTTCACGGCAATCGGTTCTACAAATAAGGTTGAAAAACCCTTTAATATCATTTCATTTTGGAGGCCCCAGAACCCATATATTTCCACGGGTTCTCCACGGGTTTCCACGGGTAATCCACGGGTTCTCCACGGGTTGGGAAAAAACGATGTTTTTGTTAAACACGGTGTTTCTTCAAAATTCCACGGGTTTCCACGGCTTTTCTACGGGTTTTCTACGGGTAGGACACCCAAAACCTGAAAAAAATCATAAAGTGTCAGAAAAAATGTTAAAAATTGTTCAAAAACATAGTTCGGATCCTCCAAAATTCTACCTTGGGCTCCGATTTTCCCCTTGTAGCATAGCAAAACACCAATGCTGGGATGCAGACCTTCGCGCAAACATATCATCAGCACTAAGACTTCAATGTGTGGTAATTGCCCATTAGTAAATCCAAGGATTTCATATAGAAAAGCATCCTAGCAAAGGTCTGGGCCAGCAAGTGGTATGTGCTATACCGGCTATACCCATCACATTCCATGCATATATCGACATGTATATATGGTAAACTTGTTTGGAAATACAATGCCAATATGTTCAAGTTTTATGCCACCCCAAATATTTTGAAGAAAATAAATACTCATGGCCTGGGGATCAACGGAACCCATTCTGGTGGAATGACAAGGTGTTTCCCCCGTCTCAAATACTCGTACACTGGCATCAACCCAGCGCACTGAAGGCCAGCGGACGATTCGTCATCTGGCAATGCCTGGAACGAGGCCGTAGCATCGGGAAGATCGGTTGGCAAAGGAGGAGCCCCCCGTGAAGATGCAGCCAGTTTGTCAAAGAGATCCACTATAGCTCGTCCGAATTGAATAGGATATTCCCTTAGATCGGTGGCTCAAAACAACAGGTGTCCAGTACCAAAATCATTAGTTACATCCAAAAATGTTTCCGGTGTGTAATGCACTATGATGTATTATACTGTTTGGGATGGACCAAAAGCGTAATCCCCGGCCATGAACAATCTAGGATTCCAAATGTCAAAGTTCATGTGAAATTGGAAACTGGTGGTATTGAGTCATTTATGAAGATCGAATAAACTTGGTAAAGTCAGGTAGCTCTGTTTTCTTCAATTGCTTGGTCCCCTTGTAGCGGAGACGTCCAGTGCGATCTCTGTATTGAACAGCTGTTTCAACTTTCAAAGATTTGTCTCGGTTCTTCCATCCAACTAGGCGTCCCTTGTCCAGAGACTGGACGTGTTGGCTATTAGAATAGCCATAGTGACGTTTCGGCGTTCTCCCGCAATAGTGAGCCATCCACCATTGGGTCCGAAAAACCTGGCAGCCATGACCAGTTGGGATTGTGTTTTCGTCATGTTGAGATTTGGCCATGCATGATTAAACAGGTCCCAAACAAACAATTTGGAAAATTAATGAAAATCAGCTATATTTGAATCCCCAAAAGTTGCTGAATCTGCATTGGTAGTAACAGCGCTGTCTCCCTGAGATTCAAATAGAGCCGCGATGAAGTTTCGAAAGAGGGGGTAGAATTCCAAATACGAATTTCCAGGTTGTTCAAGGCACCAGGTTCCGTCAAGGATTGTAACTAAGATCATGAGCATGATTGTCCTCAATTCTGAATGGCAAAGACCCATGCAGGTCAACTTCAACATTTATGCACATACATGGACAATTATACAATCACAACAGTTGTGTGTCAAAGACCATGCGCCGAGATCACATTGAAAAGGGGGTTCACAAAATATATTATATCATCTATGCAGGATTCCGCTCCAAAAGGGTGTTGGAATATGCCACGCTGTTGTAGTCATCAAACCCCACACTTGAGCATGCTGAACGATTTGAAGTGCCCTGGTTGATTGATGTGAAGCTAGAACACTTGATGGCGAACATTGCCAGGAAGTGTGGGCGATGACACTTCAAAATGCAGGCCACTGCCAGCCTGAGCAAAGCCGGAGACCGGGCAGGTTTTCTGAGTCCATTGCTATTTTGAACCATCGACCCCTGAATCAAACTTAAGCCCCGGGGCCGTTCAGAATCCTAAAGTCTGAAAAAAATCCCAGAAACGCAAACCCGGAGACGCTGAGCATGTCCATTGGGTTGGTACCATATTTTCGTCCAGTCTGCATTTCATACAGAATGTCAAGTGAGCCTGTCCGCAACTGGGCAAGTCTGCAATAGCGAGACAAATTGCCATTTCCAGCGTAGAACTCAAGAACATCGAACTCCTGCACCAATTAAGGCATATATATCATGAGAACAAAGCATCATAAATATATATGCAGTGGACCAAAAGGATATGATTCGTGTGCAGGATAACAACGTAACTTTTTAATGCATGTATATAGTCAAGCTCCATACTTCCAAGTTTCCAGAATTACATGCATATAAAGTAGCCCCATTATATGCATTAGTGTCCCACCATTCCTTTCCCCGGCAACCCGCCAAATCAATCCTCTGTCAAGTTGATGGTAGGTGTCCACATGATCATCAAGACGATGGCCGCAAAGACCTCAGAGATGGAAGTTTTAAGGCAAGGCCATGGGGTATGTCGATCACAGATTCAGCGCATCAAGTTTGATATATATGACATGGTACTGTTGCCATATGTTTGAGCACCAAACTTTGGGGCAATTCAGGACTTTCATGCGATACAACAGCGCATTTACATCAAGCGCTGCCATTGGATCCTAAAATGACAAGCCAACTCGTATATCGGCTCAATTGGCTCTGGCTTTGGACTATGTAAATTGCTGCGGCACAACCCATGCGAATCCTCAGAAGTTGAATCACAACCTCGACCCATAGTAACCCATATACATCCTAGCTTGTGGGATAGATCAAACACATCGATTGAACCATGTATGTATTGTATATATATATATATATGTTCAAGATTCATCATTGCATGCATGCTTCTGGATATGCATCGATCTTTTTTATAATCCGCTTTACCAACGGTTCAGATACCTGGAGAACTGAGAAACTGATAAATGTTTCAAAGGACAACCCGGTGATTCCACAAAACTTGCCAGAAGCACGGGTTTTCTTGTGGAATTGCGCTCGAACCTTGAACAGGCGCCGTCCCGAAGATCCAAAGGGCATCTGGTACAGGCCTGGCCCAAGAAGCTTGCGGATTGACTGGTGGCTGGTGTTCCCTCGTTTGATTGCTGTGGTTTTGATGGAAACTATGTAGTCGGGAAATGTTGGGAACAATATGCAATATCAAAATCAATTGCCATGAAGAAAAATATATAAACATTTTAATTTTAAAACTTATGCTGGGGAACCATGGCATGATATATTAATAATTTGATAATCCACCCAACCAACATCACGATATGAACCGGCGTTGTCGGCGATGTTTTTGTCCCGTCATCCGCTGTCAAAGAAGAATTCTTCGATTCTTCAATCGATCCATGATAGGTTTGCCCAGGAGCCCGGCGAAACATGTGAAATCACATATCTGGCAAGCCCTCACTGCGACCATGTTTCACTATAGACTTGTGGTTCAGGATGGAAAAAATGCGTATATTTTCAATGGGTGTGATATGTTAGAAACTCAACACAGGAACTTGATATACAGTCACATCATCACGGGCTTTGCCAGATATACACCCCAGAACTTTCCAAGCTCAGTATTGCAACCTGTACCCCAAAAGATTGTTGGCCGTGGCTTGCTGTAAGCCTAGCCCGCACTTTCTTTCAAAACCCGGCATATGTATATAGTTTGCTGCGATCAGTTTCAATGAAGTGCAGCCGCATATATACAACCGGGATCAACCCCTTGAAGCCAACATTTTTTCCAAAGTGTACAGAAAAGATCTTACCACATATCATTTCTCCAAGGATCCGTCACGAACAGCATAGCCAAAGTACCGTTCACCTTCAGTCGCTGGATTTCCTCACCATCGTGCTCATAGCCAGGGTGGCCATTCTCAGTCCCCAAAGCCTCAGTCACCCATAGAGAAAAAATAGTATTGAATTGAAGAGGAAATTGGGGTTTGGAACATGTAACAAAAACCCTGCAGGACACATTTATACCTCGAGTAAGAACAGTGCACATATCAACAAAAATGGATAACATCACTTGCATTCTTGACCAGCCTGGTAACTCCTTCACAGCCCACCCCGTTTCAATGAAAAGACCTAACACAAACAAGACACATGTTCTATATGATATAATGAATTCAACTTATTGCATCATAAGTGGAGCCTGAAATATTTGGGTTGCAAATGAATATATTAACATGAAAATACCGATGAACTGTCCTATGATGGCGGTTGAACCTAGAAACAGCAAGTTCAGCACAGCGGATTGACATAGAGCATCTGAGACGTTCCTTTGCAACACTTGTGTTGAAAGAAAAATAATGTGTGTCACACTTCGCGTCCATCAATCTCACACCACAAGAGCAACGGCTCCAATAGATGTTCAAGGCCGTCTTCAGCAAAGCCACAGTGGACTTTCGGACTTCCGCCTTGTACTGCTCTAGCTGGTTGGGGGGGTCAAACTCAACTCCAAACTGATTCACCCACTCCATCAAATCCAAGATCATCTGGTCAGATCGAAGTGGGTGCACAAGCAATGCATCCACAGCAGTTTTGCGTGGACGGGATTTGGCTTTCGCTTTGGCTGCCGACTTGGGTGTTGCTTTTGCCTTGGCTACCCCTGCAGCTGCTTTGGCCTTGGGGGCTGCTTTGGCCTTGGGTGCCCTGGGGGCTGCTTTGGCCTTGGAGGCCCTGGGGGCTGCTTTGGCCTTGGCTGCCCTGCGGGCTGCTCTGGGTTTGAGATCTTTCCCTGCAAGTGCCCCGGGTTCTTCAACTGCTGCAGGTGCTGGCTCAGTTGCGGGGGTGGTGTTACGTGCCCTTCTACTCTTCTTAGCACGGGTTTCTACAGGAACCTCAGAGCTACCAGCGCTAAGAATTTTCCTCCTCCGACCTTTGGGCACTGCAGTTGATGACTCCCCCTTGCTGGACTTACCCTTACTGGGTTTCCCTTTGGGCTTCTTGCTCCCACCTTTGGATTTCTTGCCTTTGGATTTCTTACCTTTGGATTTCTTTCCTTTCCCACGGGTGCCCTTCCTAGTGGACTTGAAGTTCAATTGGTCATCCCTGGTCACGTAGTCATCATCAATTTCAAAAGGCTCCTGACAAGGTTTCTCCTGGATAGATTATGGTTCAACCTCATTTCATGCATGATTTTGCCCGCATAAATCCCTGAAAGTCCAAATTAATTCCTTTTTGTGGTTGTATCTATATATATACTTGGAAAAATGCGTGTCAAATACAATCATGGTATAGGAACATCCCAACCACTGTAGATTTCTACAGACCCTCCTCGTTCCCATCAGCTTCTGGCTTCTTGTGTTCAGGCTCTGGATGTGCATCTCCTGTTCCAGAAGAAGGACCTTGGGAAGGAACAACAGCTTGTGGCACTTCTGATGGTTGGTCCACCGCCTTACCACTCGCCACTTTGTATTGTTCTCTGCGTTCTCCAGACGACATTTGAGGGGATACATCGCGATCAGGTGTCCCTTTAACCAAGTGCTCATTGAAAACCTCATGAGCTTGCAAGGTGTCCATGGGTAGAGTATCAAGCGCAGCAGGGTCACCGCCAGACTTGGCGCCTGCGTCATGAGCGACATATAGTTTTTTTTTGGACCCAATGCAGTTCTTCATATATAGATGGATCGACCTTTAACTTTTGGCTATAGACAAAAGACTTGGATTGTCACAGAACCAACCTTGGAAAACCGATCAAAATTTTCACTGTATAATAGGCTCTTGAATGCTCTTGATTAATAACCGATGCATACTTGTGTATGAGGTAGTCTGTTGAAACAAGATGGTGGATGTCCAAAAGAGATAAATCAACACGCCGCTCCTGGAACTTGCGCTGCAAGAATTCTCTGGTCTTCCAGCAACTTTGCCTTCTCAGCCCGCAACCTTGTGGTTGAAAGGCATGGGGTATAACAACATAGCGCATTGGGATTTTGTGTACACTGCATGATTCGGTTATTTTGATGGGAAATCAAAAGCTTTATATGGTACAGTTATTTTATAGTGGACCGACCTGCGCTTGTCATAATGTGTGATCAAACATACATTGCAATTACAATCAGGAATGTGGAGCATGACCCCAGCCAATTGCACGATTTATATAGTGCACATGGAAGTATAGGATTGGCATCCACTATATAGAACAACTTGGCCCCCAACTTTTGTAAGCGCTCCTTCGTAGCAGCCAACTTAGCAGCAGCATCCATCGGCACAGGATTGTCTCCGTGGTTTCCACCTCTCCGGGGCAGGGACGAGGACATATACCAGTGCCGTCTGCACCGTATGGGTTTGTGGCCTCAAAGGCCATGGCTGTCATAACATTAATTAATTTTGAGTACTTGGTACATAGACTTCAAACCCTCTATCTACAACAATTCAAAATCCCAAAAGTAAAATCCCAAAAGACGTTTGTATTGGCACCATGTTTTGAATTTGTTTGATTTCAAGAAGATTCAGGCAGCCCAACCCCGCGGCCTTCAGGACTCTCTGGCTTTGGAACGGATGGTGCATCAGCAGGAGCGGGTGCACTTGTCACAGCTGGTGTGGCAGTGGGGGTGACCTCTTCACCTACTGAAGCGGCCCTGGGGTGTTCAGCCACAGGGATGTCAGCGCCATCAATCTCAACATCAGAATCGCTGCTGCTGCCGCTGCTGCTGCTCGACGGCCCATCATGTTGATCAGTGTTAGCACCAGCAGAGTCCTGGCAAGAAGGGCCACTAGTCAAGAATGTATGTGTCAAAACTTTTTGGAAGGTCATACAGTGTGCCAACTACAATTCAAAGTAGGGATCTCAGATTTTAAAATTCGCTACAGTATGTAGTTGAGAGAGTCTATACCCACCAAGATCACCAAAGCTTTTGACGCCAAACATTCGACTCCTAGAACCTTTATATATCTTTGCACTTTGAAAAACCGCTAGCCGCTATAGTTGGCCACGATTGCTGGATTTCTTTGGAACCCGCCGCCTTCAGAGAACGGGCTTTGATTTTGGCCTCCTTCTTCGCCTCTTCCCGCTCATTGATCACACGCACCAACTCCTGTTGGCATGGATTGGTCAGATACCTGTGGATACCTGTGCACATGGTTGTAAGATGTTGTAACACTACATCACTGTGGTTCATTTGATTGGTTTTTATCTCCCTAATCAGATTTTATACATGCGTCATATATGGGATAGATAATAGGTTTGCTCATCACAAGCTATAGCCCCCTCCTCAAGACTCGGATCAAGCAGGAGACAAAGTTGCTGAAACTTCTCTACCTTGGGCCGCAGGACAGAGGGACAAAGGGTCTGATATACATTATATGCTGGCGATCTAAACCACTTGTTTACACATGTGTTGGTGTACAAGAATGGGAAAACAGTCCAAAAGAAACAACCAGAAAATCCAATGGTAAAATATACATGGTTTGATTTTTCTCATCTTTTTCATCAAGGTACTGTCGAAGGCTTTCGGATGCGACACTTCATCTTGATGAAGCCCAAAAACTTTCTAACCACCCAAGAGTCCAGGATGATCTGTGATTCGATCACCTTCTTGGAATAACGCTTGTACAAATCGGACAGTTCTTCCCTCAAAGGTTCAACACTTGGTTGGGGACTGCCCTCTGTAGTACGCATCTTTACCAACAGTGGTGTCAACAAATCATAAACGTAGTCAACGCAACAAGCCTTGACTGACTCCGCTGCTGAATCAGTGAACAGCACAGCACCATTGGTGTGCATGTGGTCCCTGATGGCTTTGTAGCTCTCCCATTGTTCGCTAACCCCAGAAATGGGAAGCTTCGGCTTTCCAAGGTTCTCTGACGATGACATTATGAAAAGGCAATGCAAAGGCTTTGCCAGCCTCAAAATGATTTGGGCCAAATTTGCTTCATTTGTACATGTCTCTCTCTTTCCTGATTTTCCAACAACTTGGAATGACGTCCATATAGTTTCGAATCCCTAAAACATCCAAAACCCATTCAAAACCAGGTGACCCATGATTATATAGTTTTGCATTGCTAGCATCCAAATCTATTCCAGCTGTTGCTATCACAAACCACGGCCTGTACCCGCAGGAGAAAACCCAGCCTTCTGCATCGGATCAAAAAGCAACCATGGGCTTTCGCCGGCAGGGTTGACAGAAATCCAGAGATGGATCCAGTGGGTCACGAGGTCTACAGTTGGTTTGTTTATCATACCTCTTGAATGTTCAGAAATAATTGCACCTTTCCCTGAGGATGATTGTTTCTTTCTTGGCTGCGAATCATCATTCATGAGGCCAATCTTGTGGCCAGTTCCATGCCCTGTAAGCCCTCTGCGTGGGATATGTGGGAATATGGATAGAAAATCCTATAGAATTTCCAAAGAATGTTCCATTGTTTCCTGATG
>Ga0126342_10001239_pt1 | contig 34798 bp, 25 predicted proteins | sample Cyp1metagenome_FD_92528 | JGI IMG/M metagenome (GOLD analysis project Ga0126342, IMG submission 92528) | Coral microbial communities from Lord Howe Island, Old Settlement Bay, Australia - Cyphastrea 1 metagenome | ecosystem: Host-associated > Invertebrates > Cnidaria > Coral ...
ACACTCCACACTTTACACTCCACACTCCACACTTTGCACTCTACACTATACACTCTGCACTCCACACTCTACACTTCACACGCCACGCTTTCCACTTTACACTCTTCACTCCACACTTTACACTTCACACTCCACACTCTACACTTTACACTCCTCCACACTCTACACTCCACACTTTACATTCCACACTTTCCACTCTACACTTTACACTCCACACTTTACACTCCACACTTTGCACTCTACACTATACACTCTACACTCCACACTCTACACTTTACACTCTACACTTTACACTCTACACTTCACTCTCTACAATTTACAAACTCCACACTCCTCACTCCACACTTTACACTCCTCACTCACTCCACACTTTACACTCCTCACGTTACACTCCACACTCCTCACTCCACACTTTACACTCGTCACTTTACACTCCACACTTCACACTCCACACTTTGCACTTTACACTCCTCACTCCACACTCCACACTCCACACTCTACACTCCACACACTACACTTTACACTCCACACACTACACTTTACACTCCATACTCCACACTCTACACTTTACACTCCGCATTCTACACTTTACACACTCTACACTCCCCACTCCACACTTTACAATCCACACTCCTTACTTCACACTCCACACTCCACACTCTTCACTTTCCACTCCACACTGCAGACTGGTAACAAGGGAAGCATGTACAAGAGTGTTCAAATAAACTATTGCAGAAAGGTATTGTGCGTGACTGCATAACCATGTGTTTTGACATCGGTACCATTAACATGCGTGTGAGCATTCGGGTTCGTGGGCTTCATCTTGTTTTGAATGTGTCCCGGACTGTATGTCAGATAAAACACGAGAATGAGTGGCAGGCAAACTTTCAGAATATGAGGGCCAGACAAAGCTTGGTGCTTTTGGCATTTTGGCTTTGAAAGGTGTTTCACGCCACAGCCGCATGCAATTTTGATCTCTCATCCCGGCAAATGGCTCCGCACCCACTGCTTTAGTGAGCCTACTTTTCGACCTCGGGATCCACAAAACATTGGGACTTCGCAGTCCTGAAGGTGCCCTGACACCCCCTAAAACACGTCCAAAGGTTTGGGAAGCTATCGGCATCTCCCCTTGCTGGACAGCTGGCGCAATTCTAAAATGGTTGGAAGACAATGGTTGGAGTGACATCGAACTGATTGCCCAACCCTCACGCACCAGAGGATGGCTGGCAATTCCTTTTGTTGTGCATTTGAAGATGACAAGGGTGATTATATCACCATCTACTAGTTTTTCCATCGGGCCAAGAAACCTCGCCAGGCTCCGGTTCGAAGTGCTGGCAGCGCCATGAACCAAAGTAAATTCTGGAACTCGATAAATGGGTTCGTGGAACCACACCTGCGACAAGACAACCGGATGAAGTCGCAACTACTCAGATCGAAGTTACTGATACTCAAATGACACAAGCTTCTCAAATGAGGACCCGGGCCCTGAGCCAAAGGATGCCGAAATGCCAGGTGACACGAAGCGCCCTGCTACTTCCACACAAAGCACTGGTGAATCCCTTACAAAACGTGCCAATAAATTTAATAAGCAACCTGACACAGGCGTCTCCTCCGCAACAGAATACCAGGGTCACCGCTTGGCTGATTTGGGCGGATCTGGTTACTGTGCGTACGAGCTCTGGCCGCCGTCTGCGCAACCATTTTTGGCCACGTTATGCACACAAGTGAGCTCCCACCGCAACAAATATGATCATTTCAAGGAATCCGTTGCTGTGGACCCTCGATGCCATGTGGAAGTGGGATGAACCAGCTGACAGCAAATCATGGGTGAAACAAGTCGTAATCCCACCCATACCTAGCCATTCAAAGATCATTGCGCAAGCCAGTGCATATCCTCCCCTGCCGTTGTTCGTGAAGGCTAATCACTATACCACATTACACCCCAGTAGTGGGCCTTTTCCAATGCAATGGCATGAATCGCCTGTACCTCCACTTGGGACGCAGGAGACAACAGTGGCGGGACGAAGTCCTACAAGAGTTGGTTGCCTGCAAGCTATGCTGCCAGTGTGACAAGCGTTCCACAGAAGAATTAAAAACAGCAAAATCATACCGAAGCTGGTTACCCTCCAGCCCCAAGACCCCCAAGAAAGAGAAAGCTGCCTCCTCTGGGGGTTCCGTCCACAAAGATAATAGCTTGCGGATTCTTTCCAAAAGAAATCTTACCCGGCCATTCCAAAGCGAATGCTGCCAGTGTCAAAGCCAAGCAGTTGCAAAACCCCAGCGCTGCATGAACGTCGAGCCCAAGACCCACCAAAAAAGGTATCAAAAACACTACCCACGAACCCATTTTAATTAAAGTTGGTAGACCGCTCAAGAATGCCAAAGTCAGAAAACTTGACCGCAAAACGGCCATGCGCATGCTGCAAAATCGCCGCTGTGTGGCAGTGCCCTACATGCCAAACAAAGTTGGAAGGTGAATATGGCTGGGTTTTGCCAGCGCGGCTCAGGCTCGAGAAAGCCACGAAGACTTTGGAAGCACACTGCCTCCTGAGAAATGCTCACGGTCATGCCCGCTGTGTGTTGCTGGTCCGCCAGAACTACCACCACACGATTGTGATGAATGCCATCCCGAGCATTCAGTGTCAGACCGCCGCAGTCTCAACAACAAAAGGGTTCGCAGGTCAGTAGACTTCAATATGAGACACGGGGAAAACTTCGTTCGAAAATTCAAAACTGTTCCTGTCGAATGCCCTGAGCGCACCGCCAAAGCCAAAGGTGGTGACGCGCGCAGAACCCGGGAGTTTTATTGCCGTAAATTTTTATTTGTGTCGCGTGGGTCGACATCCTGAAGCAAACAAAGGCCACTTGCGCCCAAGGACAGAAAAGATATCGCAGCAATTTGCACACACAACGCATTCGTCGCAAGTGGCAGGTTACCCTTAAAGAAAGAGAGCCTATCCACGCTGCAAACTTTGCCTCTGCCATGAAGATGACCTTCAAAGAACTCGATAAGTTTTATGTTTTGACAGACTGACCGAGCTGGACGGCATAAGTCCCAGTGGATGAATGCGGGACCAGCCCAGTGGATAGTTGATTTGACTTGCCATGGTGATATATGGCCCAAAACGCCCAAGTCCCCGTCGCATGATTTCTTGTTGGGACTGTAATGTTGGCGTGGAGCTGGAGCCCGGGAATTCGTGAAACTCGCTTGTCAACATCATGTTTTGATTATTTCAATACAAGATGATGGTTTTACTCAGAACGAACGAAGTTTTTTCGTTTCTGTCAAAAACTGAACTATCGTGTTTTTCACGCACCTGGGGTGCCTGTCGGTACACAATTTTTTGGTAGATCAATGTTCTTGATCAGTGCAGCTTGCTGCCATGTCAGAACCTTAGGCCCAGAGTGTCACCGCATGTGTTCAAGATGCCATCATCACTTCGGTGTACCAACCACCGACTCAGCTGAAAATTCCATCCTTGGAACACTGCTTCGAAATTAAGCTTTTGAAACCAGAGCGCTGCCCATGGATGTGCGTAGGTGACTGTAATGATATTCCTTCTGATCAATATTTACTCGATCCAGATTCTTTCCAGGTCTGTCCATGGTTGCTTCCGAAGGTCATGACACGTATGACCTGTTGCTGCCTACGCGTTGGGGCGGCAAGAGGTATCGATTCCTTTTGGTAGCTGAGCCTGAACGTTTCCGACACATGTTTCTCTCCGATGAAGCCATCGCTGACCATCGTACTCTTGTTGCTGAAATCCACTTGCATATCTCGCTGTCACATGAGTCTCCCTATCAGTTGCCTAAAACTACTGATGTAAGTAAACCTGATGAAATCCACATCGAACTTTTGTTTGATTGGCGTAGTGCCTTTTCAAATGCGAACCCTGCACCAACACTATCGCGCTCACACACTCAAGGTGATATTGACAGAGCCCGGAAAAAGCTAAACATGTGTTACCAAAGCATGTTATTTTTTGCCAAAAAGAGTGCCATGCGACAGTTGAATCGACCATTTCGCCATACAGCTAACCATTTGCCGACTTTTGCAGTTTTTGTGAAAACGCCAATAAGCTTCTAAGTGACTGGAATGTTACTGCCCAAGTCCACATCCCGAAAGGCACCAAAGGTTTCAGACCAGACGGAGCCCGAGATGTGTACGGACTGCAGTGTATGGTACAGGTTGTGGTCGTCTGTAGGACTACAGCATGATGATACTCAGGCGTGGGTTTCTTCTTTGTGACCTGGCGTTGCCACTGGTGGCAAAAAAGGACAGGAAATCTACCACGCTCTGGTCCCACTCATCCATGCCGCCGCGAGACATGAATACCTGATCTCGCTTGACTTCTCGCTAGCTTTCGATTACTGTGACCCACGAACTGCCATCTATGTGCTTCGTAAGCTTCACATGCTTGATTTCATGTGTGACATGCTCCTTGCACAATGGACGGATCAACGCAGTTTCCTTTCAAAATGAAATACTTACCTGAACCTGAATCTGCCTCCAGCAGTTTACCACAGGGGGATCCATGGTCACCGCCGGCTATGGTGGCCGTTCTTGGCCCTGCAATGTTTAAAATCCAACGATACTACCCGCAGGTGACGCAACGCAACTTTGTGGAGGACAGTGGGCTGCACCCACGGCCCGGGAAGCTTTGCCTGTTGGCAATAAAAAGCTCAGTACTACCATGCCACCCGTATTGGACGTAGAAACCTTCTTTCTAAGTCATGATGTACCGGCTGCCAATGTAAGTGATGAGATGTGCATTTTGGGGCATGTTTTTCATGTTTTTGGTCCCTCTCAGCAGCGATCTTTACATGCCAAAGAAAGAGACCACATTGACTCGTCTCTTGCCCTTGTTCGCTGTGATGCTTGTTTACCCTTATGCCTTTCTTTGGAAAGGTTAGTCATGGCCACAGGTCCTGTGCCAAAAGTCCAACTTGGTTGGCTGATGCACATACCTCCTGCCAATATTTGTGATCGCTTTCAAAGTGCCATCCGCAACGCCTTGAACGAACCCGAGAGATCTTGTGTTTATTTGCGGAATATTTCGCGGTCATAACTTACACATGGGTTTTCGTCTTCCTGTAAATGTCGTGCATCGTTTCCTCGAAACATGCCGCTTGCCAACTTGGTCACGGCTGGGCGTTGGTGCCTCCTTGAACAAGCAATTTGAGCGGATCCTGGCTCCGCATCGCCCCGTGGACTTGGCACCATGCCATCACGGTTCAAATTGTTAGCCTTAACCCTGCCCATTGTGAATTCAACCCTGCAGCAGCTTTGATGAACCATCGCCTCCGCGAGGGTTTTCGTTCGCATTCATTTGAAATGTTGAAAATTCGAAGCGAAACGACAGTGCGATTTGTGCTGACGTTGTTTATTGTGAAACGCGTTGTAAAGCTGGACTACGTCTTTCTGAAAATTCTTCTCACTGTTTTGCCATCTTGACAGGCGGTTATATCAGCCGACCATCCTATGCCAGCGGATCCCGCTGTTCGGAGCCCCCATTGCCAAGTAGTGCCATCTTGCGACCACGAGATCTGGACATGCCCAAATGCCTCCAACGTTGAGCAGCGGCCAGCCGAGCCCTCGTGCCCCCCTGCAAGCACGCTAGGGATGGCCAAGTACCAAGACGAATAATGGTGATGCCATCCTTGCATGGCAGTGCCAGGTGGGAAAATGTCAACTCAATCAACGTTACAAGCCCCCAACGTCCGGGTCTTAAGCTTGATTTTTACACTTTGCCTAAATTACTTGACTGCTGTGTCATCTTGGTTTTTCTTCTGCCTTGGCAGTGTCAAAATTCTTGAGCCATTTCTATATCCTACCGTCAGTGTATCCATCCGGGATCAGCACACTGGTTTTTGAACTGGAGACCCGTTTATTTGGTGCTTTTTTGAGTTTAGGGATTTGTTTGGATTTCTTCTTGTCTACTGCACTGCTTCTCTGCTTCTCTGCTTTTTTTTGCTTTTCCGTGTTCTGCCTTTTCTGTTGCTTCTCTGCTTTTTTGCTTTTCCTGCTTTTCTGCTTTTTATTCTGCTTTTCTTCTTTTTTGCTTTTCCTGCGTTTCTGCTATTTCTTTTTTTTCTGTTCTGTTTTTTCTTTTGCTTTTCTGCTTTTTTCGTTTCCTGTTTTTCTGCTTGTCTGCTTCTTTTGTTTTCTTTTGCTTCTCTGCTTTTTTTGCTTTTCCTGTTTTTTTGCTTCTTTGTTTTTGCTTTTCTGCTTTTTCTTTTGCTTCTCTGCTTTTCCTGCTTTTTTGCTTCTTTGTGTTTGCTTTTCTGCTTTTGCTTTTGCTTCTCTGCTTTTTTTGCTTTTCCTGCTTTTCTGCTTTTTTGCTTCTTTGCTTTTTTTATTGCTTCGTCTTTTTGTGCTTCTCAGCTTCTTTGCTTTTCTTTGCTTTTTCTGTTCCTTCTTTGCTGTCTTGTTTTTTCTTTGTTCTTGTTTTTTCTTTGTTTGGCCGTTGTGCTTTTCTGCTTTATTTCTGCTTCTCTGTTTTTTGTACTTCTCTGCTTCTCTGCTCTTTTTGCTTCTCTGTTTGCTCGCATTTTTGCATGGTTTTGCTGCTTCTCTGCTTTTCTCCTTTGCTTCGACTTCTTTAGTAGTTTTTCCTTTGCTGGGTGCATTGAATATACCTACAGCAGCACACAGGAGCACAGGTCTGGTCACTCTGCTTTGCCCCCCTCTCGTCTTTATTTGAATTCATGCTTGTGTATGGGCAATATATTTTTCTACATATGTATGTCGGTAAAGCCCATTCAAGAGTTCTAATTCATATGCTGACATACACACAACGCTAACCCCCCCACACCCCACACCACCCTACCCAATCCCCCCACCCCCGAGCAGCAGCAGCAGCAGCAACACCGACACAACACCAACACCAACACAACACCAACACGACACCGAGACAACACCAACAACACCGACACAAACGCAAACACCAAAACCAACAACGAAGAACAAGAACAAGAAAAACAACCACAAAGAGAACAACAACAACCACAACAACAACAACGACAACGACAACGACAACGACAACGACAACGACAACGACAACGACAATGACAATGACAATGACAACGACAACGACAACGACAACGACAACAACAACGACAACGACCACAACGAGAACGAGAACGGGAACAAGATCAAGATCAACAAGAACAAGAACAACAAGAACAACAAGAACAAGAACAACAAGAACAACAAGAACAAGAACAACAAGAGCAACAAGAACAACAAGAACAACAAGAAGAACAAGAACAACAAGAACAACAAGAACAACAAGAACAACGAGAACAACAAGAACAACAAGAACACCAAGAACACCAAGAACAACAAGAACCATAACAAGAACAACAAGAACAACAAGAAAAAGAACAAGAACATCAACAACAACATTAGCAGCAGCAACAACAACAACGACAACGACAAGAACCACAGCAACGACAATAGAAACAACAACAGCAACAGCAGCAACAAGAACAACAACAACAAGAACAACAACAACGACAACGACAACGACATTGACGACAACAGCGACGACGAGGACAACGACGACGACGACGACGACAACAACAACAAGAACAACAACAACAACAAGAACCACAACAACAACACCAGCAGCAGCAACAACAGCAGAAACACAAACAAGGTTACATCCCCCACATGTTACAAGCGCCAGCCAAAATGCCAGTTTGCGGACCCAAAATCGTGCATATATCATACAAAATGCAATCTTGCAGTTTTAACATCGTACGAATACCTTGCAAAAGCAAACCTGAAACTGCGAAATGCACGAAATGAAGGTTCCAGCTCCCAAGTGCTGCAAATAGCATGCAAAATAGATACTTGCACAAATAGCATGCAAAATAGATACTTGCAGCACGGGAATATTGCAAATACCATGCGACACGAAGGTTTCAGTTTCCAAATGCTGCAAATAGCGGTGAAAACATACCCAACCAGAAATCAAAAAAAAAACTAAACTCAAGAAAAACTACCCTTTTGATTTTTTTCATTTCCTGGCCGCTTTGTGGGCCTACTACAAATCCATGTTACGAGAGGGCACCGGTCTACATCAATGCAATCATCGTGCCAAGGTATCGTTTACCTACTTCGCTGTGTTAAATGTTGTCACAGGCCAGGGGATTTGGTGATTCATGTCGGCTTGCCATCACATGCAAACATATGTGTTTGGGAGCGGACACAATGTAAGGTGAATGGACCATGCCCAAAAAAAAACGCCACGTTGGTGGAAACCGTTGCTAAATATGCAAGCCATTGAGGTGGACAAACCTCGCCCTCATTTTGAATGAATGTTGGCTGACAGATTGCTCCGCAAGGTGTTTTCTGCCAGTCTGCTATTGAAAATGCCCAGAAAGATCACGCGGCTGTCGTTCAAAACATCTTGGACAATAAAGATTCTCAATTCAATTTGGATTGTTTTCTTAGGGTTTTTTTTGCATGTCCACCAGACACTCATGCAGTCGAGAGCCCACCTTTGCCCAGACAAGGAAGCTCATTTGAAGAAGATACGCGCCTTGTTTAGCAAACTCGGAGGAACTGAAGAAGCAGGAGCCATCACCTATGACATGCTTGAAGAGCATATCCAAACAACTGCCGTGCGAGAATACTTTGATAGCCTCGGTTTGGATGTCTCGGATGCGTGGTCGTTTTTCAAATTGCTGGATTCTGACGGAGGCACAAAGGGATAATTCATGTTAATTCCAATTTCCGACTTGTTCTTTTTGTGCCAATTCCTTTGGTTGCGGTAGTTGTCGTATTGGTTGTTGGTAAGTAGGTAGAAATTGTGTTTGTTTTTTGAAACAGTATGACATGAACTCAGTTGTTCGCGGTCGCCAAGATTTGACCGGAAACTACCTTCATCGTACAGGGTTTGGTGGCATCAAGAGCGTCAACAAAAATGGTCCAGAAATAAAGCGGTGCAAAACCGTGTGCTGAAAACAAACCACAGCAACTGCGCCTGGAGGCAGCCTGCTGTACTTTGTAACATTTAGGAAGATCACACACAGTAGCCAACACATCGGAGAGAGTTTTTTTCGTTTTTTAATTGGTTTCAAGAAGGGCAGGCGCTTTGAGAGGTGTTTAATGTGCCGTTGTTCTTTGACATGCAAGTCTATCAAATTTCCAATTTCCAAGATTAGAAATTTCTTGCCAACGATGGTCTATGTGACGACATGTGACGACATTGTCTGTTTGACGACGCAGGTGGCGCGGTGGAAGTTGAAGAGTTTTTACTCGGTTGCCTTCGATTGCGTGGACAAGCTCGAGCGATGGATATTGCCAAACTCGCATCCGACCAGAAGTGGATGATTAAAAGCCAAGGAAGGCCTGCTCCAAAAAAATCCAAAGCAGTATGCCAAAAATTGCCAAGACACAGTTTGGAGTGTAGACAGGATGCCAAGGTTGTGCTAAGCAGTGTATTAACAATGAGAAAGACAGATCACGCATTGTATCAGTGAACAAGGTGCTTGAGTTTCAAGTTACCACAAAACAAACTACTGCGAAGTACATGTTAGTTTTGTTTGTTTTTTTCCAAGTCATCATTACAGTAGCTTAGAAGGCTTGCACACCCTTTGAAAATCTACTGTTTGCATCTGAAACTCAAAGTGCTCTTCGTGGATGTCTTGCATGGTGGAGGTTTCAGCATTTTGTTCAAGACGAGCTCGCAGCTCTCGCAACGGAGGTGAGAAGAGGGACATGGTTGCCACGTGGTACCACCAGCATCCACCAACTTTGCAAATGATTGGTTGTTTCTGAAGCCTCTTCGGATAAGTTGTTGATTGCATATAGTGAACATATAGTGTCTTATCCTCGTCTTGTTCTCGGCCTCTCTTTCTTTGAGTCACTAAGAACTGCGCCCTTTTTTTTTCATCACAGAAAATGAGGAAATGGAAAGCCATGGAAAGCCATGGAAAGCCCAATGGTCATGTCGCTGCAGGTGAAAACCTTGCAAGTTTTCAACCGAAGGACGCAATGACGACACCATGGGGAAGGGGGGGACTCCATGCAGACCAAGTTTGGACCTACGGTTTTGTGGCGTCTCTAAGGAGGCCACTCCGCAGCGTTTTAAGATGTCTAGCCACAGATCAGGCTCTTGAAAAACTGACCAACAAAGCTACAACAGAAGTTTTCTTTGTGCTAGGGTCCCTGAGTTCAGTTTCTGGTTTCCAAAACAAGTTGAAGAAGAATTGTGTTTTACGAACGGCCTGCAGTTTCGCAGATTTTCGCAGTGGCTATGATTGATCAGCCAGAACCAGTTCACTGAAGGTCGGCCTTCAGAGCTGGGATGTACTTGTTGAATGTTTAAAACTGTGGTGTCCACGGTGTCCATACAGCAGTACTCAGGCTGCGTGGAAACCGTGCAATACGACTTGTTTCGTATCAACTCTTTATCGGATTGCACCTTGATTCGTGCATGTAGTTTCACCTGCCATTCTTGAAGATCAATGTGTCGCAACCCCAGAATCCAGTTTCTTTCCATTTCTGCTTCCAGTTCAGAGAATGGCTTCTGTTTGAAGCAAGGCTAGGTTCATCCCAAGCGGTCAGGGGTTAACAAGTCCCACAAGGCTGCCATTTGTGCCTGGATGTACCTGGGTTGTAACCCTACTAACCAGGTCTAACCCTACTAACCCTGCCGCTTTCAACCATGATGCAGGATGGCTGCGGCAATGTCACGTCTCACCTTCGCAGACTTTCTGCAGCCACGAAACGATTTTCCACAGGCAAACCTTTGAAGTGGGCAATCTGAGAGCGATGTTTTGTGGAATTTGAGTATCCATTCAATTTGTTTTTTATATATTCACAGTCACTCAATGTCTTGTATTGTCTCTATTTTGTCTATATTGATTTTCCTGAATTCCATTAAATATCAACATAGAGGCGACAGGTCGCCACAGGTCCCCACCGAGCTCGAGGTGTCAATTGTCGTTCAGTTTTGAGACTCGATGGGAAAGGCAGCCTACAGTAACAGGGTTTGTCTCAAACTGGGGGACCTTTTTCAATGGACTTGCGAAACAAGTTACACAAATCATGATACACCCGCTTGATCCAGGTTGTTTCTTTCAAGTTTTCAAAGGAACCCACATCGATGACTTGGACATGAGGAAAACCAAGCTCTCTGAACCTGGCGGAATTGCCATGTGAGTTGCAAGTGTTGCCATGTGAAAAGATGTTCGCTGTCGGACCAAAACAGACGTGATCTGCTACTTGGGATGATCGCGATTTGTGGAGCCAGCGAATGTCTGAATCACTCCGTTCTTGGAACACATGCCGTTGTCCGCGTTGTCCCTGCCATACTCAGACTATCAGGATTATCAGGTCCTATGACAGTCAAGCATTGGCACCTGTGAAGCTACTGTCACTGCAGGAGGATATTTGAGCTCATTGAGGGTTGAATTAACCATGCGTTTCCACAACAGTGATGACTCAGTGAAGAACAATGTTTTAAACAATGCCCAAATAGAGTGATGAACGACAAGTGGCTGAAGACATGGTGACTATAGAGGCAATATAGATGCAATTGTTAACCATTTCCACCATTTCAGCATCACTACTTAGCACAATCAGTGGTAGATATAAATTTGAGAGTAGCCGGCGGCGTCAGTCGCATTCATTCACTCAACCCTCACTATAAACCATCATTGTTAACCATGGTAGTCAACCATCAATCGATGATTGGCTTCGGAAGGTTGCAACCATTTCAATCCGTGCGTGATGCGGGATGCGGCTGTTGCAGCCATGCCGAAGAGGCCCCTTTAGTCGCTGTCCAGGATACAGCGACTGATCACTATACTTTGTTGATGGGAGAATAGTTACTTTTGAGTACTCATTAGATCTCCTTAAATCTCATCAGTATACCTTTGCAAAATTGCCAGTTTTATGGGAAAAACCATGGTAGATTATTGGAATTTGGGGTAGACTGTTTGTTGGGCAAAGCCATACATCTGCCAAGAACTATAATGATTTTGGGGGGATGTATTTTAATCTCCCATATATTCATCAACATATCCATGTATCTATCAATAGATCCGTAAATATGTTGGATATATATATATATATGACCTGGCATTTACTTTCAAACATGTGCAGCATCGAGGGTCAAGACCGAAGCGCATGCGCCCCATAACAGCTTCAGCTGCATCCGGTGGACTGGCTGGGGTGCTGATCTCACTGGCTAAGGAGGCGTGGGTCCCTGAGCCTTGGGTTGAGCCTCTTTGTTTGGCTAAGGAAAGCCTTTTCACACAACAGTTCCTAGGCTGGGACTGGGACATCAAGTCCTTAGTTGTGGGGATCTTCATCGGCCTGCTGCTAGGGCCAATCATCGAATTTCTTCATTTGCTGAGGCAAGTCCTGATCATCTATCTGAGGCGGCAGATCGCCTGGCTCAGTCGGGCCCCTTGCACGCCAAAGTCTGCCTGGCGGGTTCTTGAATGAGCGCAGCAGAGCTGCGTGCTTTGAGGGCTGAGCTTGAAGCACTAAGGTTGACAGTCGCGAGCCAAGGTGAGAGAATCAGTGAACTTGAGGCAAAAACTGAGACTGGGGCTGAAGGTAGTGATCATTTTTCCTTGGTCAGCTCATTGCCAGAGGAGGCGCTTGCCAGCGAAGGGCTAGTGAGCAGCACTGACAGGCAAGGCAGAGAGAGGTTGGCTAAGGAGTGCGGGCAGTTTTTGAAGAGAGCAGTTCGTGGCGTTTTCAGAGGCTGTTCAGGGCGAGAGAAGTTGAAATTAGCCAATCGAATTTACGTTGTTTTGGTGAACTTTGAAGGCCAGCGTCTTCCCGGCCCTAAAGTCACCGAGAATTTTGCTGAGGTGAAAGAGATTTGCAAGAGGGGCTCCAGTGCCGGTGCATCAGTTTTTCTAGGGTTTCCCACACTTTGGGAGGCAAGGATTGCGGTCGAAGAGGCAGGGTACACCTGGCCCTTGAGCCGCTGAGATGGCCAGTGAGGAAAGTATGGAAGGGGAGGCTCTCAGTTTGTTCGACGTTGTGCTGACAAGAGAGCAGACCCCGGGTGAAGGGCTTACTGAGTCCTTCAGGTGCAGATTGCGTTTTGGTGAGACAGGAGCAGAAACTTCTGTCTCGGTTGTTCCCATCACCGTGGTTGCTGGAAAGCTTTTGGCCGCGGTGCCGTTTTTGACTTGGCACAGAACTCCAGCTAGGAGGATCTTGCCTCGCAGCGGCCTTAGCCGCCCAGTTTTGGTGGAGGTTGCCGTCCCTTTAGAAGCTGAAGAGGGCGGCGGTGAGGATCAGGCTGGAGTCACAGTGAAGGCATGGATTGGTTTCTTGTCCGAAGAACTTGCTCTGGCGGGAGAGGTTGGCGATCCGGAGGAGGACACCGAGATCGCAGAATTTGGAGAAGAAGTTGGGCTTGCTGTCCATCTGCCCGAGAGTGCACTTCTGGCCATAGCAGACGAGCACTTCTCCTTTGTCACTGCAGAGTCGGGAGCTCCAGAGCCCCCCAGAAAAGCCGAACGCTCAGGAAAGCCAAAGGATTCCTACGATGTTCGCATCGGAAAGCTCGAAGAAGCTTTCGCAGAGGTGCGAGAATCTTTGGTTGGGCTGCCAGACCTAGTGAAGACAGTCCGGCAATCAGTGCCGCAACGCAGTGGGCCTGGGCCGGCCGGCCCTGCGAAGTCAGGGGCCGTTGTCTACCCTGGATTAGACCCTTCGGCCGTTGCAGCCGCCCGGGCCGCTGGTTTCCCAGGAGATCAGCTTGCCAAGCTCGCCGCTGCAGCGGGAAAGCAGCCCGCCCTCAAGGAAGCTCCGAAGAGAGCTCAAAGACCAAGGAACGTGCTTTCCGAATCAGAGGAGGAGGAGGATGCAACAGCGCTTGGCATTGGTGGAGACGGCGAGCAGCTCGGCAGTCAGCCGGCAGTGGAACGAGCGGTGGTGCAACTAGCCAAGATAGTGGCCATAATGCAAAAGGAGAAGAGCAGCAAGTCAGGTCTAGAGGGCATCTTAGAGAAGGCAGAAGGAGGGGGCAGCGCCGACTCCAGCGGCGCACAGAGTGGAGGCTCCAGAGGCAAGGCCGCAGCTTTCAAGAAACTCAAAGCAGCGTTGCAGGAGAACCCGGAATGGCTTTACAGCAATGTGGAAGCTTTGATGGACGAGGATTTCAATTTAGTCCGAGCCGCCCCGGGCGTCAGCCACCAGCCAACCACAACTCGTGCTTGGCTCGAGCATCGGAGCAAGCTGCTTCACTTTCAGAGTTCAGTGCGAGCAGCTTGGCTGATAGGAGGGATTCACGATGCCTTGAAAGGGGGGCGAGTAGCAGAAGCTCGGGCAAGGTCAGCTCTGGCCATTTTGGCCTACGATCAGGCCGCCTTGGACAACGGGAACTGGCCGCTGGCCCAAGAGCTCTGCCTCGAGTTAGCACCGCCCTTCAGCTCTTTTCAGGGCAGAAAGCCCCCAGAGGTGGGAGAACAAGCCTGGTCGCGCCTTGCCGACGAGCGCTTCCTCGAACTGGCCTTGTGGAGGTTGAAGGACAAGGATGCCTTCGTGGAGAGCAGGAAGCGATTGAGCGCCCCTGCGAAGCAGCCGTGGCAGAAAGGAAGCCACGGAGAGAGCAGTGGAGGAGGCAGCCCAGATGCGCCAGGGCCCAGGCAGGAGCCAAAGAGGAAGGCGAAAGCAAAGCCCAAGGCAGCAGGCAGCCCTGGGCCCAGCCAGGAACCTCAAGCATGAGGGAGCGCGCCGAAGTGCGCGCCCCGGAAGCTGCACCTGCGAATGTTTCTTTACCAGGTAGCAAAGCTTCGACTGTGCATGCGAATTTATTTGATGCAGCTTTTTCATGTTTGACGAGGGCAAGGACCCCTTTTTCAGCTTTTTTCCACTCCCAGTTTCTGCAGAGCACCTTCACGGAGGAGGTGCCTCAGGGGCAAGTTTGGCCAATGTCCCTACCTTACCCAGAAGTTCACACCAAGCGAAGAGCTCGTATGAAGTCCGAGGCCGACTTCAAAATTGGTGTGAACTTCGTTGTTATGGCTTTGAACTGGCTTGCCGCAGATGGTACAGTCAAGCAGAAGAAGAGGCTCAAACTTGGTGCCAAGCTCAGCAGCGCTCAGTGGGAAGCAGTCCGACGATTGCAGCCCCTCATTTCCGATTGGCTCTCCTGCGGCGATGTTTCGCCAGAGGACATGGGTCGATCTGCGGCCCGGGTCGAGTCCATCGAGGCTGTGTTGATGCGGCTTGAGGCAGCAGCCGCTGATGTCGCTTCTGAGTTGCGGCACTATGGCAAGCGCAGGTGCGAAGTTGAGGAGCCTGCTGAAGATGAACATCATGAAGGTTTGCGGCCAAAGGTGATTGGGCAGCTGGCGGGTAGCGTCGAGCATGTGGCCAAGGACGTTGAGCCGTCCAGATTCAAATTTGTAGGAGTTCCTGAATTTGACCCTGTCCCTTTTTTGGATTACGCAAACCGGAAGCAGTACCTGCAGCCTTTGGACAGCTGCGTAGTTGATGACCCTGAGAGCCTGCAGCTACCTCATGTCAAAGTCAGGTGCAGCCGAGCCAAGCAACTGGAGCTCGTCGAGAAGCTAGATGAGGTGGAGAGATTGGCTCTGGTTCCAGGCAGAGTGGTTCGGAAGCAGCTGCTCAACGGCATGTTTTGTTTGCCTAAGGATCAGTTACGTGACAGACTGATCCTTGATGCTCGGCGACCAAACGCCGTGGAGGAGTCAGAAAAGCGCTGGATCTATAGTTTAGGATCCGCAGGGCAGCTCCTACACATGCACCTCGAACCCCATGAAGACTTGGTTTTGCACGCTGAAGACTTAAGAGAATACTACCACTGCTTTGTGGTGCCGGAGCAGCGGAAGATTCGCAATGCTCTCTGTATGAGCTTTGCGCCAAACCAAGTCAGGCACCTCAAGTGCTTCAAAGGGGAGTTTGAGAAGGAGACTGAGCTCTTTGCCTGCCTCAACACCTTAGCCATGGGTGACACGAATGCAGTCGCCTATGGTCAAGTCGCTCACCTCTCAGTCATTCTGCGTTCAGGACAATTCAAGCTCGCTGATTTTTTGACGCTGAAGCAGAGGCCCGGTCGTCAACCTGTCAGCTGTGGGCTCATGATCGATGACTTTGTGATTTTCGAGAAGGTCCACAGGGGCTTTGAGTTGTTAGCAGATGGCGGCGAGGTGAAAACAGATGGAAGGCGTAGGATGGAAGAGGTCAGGAAAACGTATGCGGCAGCGAGGCTTCCTCGGCATGAGGGAAAAGCTGTAGAGCAGGCATACGCAGGTGAGTTTTGGGGCATGCAAGTTGATGGCAGGGCGGGGCGAGCCCGCCCCAACCTGAAGCGTTTGGTTCCGCTAGCGTGGATCATGCTCAAGGTGGTAGAAGTTGGTTTGATTAGCGGTGGGCTGCTGGAAATTTTGGCTGGTGCACTTGTTTCAGCTTTTCAGTGCAGGCGCAGATTGATGTGCTGCCTTGAGGAGATCTACACACAGCAGAGAGGAGTAGGCACAAAGCAGGTCATCAAGCTGTCAACGAGGTTGAAGGATGAGCTTTTGGTCTGCATCGGGATGCTGCCCCTTGCGGTGATTGACCTCAGACTGGAGCCATCGGACTTGCTCATTTGTAGTGATGCGTCTTCAACAGCGGAGGCTGCTGTTGCCGCCGATATCGGCTGCAGCCGAACTCAGGAGTTTCAGCGGTATGGCTTGCAGAAAGGCCTCTGGAACAGGCTTCTCAGACCAGCGGCTGCATACCAGCGCGAGACTGATTGTCTTGCCTCTGAGGATGAGCTCCCAGACACGGCCAGCTACAAAATGAACCCACTTTGGGAAGCCTGCGTCAGAGGTACCCAATTTCACCAGTTCGGCAGTGTCAAGAAGTCCAAAGGTCGCAGCCACATCAATGTGAAAGAGATGTCGGCTGCCTTGAACGCCGAACGACGCTTGGGAGCAGCGCAGCCGAACAAGTACTACATCCACCTCCAAGACAGCCAGGTGTCCTTGGCAGCTTTGATCAAGGGCAGAAGCTCTTCAACCGCGCTGAACAGGCTTTTGCGCAAGTCTGTCCCTCACCACGTCAGTTCAAATGTGCGGGCTTTTTATGGCTATGTTTGCAGTGCCTTGAATCCTGCCGATGACCCTACCAGGAAGCAGCCGATTCGCACTCCCTCAGCCTCTCTGCCTACTTGGTGGGATGAAGTCAGCATGAAGGTTTTTGAAGAGTTTGACAAGTTTTTGGAGCAGCATGGTGTGCATGCTGCGCAGCTTGCGGAACTGCCAGACGAGGAAGAGCTTCTAGAGGACCTTCCTCTTGACTGGAGGAACTCAAAAGAGGTCAAGCGGGATAGAGGTTTGCAGTTGAAAGGCTGCTCAAAAGAAGTTTTGAACCCCCCTGCGCGGCTGCCTCATAGCCTCTCGCCCCAAGATCCGGCACCGAGTTCTTCTACCTCAGAGCGGGCAGCTTGTGCTAGCTGTTCCACTGCGCACGGGACCGGACTTGGAGGCGCGGGGACCTTGGCGCCCGCACATCAGGGGAGGAAAAGAGAGACAGCTGCAGCCCCAGAAAGTGAGGCGGAACACAACAGTGACTGGCAGGGCAAGGCCGAAAAGATCCTTGCCAGTTTTGCACCCAGTCAGTTTGTTTTTGACAGGAACCGTTTCAGCAGTTTAGCCGAAGCGGTGCACCATGGCCCAGGGCTTTTAGATTGCTTTTCTGGAGCTCGAGGTTTTGCGCGAGCCCTAGTTGGCTTGGGGCTGCCTTGGGCCCTATGCTTCGATTTGAAGCATTCCCAGCGTGAGGACCTCAGTGACCCAGCACTCCAGTCAGTCCTTTTTTCCGGCATTGTAGCTAGGTGGTTTAGAGCCATGGCAGCTTCTCCGGTTTGCGCCAGTTTTTCCACTGCTATTACGCTGCCCTGGCGTGACAGAGAGCACCCTGCTGGAAAGCCTGACTTGACAGAGACGCAGCAACTGAAGGTCGAAGCAGGGCATGCGCAACTGCGATTTGTTTTGGAGTTGTGCGAACTGTGCATCGAGCATGGGGTCCTGTTTTGGGTTGAAAACCCTGACCAGTCTTGGTTCTGGAAACAAAGCTGCAGGATGAGCTGGAGCCGCGTTCTAGGGCTAAAAGCTGGAAAAGTGGGAGACTTCAGAGTTGACCAGTGCAGATTTGGGACAGCTTGGAGGAAACGCACGCGTTTCAGAACTTCTTGTCATCTTGCTGGGCAGAAAATACTATGTCAGTGCACCAAAAAGCACATAGTGTTGCGGGGCAGATGCGTAGAGAAGGGCATGAACTACACAAAACTTGCAGAAGCCTACCCACGCAGGTTATGCTCCTACTTAGCCGGGGCTTTTGCAGTTGACCTAGGGCTGAAAGGCGCTCGCAGAAAACTGGACATCACAGGCTGTGCAAAGTGTTTAGGGGCTCGAATTGGAGAAGCTGTTCACCCCGGACCTAGGTTAGCACGACCTAGGCCCAACTCTGACATTTACAGTTTTCATTTGTTGGAGCCCGCGACGGTGGCTATGAGGGCAAAGCTTTGGGAACGATTTGTCAGGTGGGTCGATCTGAAATTTTCGGAAGGCTTGATTGAGAAGCTGGTTCACCATCCAGCGTTTCTGGTGATGGCGTTGGAAGCGTTTGGAGCTGAAAGTTTTTCTACTGGTTTGCCTTTGCTTTATTTCAGACAGCTGCTAGCGCATGTGCAAAACGAGATCCCAGCCAGCCGGCCTCACATGTCCAGAGCTTGGAGCTTAGTAGGCCGCTGGGAAATAGCAGAGCCCACTCAGCACCGCACTCCGTTACCTGAACCTGTCTTGTTAGCAATGGCAGGGCTTGGGCTTTTCTGGGGATGGGAGCGTTTTACATGCTCTATGCTCTTGTGCTTTTACGGCATTTGCCGGATAGGTGAAGTTTTGGGAGCCCAGCGTGAGGATTTACTCACACCTCTGGATCTGCTGGAAGAGCACGACAAAGTAGTTTATTTGAAGATCAAACGCCCGAAGTCACGCGGCAGAGGGCCATCAGTTCAATACGCTACTTGTCGAGAAGCTCTAGTTGCAGAGTTTTTTTGCGCAGTTTGGCAGAAGCTTGAAGCGAAAGACTTGCTCTATGGTAACTCTGCTTCCGCTTTTCGCAGAAGGTGGGACAAGATACTTGCGGCTTTAGGCATTGAAAAACACCACCGTCTGACGCCTGGAAGTTTACGAGGAGGAGGAGCTGTAGCAGCGCACAAAAGAGGCGTGGGGATCCAAGACATCCTATGGAAGATGCGACTCCAGCATCAACGCACTCTGAGCTTTTACTTGCAAGAATCGACAGCGGCTTCGATTCTGCCTTCTTTGAGTTCGACGACCAGAGAAAAAGTGAAGCTGTTTCGGGACGCATTGCCGTTCCTTTTGCAAGGAAAGTTGGAAGCGCACAGCCAAACGCTTTGACTAGCTGTCCTTTAGCTGTAGGCCTCCTGAGAAAGGCGGAAAGCAGTTGCAGCTTTCATGCCTGTTTTTAACTGAAGTGTGCCGGCACATTTTCCTGTTTGTAGCTTGCCACAGAATGGCAACCAATGCGGCTTAGAAGCCGAGAGGATCAAAGCCAAGCAGAGCTGGGAGTGAGAAAGGAATCTTTCTGCTGTGCACAAGTGACGGAATTAAATATATATATTACATCATCCTTTTCATATCTCCATTCGTATATTTGTTGCTTTTGTTCCCCAAAGCTATTGGACACTTCTGGAACCTGTGGCCAGGTTCACAGCTCTTGCGGCCATTTTCCCTACAGAACCGCATCCAGTTTTCGCGGGATCCCCAGGTGTTGACGAATTCCACCTGTTTTTGGGTCTGTGAAAATATGTCCATCTATTTCCATCTGGTTCAGAGAATAGGATTCAACATATTCAACATTGGTGGTTTGGAACATGGCTTTTATGACTTTCCCATCATATTGGGAATTTCATCATCCCAACTGACTCATATTTTTCAGAGGGGTAGGTCAACCACCATCCAAAGAAGGTCAGCCATTGAGCCAGAGGAAATCACCATTTCGAGCAGGTCCCAGCTTCAGCTTGCTATGCAGGCTGCCGGCCTCTGCGGGCGCCCGACATTTCAGCGCCTGGACATGTTGATCCGTTGGGGATCCGCGCTGCGATGAGTTAAGCATCCCTGGGTTTCTTATCTGATAATATACTTAATAAATATGTGTGTGTATATATATAGAGAGAGAGAGATTCACTTAATATACTGAGTTGCTGTACTGGGGGTTTAATCAACAAAAATTGGGCTTGACCTGTTTAACCAGTAGAATGGGGATTTGACTGGATAATAACCAAATAGTGGGGTAAACATCATATGTACGAACTAATATGTATCATATACCATTTGGAATGCACATCCAAGGAGGTTTGCATGTTGGTCGGATTGAGCCTCTTTGTGTCTCTCCATTGTGAATCATGCTGTTCTTTGGAATCTAATTAAGATGTGAAGCAGAACGGTTCGAAGTGAAGCACATCCTATCTATCCCATGAAATGTTTCTGCAAGCGACCGTGATGTAAATCAAAGTTTGTGCTATGTGAAATCACATGTAAAGCAAACCGTTTGGAAGCCAATCAGCCAGTCACAAGCTGCATATTGAGAATGAGCAAGTAGTAGACTATGCAAGTGTCCTCAGTGTGGTTTCAATCGGAGGCAGGTCAGTTGGCCAGCGAAAATAGTGCGGGTTCAAAACTACAAAAACACGTGACTCCTCAAGGAGTACCATCCAGCACCTGCTATTTAGGGTGTAAAAAACCAGGATCCGGGCTTTTGATTCATAGCCAACTGTTGTTTCACTTTCAGGCCAAAAACCATCAGAACTGTCAGAGAAGGTCGTAGGGTTGCCCAGATGGTTCATGACTCATGACGAGGCGTACAGGAAAACCCTGGCAAGTTGGAAAAGAAAGCGATGAAACTGTCAAAGACGCAAACAACGCAAGATGCAAAACTGTCACACCACAGAACGGGCAGACTTTAAATTTGCAACGCCATGCTGCATCTCCTGCTGGAAGTGTCGAAACCATTCTAGAACTTGATGAACCATCATGACCTTGTGAGATAGTCATTTTCCCTTTCTGTCTCGACAATCGAATTCAGTTACTTCAGAAGATAAGTTCATGCTACTCGTACTGTTACCCTTACCCTGCAATCTTGAGAGACGTTTCTATTCGAGGAAAACATGGAGGTACTATCCATGTGAAAACCCGTCAACAGCATAATGTCTCCATGTCGAGAAAAATCAATGCCTTTCTGTTGGTCAGGCAGAAACCCTTCCAACACCAGATTCACCGGCGAAACCTCCAGTTGCTTGGCAACGTTTTATCAGCGCTGTTTGTATGACTCGAATTTTTCGGTTTCCAAAATAGTTGGGATCACTGGGTACTATTGTACTATTGTAATCACTGTAATCCTTCTCAAAACTGAAACATGAAACAGATCGTTGAGCCATCAGAATCCAGCATCCTGGGGCGCATCCTGTAGCGCAGTTGGAGCCTGTGGACACAACGACCAAAATGGACATGCAGCACGGCTTCCCAGCTTAGTCGCAACTTCCGGGTGCCTCGGAGCAGTAGACGTATGGTGGCCAGACATATGACATACGACATATGTTGACTGTAACATAAAAAGAATGACTCAGTGACTGTTTATCTTCAGAATTAGCGAGAAAACCAAGTTTTTGCTGACACAGTTCCACCTCCCTATACCTGGAGGCAAGAAGATCGCTTCGTAGAACGCCGCATTGAGGACACGCTCCCATTCCCCAGCGATGAAACCATGGAAAAAAGATGAAGGAAAAAGCTAGTTTGATCTAGTTTGATGAAATTGATAAGAAAGTGGAAGAAAATCTTGCAAAATGCACACTGAATTCCTCCAAACCAACAGCCCGTGAAGCCCCCACAATCAACGATATTTACTAGTGGGGATAGATTGGGATAGATAAATAATGACAAGTAGAAACTTTGAGGTGCAGCAATGTGTGTAGTGTCCAGGAGATTTCACTTGTTCGATATGATTTTTTGAAAACTCATCGTGGAGATGTGAGGCTCAAAAAGATCGAACCTCAGCTGGGGGATCCACCGATTCCAAATCTATCTGGTTCAGCCAAGTTGGTTTACCTGGTAGGCTTGTCTTAGAATCTGAACCGTATCATGTAGAGGTTATATCATGCAACCTTTATCCACTACCTTTGTTTGGTTTTCCAAGGTTTTGATGTTCTAATCTGCTTGAAAACCCCCGCTGTCAAACACCACGTGGCCGTCGGCACCAGGACCATGTCAAAGAGCATGGAGAGCAAATCCCTGAGGCACAAGATTTCCAAGAGGCGGACGGGTCATGATGGTACCAAGCTCGCTGAATGGTGATCCTACGATTTGGGTGTACCATGGTGTACCCCAATTGTAGGAAACCATATTGGTAATAATATTGCTTGGACACAACAACATTGGTGTTTCTCTAAATTGGGAACCAATAATGTCATGAATTCCTGCCTATGAATGACTGGTTTCAGTGGCTTTGGGGTTTTCTATTTTTCAGACAACCCATATGTTGGTGATATCTTGAATATGAATATGCTTGAACCAATTGGACCATCATGAATATCACCAATATGTACCAATATTCAACCAATGCTGTGAATATTGGTTGGACACATGATGGTGATAGATCGCTTTGGGAGTAGGGATCCTACTTTTCATGAGGCTCTGGGTCTGATTGGCAGCTCCGGACACAGTTTTCGTGTTGGAAAATATTCAATTTTCAATCCGGAAATACTTGACCTGGCGGCTTAGTAGGTCTCCCTCTCTGCTTCCCTGCAGCATCTATAGTGGATGTTTCCTTGCCTCTTCTCTTTCGATCACACATTTGATGGTTTTCGATGGTTTTGGATGGTTTTGGACGGTTTTGGATGGTTTTGGATGGTTTTGGATGGTTTAGGGTTTTGTCATGGTTTGTCATGTTTTGTCATGTTTTCTCCAATAGGGGTATGTAGCGACGCTATACTCCAAATCAACTTGCGAATCGAATCATATTCCTGCTTGTTCTGAATTCCTGCCAGGCAGCTCAGCGGCTGGCTGAGGTGTGATGTACCCTAGCGGGTGAAACATCGCAAGAATTACTGGTAGATAGTGATTGATTCATTGATAGTGATGTTGATAGTGATTAGCCCCCAAAATATGATAACTTTTATCATAAAAGTGTCATAAGTTTCTATAAGTTTCCCAATTTTGAGTGTCACTTGGTGGTGAAATGATGACCCTACAGAGGTCGGTCTCACTTGGCGGAGGCCCCATCAGCCCCCGTACCGCTGCGCCTACGTGATCCCAACGCTGTGGCGGAGCAACAGAAAGATGTCGGGGCCATGGGCTGCTGCCGATGATTTAGCAGCCATAAAATGCCCAATACAATAGGGAAAGTGATGATAAACCATTTGATGATGATGATGATGATGATGATGATGATGGTAATGATGATGATGATGATGATGATGATGATGCTTTTGGAGTCATGGAGGCAAACCACTATCACAAAATGTTGTGGATTGTAGGATGTCAGAGAGGACGACATGTTTATTTTAAGGGCCTCCCACATTATGGGAATCCTCCCAACCATTGCAGGACCCAACTGATAGACCACAAGGTTTGAAGCATTCAATGGTGGAACCATCGGGATGTGTGGAATTCAGGTGATCATCCGCAGTCGCACAACTACTGGGCAGGCCGGCAGCAAATTTGCCCAACTTCTTTCTTCCAAGTTCCGTTTTCTCAGAAGCTTCACTACGACAGGTTCTTTGGCCAGCCACCAAGGAGGATATTGAAATCCTCAGCCAGCGCCAGCCTTATGGGTCGACAACGTGCCAAAGAAATGGTGAATGATCACATTTTTGCGCGCAACAAAGATGTTTTCCTTCACCCATGATGAAACAGTCACAAACAGGCAACACCCGGCTTTTGGTCATGCCAACTGATCAAGAACAATCAGTGCTCCCCTAAGGGATGCTCTTCCACGGTTTCTTCAGCTCAGGTCAGATCAACTGTATCCACGACCTTTCCAAGTGGAGGGTTCGGTGATCATCAGGTGGGAAGTTGGTGAGCTTGGACAGGATATCAGGATATGGGTGAAAATTCTCAACATTTATCCTCCAAGTTTAATAAGCTTCTACGAAAAAATTACCAAATGTATTGGTTTCACATTCTCAAACTTATCCCAACCCATTGGCTTTATATGTTTTCAAATGTGGATTCAGGGATCCATTTATGACACCGAGTCCGGCGTTTTAGCTCAGGTTGGTGAGATTGTCAGATCCGGTGGTGACCTCAACCCGATCCAAAATTTCCACACTTCAGAGACTTCGACCTGGAAAATCTGGAAACAATCGAGTTTTGGGTGGTTTGCTGATGATGTTTTGATGTTTTTTTGATTAAAGCAGCTGTGTGGCCGCTTTGCACCAGGTGACTAGCCCTGTTGGTCGAATGGTTCGCAACAGGCGGGACTCCGGTTGCGCCAAAAAGGCTATGGTGACAATATTTGGACCATAGACATATATGAAGAGTCCAAAACAACCATACATGACAATACATGACAATACATGCAAGATCATGCAAGTAAACGAGTTTGTTTACATGGTGGTGCAACCCTAGGTTTATCGAGCTTGCTGACATGGCAAAGCTCAACCCAGCAGTTGAAATTGTTTGTAGCCGTACACCGAGGTTGCATGGTAATTAGATTGGCAACTAAAAAAGCCTCAGTCCATCCAACAGAAGTGGATGTGCTGTGGTTTTCCTTGATGTTTACATGGTGACCGAGTTTGGTGTCGGGACAATACAAAAAAAAAAGTAATTTAAAGTTCATTACAATGACTCTGATTATTGAACTTCACAACCACGATCGTTTCCAATGTGGAATGGTCATCCAATGAACAGATTCTTGCACGCTCATGTTGGGTCGAATCTCCAGGTGACCATAACTTCCAAGTAGCCCAAGTCTCCTGGGACGAGGCAGTATGGCATTCGCGGCAACGAGAAATGGCAGCTCTTAGCCACTGGATTTGCTGCTTGGCTCTGTCAGCTTGACGTTCAGAAATTACAATAAACACTAATAAACATTTGCGAATCTGTCAGCTTGTGACAACTTCAGGTTTGCATGCTGATGGTTTTCAGCCTGGGAGCGTGGCAACTTCGCAGGTAGCGAAGACAAACACTGAAACTCAGATACTATTCAAATATATTGAAAGATTGAATTTCCGTTTATAATTGTCTATCATGATGTGTGATTAGGGTGAAAGTTCGTTGGGTTGTCATGAATTGTCATTCCAGCAATTGGCACAACAACTTTAAATCTAGAGCTTCGGCGGTGGATTTTGCGGCTTCTTGTCGCAATGTTTAGGACAGTTTGGGATGTTCTGGTGCTTCTTCGCCAACTTAGCATACACAGAAACTACATACGGAATTTTGAACTAATCCATCGGAAGCCACAACCAGAAGTGATTTTTTCAAGTTCTCGACTCACTTGAACTGGAAACACGGGAAACACGGGAAACACGGGAAACACGGGAAACACAGGATGAAGTGGAAACGCGATTTGATCGAAATGCGGCGCGAGCGCCTGGCAATGCCTCGGCTGCAGGCCCTGACTGACTCGAACCACGGCTGTCGATCTAGAAATGTCGCAAAAAATGCCATGTTTGTTGAGAAAACGATGAGCATCGAATTGCCATTTCTATTGGGAAAATGACATAAAAACCCTCCAAATACCGCCCAGACACCCAGAGATGGGATCCCCAAGCACCAATCTTGATGCCTTTCAACCCCTTCACACTTGTATTTTCTTATTGTTCTTGGGAGAATTAAAGCCGGAAGTTTGATTGAAATGCTGAAGGGACTAGCTGCAGGTGTATAGATGTATATAGTTGATTTTGCTTCAATTGTTTTTCCAGAAAATTTGTGGCACTTTCAAGGCATGGAAGCCATGAGAGATTCCATGGAACATCCTTTGATCCAATCAGTTGTCACATGGTGTCATCGATTGAGGCTTGCGTTGAATCGCGACCTGTGAAGTCTGTGAAGATGAATCAATACAAGACAAGCCATAGAAATTTCAGAATTATCACTCGAGTTTGGCATTCAATTGAGGTTTAAGCAGCTTAAATGGTTTAGGCGGCTTAGGTGCTCCCGGGCTTGCCATGTCGAAGTCAGTGTCTCGCGAGTTGCAAACACAAGTGGATCCCGAGCTTTTGCGTGGCATACCTTTGGATCTCTGTCTCAGTGGCTGGGCCAGGCATTTTCGGCCACCCGATCCAGGGATGTTCAAAGTGGATCATCGCACTGTGGCCAGGGCTTTGCACAGCGATTCCCCGGATGGTGGCTGGACCAACTGACAAGTCGATCAGTTTCCTGCAACATGGGATTTGGATCTTGCGAGCAATCATGGACTACGTGACTTTTCTGCAAAGTTGCATGTTGTTTCCACTTTCCAGCAAAATCATCCAAGAGAAAGATTCCGAGAAATTGATTTGTTCGTCACTTTTCCAAGAACACGAGCTGTAAGAATTGTAAGGTCATGTTAGTGGTGCTGGCCATTTCTGCCCTTCGCCTCAGCTTGCAAGCGTGGCTCATCGCGGTGCGGTTTCTGCCCAGATGGTCTCGTCTTGCTTGTTCTTTTTTCAAACGGTGCTCTTACTCTACTTGACACTCCGCTGCAAAGATTCTCAAGTGATGTTGGATGTCTGGAAACCTTTAGAAAGGGGTTTTCACGATGATGTATTTGCATGTATTTGCAGGATTTCAAACCACCAAAGCAAACCACCATTTAAAGTTGGGCTGATCGCTCCAGTCAAAGATTCTTGACTGAAAAAATAATAAAAAGTATAATAAAAGCATATGATATGTTGCACGTTTCCTTTGGGCGACTTGCACAATGGCTTTCCTTCCAGATCACTTTGAGGTTTACATAGGTTTACAGACGAGGATAGCTATGGATAGCTTACTTCCTGCCATTCCTTTTGCCATTTGGACCCCATTTGGACCTGTGCACTTTACTGTGGACCTCCGATGCCACGCCAAACATGCCGAGCACAGGAACTCAGCCTGTCTCTGAAGAGGTGCTGCCAAGCCAGGTGGTGGTCAGAGCATTTTCGACGAAGATTCAATGTCAACCTTTTCAACATAGTCATGACATAGTCGTGACATAGTTCTGACATTGTGTACAAAGTTCCAATTTTTGCAGAGTCTCACATCTCAACTTGACCATTATCCTGATCCTGCTAAAATTCTGCAGGTTCGGAGGCACTTGGTGACGTTGCCACATAGAAAAGGGTGATCGCTTTTCGTTCTGAAGCTTTGTTCTAGAAGCTACACCTGCTACACTTCCCCTTCTCTACGTCTGCCAACTCGAGCGCCAAGCTGCCAAGCTTAGATGTTTCTCGTATTTTCTCATGATGCTCTGAGTTTTGTACACGGATAGCGACAGCTGCCAGGTCAGTGGCAGTCCATTTCCATGGAAGGATCAGGCCACGGATAGCACCTCCGAAGACGAGAAAATTCTGCGAATTTGGGCACTTCAGCCGCTTCAGCCAGGTTCCGGACTATGTCTACCGAGTGGTGGAGGCGGCAGAAATCACAAAATCCACCAGAAAATCCTGAATTTTGAAACGAAAACTGGCACTGTGACTTGAGGTCCGTGGAGTTTTCGATCATGATCAGGTGGGGAGACGAAAAGGTGCAGGATGCGCCATGGAAGATCTGGTTTTCTGACGACTGATCTGACCAGATTATGGGTTCTCAAAGCTGTTCACAATTAAGAAAGTACTAGCTGCTTGTTGTACCTACTTATTAACGGTTATTTGGTTGTACGTATATTTGGTTGTATATTACTTATTTGTGGTCATACATGAATATGGTATATGATGGTACTTATTACATCTTATTACTGACTATATGATGCTAGCAATTTCCTAATGGTGTTTTCTGGTTGATGGATCTGACGGTTTATTCATTTTCATGGTGTCTTAATCATAATCATATGAAGGTTGTATTACCAATGGTCACTATATAACTATGACTAACGCTTGTATGAGATATGCAAGGACCTTAGTTATTGTTGTATCTTGTATAATTTATATTGTGTAAGACTTATATGATTGGGTTTTCTGTTTCAGTGTTTCAGTGATCTAATTTGTTTTCATCAATGTCAAGACTGATTGGAAAACTAATAATATACCTATATGATACTATATCAGAAAACTTATGCGTTTATGCAAAACTATGACTAATGATGACTAATGTGTTTCACTAGTTAATATACCGTTACTGTTTAATAGGTTTTAGCTACTGCTATCAAAATCTGTTTTGGTTATATGTTAATATTAATTTATGTTTTTTTTGCCAATCCTTATTTTTCTCCAGGAGATGCACGTGGGCCCACGACCTGGCTCTGACGAGACCGGTGAAACAACTCCAGGAGTTCTGGTCGTGACGCCTTTGCGCCTAGAGGACACGGTGAAGCCGTGAAGCTGTCCGACGTCCTCCGTGAAGGGCTAGGTTTCCAAAGCAAAAAAGGTCGGGAGGCTTCGGTTTGCCGGATATGAATATATGGTTTAACTATGGTTTAAAAATTGTTAAAATATCTTGGAATCTAGTAGAATATCTAACAAATAAACCCATTTGGCACCATTTATAGGCTCATTGATGCCCCAAGTTGAAGCATACCCATTCTTTGAAGGTGGCTTGAAAGTAGTTGGAGCTCTTTTCTAGCTGTCGCTGAGCACCAAGATTCAAGGGGGAGTCTACTTCGTCTACTTCGTACGTGTGTGGATCTACTGGAAGTCTGGATAAGTCTGGAATTCTTGGGGCAAAGGGCCTTCGCTTGTGTAGACAGCCTCAGTTCGATCAGTAAAGCCAAAACTCTGCCTTGGCAGGTCAACACACTTCGTCACAAACAAGTTGCAAAATGATCCTTGTAACCGTGGCCGCAAACAAGATGGAACAGAGATTCGTCCCTGAGACAAGTCTTCAAATGTTCCTCAAACCTAGCAGAAGAAGCCCATTCTCGTCCCATTCTCGTCCCATTTTTTTCATGTTGTTTCTGTCTGTCAGGGCACCTTTGCCAATTGCAGGATGGATCCACTGTGCTTGTGAATCGTGGACATCTTCCATCATATCGCCTTGATCGGGCAACACGCAAAGAGGTGCCCACGCCATGAACTCAAGATCTCAAGCTTCCAAAGGATACAAGGGAAGATGATGCGAAAGAGAAACATCCATTTGCAGCAGAATTCATTCCTTCCAAAATAGTAAGTCCTTTTCAAATCTTGGAGTAGCCAAATCTGAGTGCACAATGCAGTTTATCTTATTTGAAGCCTAGTTGTGAATTGTGAAGATTCTTTTCGAACACGCCAGTCAAGCTCAGGTGGGTTCGCGTGCGTGGTGTACTCGAGGAAGGAGAGATTCCCAATCTCGTTGGAAGGCATCCATCCCGCCCATTTCTGTATAGTTCATTGATTGATTTTACAAGATGTTCATCATTTGGCATTGGGAGGCATTTGTGACACCGGCCTCATGTTCAAGAGGAATCCCACAAATGACCTGTTCAGCAGGGTGTTTCTTGTGTCTGGAATCATTTTTACTTGGGAGGTATGCAAGGCTGAAAAATCGGCCAGACAAGAAGCAGGACCAAGGGCTCGTTGAATATCTTTGATGTCTAGTTTGACAAGATTTGAACATGTGGTTGGCACTGTTGGCACTTTCATGTTTGTTACCTGGGCCCTACCAGGACTCAAAAAAAATTGACTGTTTTCCACCAATCGAACATCGATGTGTGCTTCGCCAGATCACCACACTGTGCCAGTACCTCTATCTGCTAGCAGATGAGTTGGCAGAGAACGCCAACGCCCGAAACCACGAAGAATGCGCTCAGGTCATTGCCGGATGGTGAAGATATGGGATCCAAGATCCAGTGGCAATTTTGATGATCTTAGTGATCTTAGATTGAAATGATTTCGGGAAGGGTCAAAAGGTCAAAAACCTGTGATTTCACATCAAATTATCATATTCTTGGGAGGATGAACCAATTCACCAAGGTGAGAAGGTGGTAACAAGATTTTGATCCGTAGCTATTTCAGAAGGTCTGTTTTTTTCTCCTGTAGAGCCACGATTTGCAAGTTCGCTTGTTCAGAGGCCTTGGTCACCGCCATCGACGTCCTCTATGAGGACAACAAAAGCTGCGGGTGACTGCTTCGTTTTTTTTGATCGAAATTTGCTTGGCAGAGACAGGTTTATCAGTTTATCAATCGACATGTGTCATTGAGCAGTACAAGCTTGTGTCTGTGTGTGTGTGTGTCATTCAAGCAGTCCGAGTCTTTTGGACGCAATGCGATCACGTTCACTGTCTTTGCCCCAGCTGCAGCATGTTTCGGCTCCTGGCGGGTGGAGCTCACTGATAGGCGGTGTCGGAAGCGCAGCTTGGCTTGACGGCACCGTGTCGGCTGGAAGGGAGTGATGTTGATGATACCCCAAACCTCGCCGTGGTGAATCATCATGAATCATCGCCATGGCTATATGATTAGATCCGTCACATAGACCACGTAATTATGAATCTAACGGCCTGTTTGCCGGGTTTGTCTCAGTTTCCACCAGAGTTCGAAAAAGTTTGCCAAAGCCGAAGGGATCAAAGGCTTTTGAATTGCTCACCACTGCTCCATTGGGACACGAGGCACCGTGTTTGGCCTGTCAGCCACTTGACCAAATTGACATTGCCATTTTTTCTGCGTTTCCCGCATTTCCCGCAAAGTTGTCCTGTGCTTCTCTCTGAACGGTGCAGATAGTGCAGATGGTTCAGAGAATGTCGGATTCCTGTGGGATTCCTGTCGGATTCCCGGACATTCTGTTTGGACATGCTGTGGCGCTTTGGCGCTTTGGCTCGGATCCGTGACAGGTGAGCTCGGCAGTAACGTTTGCAGCTCCTCTTAAACTAATTCAGCAGCAACAGGTGGATCCTGGTGGATCCTGGTGGATCCTGGTGGATCATGGTCATGGTGGAACTCCGAAGTATCCTTCTTACATATCTTACATCTTCTTACCAAAAAGAATGTAACAATTTGCCAAATCCACAAGTTCCCTTTCTTCCCTCTCAAAGATTTGCAGGGGGACTCAGTAGACTCAGGCCCCTCCCAGTTTCTGAAATCGTTTCAGAGGGAAGCCCTCCAAGCCTGCATCAACCATGACATGATGAGATGTTTTTTTTAATATGAGAAGAAAAGTGCCTTCGAAGCATGGCGTTTTGAAGTTCACCTGAAATTCACTGAGGAAGTCCTAATTTTGACCAAGATCATTTGTGCCCATTGGCCATCATGAACCGCAACAAAGCCTTGCTGGATGCCCTCATGGGTAGCTAGGCTTTGATCGCAGGAGTTGCCGCAAGTGTGCAGGGCATAAAATTGAAAGCAACAAAAATATACAAAAATGTTTATGTTTAAAAACTGTGAGAGTTTTTGCTTTTCCTTTTGGCTATGTAAACCACCCACTGAGCATGTCGTCAGGCACCAACCGGGATGTATCAAAGAAGAACAAGGTCAATGGCAGCTTGGCCATAGATGGCTAGTGATGGCTGATGGCCATAGCCAGGTGCACATAGAAACCAGCAGTCATTGCCTTGCTGTGCACTTTGCTGTTGAGGGCTTATCCGTTGAGCCAAGCAGTGTGTTCAAGAGCCTCAGCAGATGCATTGGAAAAATCCAATCAGAGTACAATCCGGAAGCAAATTCCATTTTCTTCGATGGTTGCATGGTGGTTGCATGCATAGGTTTGCACCAGGCATTCCATGCACCTCGGAACTTCCGAACCAATGGTAGGAGCTGTCCAGTGAAATGCGTGCAAATCCATAAGCATCAGTCATTCAAGGCAAAAAAAGGCAGGAAAACAGAACAATCCATTCATTATGTCGCAGGAAGCCACATCATTTTTGAGGTTCCAATAGATCTGAATCTTTTGACAAAGATTGGTAGCCTGGAGTGAGCTAAGGTGAGCCCGAGTTCAAAAAGGCCACAGCTTTACAACATGAAATGCGGCAGTCGGTAGATCTGAGCAGCGCACACCTATGAACTCAGATTGAATCTGATTGAAACCATCCATGACTTTCTTTCCAAGTTTTGGAAACAGAGGGACTAGATGGGACTAGATGGGAAAGCTGCGACCTGATCCGACAGGACGATTATTGCAAGTTCTTCTTGGTCGGCTACTGCCCTGGCAAGACGCTAGGTAGGGAGATCGAATCAGTTCCTTGGTGCAGTCCAGTGACAAGTGGAAAACATTACGTTTTAAAATCGGAAGGTTAAAATCTAAAATTCTGCTGATTCTTTGTGTGTGTGTGTTTTGTTTTGTTTCTTGGATATTCATTTGTGCAACTGAGATGCGGGCTGAATTCGACCCAAAGAGCGTGATTGCTCCATGTAGCAAACTCAGAGGAATGGAAAGCAAATGTAGCGATGTAGTTGAGATGTGGTTGAGATGTGGACTGCGAGCTGAGAGTCGACAAAACCTCGGAAAGATTTGATTCGCTGAGGCAACAAGCTCCATTCAATTGGAGTCAGAGAAGAATTCAAATCGCATAAAGATTATCAAAAATACAAGCGTCGCTCGGAATTGGAAGGTTGTGCCGGTTGTGCTCTCTTTTTCAGACCAGAGGAAATAAAAAGCTGTTGGAAGAGTAATGTGGGGAGGTGCTGAACTCTGTTCAGAGACAGGGAGATTTGAGAGGTTTGGTGAGCTGCTTGCTTTTTGACCATGGTGCACAAGCACGGCTGTCGGTATTGGAAAAGGTTTGCTTGCTACAAGGGGTTAATCTCAGTTCCAGCCCTCTTCATGAATCAAAAATTACTATTGTCATCATGGTGGGGATCAATACATGTAACATGTGGTCATGTTGAGGAATTGTGCATCATAAATACGTTTGACAGACTGCAACTGATTGCAGAGCATCTCAGACCATCTCATCATTTAAGCCATGATGTATTTGCCATGTTGGGTCCATGGATATTTCTTGTCACAAAAGCACTTGAACGCTCTGAACTGAACGCTCTCAGTGCAGTGCCCAGGTAGGTATGAAGATGATCTCCTACACTTGATTGACAAGGGCATTCGAGAGTGCGAGGACAAAGCCGCCTGGCAGATGTTGACGTTCTTTACGTTCTTGACATTCTTGGCTACGTTTTTCATCTTTTTCATTGTTGCTTTGTCTATCATGTTCTGCAACATGTGTGTGTGTGCCCTTCGAGTCCTGTCCTTTGACAGCTATCAACGCTTTATGATATGTGAGGTGGCGCGGGAAAAGCGCAGGTACAAAGCTTAGCACATGTCGAAACGCAACGGCAAGTTGATCTTTTTGTAGTAGTTGATATCTTTTTTGGCTAGATTCAAATGCTTTTTATTCTCCATCGCTCCCGATGATCTTCAATTGACTGACATATTTTTTTGGAGGTGAAACCACCAGTTGGACCCAGTTAGTTATTCACCATGTCGAAGATCTTCTGCAGCTCCTCTCAAGGCATGCTGAAGGCATCGCTGTCATGATTGACCAGGAGCAGAAGTTGTGGAAATGCCCAGAATGTCCCAGATAGGTGTAGCAGGGGTAGCGTACCTGGAACCCATGTTGTGAACCTAAATTCTTGAAATGATGCCATCAAATTAGGGGTTGTCCAAAATGACAGGCATTCAGGTTCCTCGTAGCCTCGTAGCGTGTACTCTGTACTCTCAGTCTACTCTTCTGACACCCCTGAAACAGGACAGGCTTTGCGATGTTTGCGGCTTGAAATACAAGCTCCGGTTTGCGGACATCAACGTCCGCGAGACAGAAGGAGGAAAGTACAAGCCAGACATCCATCCGGAAAGTGACATTCACAAGGGCTACGTAAAGCTGCGAGAAAAGCAGTGCCTTGAATGAAAGATCTGTTGACATTACAATGTCACTGCAACTGCAAAGCCGGAGTTTATCAATGCTAATGGCACCAGTGTTTTCAGCTGACGATACTGCAGGCTGGAATACGAGAAGATCATCAAGGACCGTCCTCCTGAAGAGAAAGATGAAAGGGATGACAGAGACACTTGGCGACAGTTGAACACTTGGCTCCGCAATGGGCTTCCTGAGCATACCATTACCATCATTACCAATGCTCATCATATCACATCATTTGTTGAGATGGACGTATGGGAAGATAGGGCTGTTTTATTCCAAATCCTTTTCTGCGAACCGTCGCCGTTTGCCAATCTATGGTCATGGTGCAACCGAGACAATTCATCATCTCCACATTGATGTATGATGTACAAGAAAGAAGTCTCATTGGTTGTAGGAGATAATTGGTTGATTGTTTGTTGACAATTAGGAGATGTTGTTTTGCTAAGTATTCTTTGCCAATGGCTCAGGAGAAGGATCGCGGCGCCCGCAGTCGAACTCGTCGCAGTGACGAGGACAGAAGGAGTCGCAGGAGGCACGGGGAAGATCTTGGGGACTGCCGGGACACGATCGAAAGAGAGTCGCTCGATCTTTCGATCGTTCGATCTCATGAGAGTCGAATGAGTTTTCAGAATTGTTGCAGGTGTTTGTTCCTCTTCGCCACATTGCAACAGCATGTATAGTACAGCATGGTTGCGGTCATCAGCATGACTTCAACTGCTTAGTAGTCTAATTGTCTATGCATTGTCTATGCATTGTCTATGCATTGTCTATGCATTGTCTATGCATTGTCTATGCATTGTCTATGCATTGTCTATGCATTGTCTATGCATTGTCTATGCATTGTCTATGCAT
>Ga0126342_10001240_pt1 | contig 34795 bp, 26 predicted proteins | sample Cyp1metagenome_FD_92528 | JGI IMG/M metagenome (GOLD analysis project Ga0126342, IMG submission 92528) | Coral microbial communities from Lord Howe Island, Old Settlement Bay, Australia - Cyphastrea 1 metagenome | ecosystem: Host-associated > Invertebrates > Cnidaria > Coral ...
AAGCGCAGTTTGCTACAAAATGGCAACCGACCCCAATCTAAAAACCTCCAATTGACTAAAAACAGCAGGTTGTACTTATCACAAGTCCACCCATTCTGTAGTGGAAATTCGAACGGGGATCTAAAAACTAACTAGCAAAGTAAATAACAACCAAACAAACAAATAAAGACAAAAAAAACTAACACAGTAACAAGGTAACAAAGTAACAAGGTAACAAAGTAACAAAGTAACAAACCAAACTCACCGAACTAACCCAACTAACCCAACGAACCAAAGTAACCAAACTAACCAAACCAACCAAACTAATCAAACTAACCTAACTAGCCTAACTAACGAAACTAACCGAACTAGCAAACTAAACAAACTAAACAAACTAAACAAACAAACCAAACTAAACAAACTGACAGACTAACAAACTAACAAACTAACAAACAACTAGCAAACTAACAACTAACAACCTAACAAACAACTAACAAAGCAACAAACTAACCAAAGCAACCTAGCTGACCTAACTAACCAAACCTAACTAGGGCCCAACTAACCTAACTAACCGAACTAAACTACATCATCAAACCAAACTGAACAAACAAACAACATCTAACAACAATACTGTGGATGGAAGAAATCCTGCACCAGTTGATATATGGTTTATCCCATTTTTGCTAGGGTTTCAACCATCCAAGGTGGTGCAGGATTTCTTCCATCCACAGTATCTTGGCCGTCTTCCAAGGTATTGCTTCTCCCCAGCCGCAGAAATCCCAGAAATCCCAGGGGCGGATGCGGCGATTCCAACGGATGTCATCTTCGGAGTTGTGGGCTGGATCCAGATCGCCTCGCTGTGGCCCATGGGGTATACATTTATAGATGATATATATATATATGGGGGTTATCCAAAATTATATATGGGGGTTATCCATAAACCCTACCACTTGGGGATGATGGTTTATAAAGGTTTATATCATCCATATATCTGGGTAAATTATAATATTTCACTAACCTGAATAGTTCGGCCATTTGGGGATGATTCCCCTTACTAACCATGAATTCCAGTGAGGGAGAACAGTGAGGTCGTTATAATTTACCCAGATATATATATATATATGGGGGTTATCCAAAATTATGGTACCGGTACCCGATACTAAAATCCTTGCATGGGTTTTAGGACGACTCCCATATATATATAATAGTATAAATCCCATGAAATAGTATATAGATGTATATAGAAGATATAGATGATATAATAGTATATACCCCATAATAATACACTGATATATCATGATGATAAATATATATATATGTCCCATGAAATCCCATTAAATAATAGTATATATTTATATCCCATGATATCCCACTTAAATTAAGTTACCCTCCAGTAAATTAACATAGACCCTGCCAGATAGGATTTGGAAGATTAGTTTTTATTAAACAATGGTGATTTTCAGGGTCTATGTTTATTTACGAGAGGGTATATGGTATACCCCAAGCTGTAGCTTATTTACTGGAAAATGGGATGACAATCCATTGGCTTTATAGTAATGACTATATCAAACCTCGATGACTGGGGCCCCGATTGAACAATTCTGAATGGAGAATAGGCATCCCATACTGGTGATTTCACATAGCCCTGGAACATCACCATGGGAACGGGTAAATCAACTATAAATGGTCCATTTTCCATAACTATGTTAGTTCACTGGAGGGTTCTGTTGGTTTTATTTACCTAAATCTGTCACTGGGCCACTGGTATCGTAGCTTTGTTGAAGTACCAGAATCTCATCACCAAGATGGATTTTGACTTCGACCTACCAACAACAGGATCAACAGGCTGGTGGTTGGTCAAGGAATGCGACATAATGCGACAGGTGCGACAGAAAACACATATTTCAAGCCATGGAAAAAGAATGTATGAACTATCTATATACTCACCCCCTGATTTGACGGATCATCGTGATGCCCCCGCAATTGTTGGTAAACAATATCTGTTGTTGTTGCTACACGATTCCAAGGTCCGTTGGTTAAGATGTCCTGAATGCGTGTTGGATGTTGTTATCCCCCCAATCCTTGTTGATTCCTATATCTGTTGGGTTGTTGGTGGTATTCCGATGTTTTGTTAGGGAAACATAAACCTCCCTATTATTATTTGTGTCAATGGATGGATCTAGGCAACAATCTAGAGGAAAGAATTCGACTATCTACAGTAGTTTTCCGCTAGATGTTCCCGCATATGGTTGCTGATTATGGGGTTATACCCTCCAGCAAACTAACATATGGATATGGAACATCCACCCATATGTAGATCGTTTCCACGGAAAAGACATGGATTTCCGTAGCTATGTCAGTTTACTGAAGGCTATTGGTTTTGTTAACATCAGAGGTCTTGGGACGCCCTGTGTTCCAAACAATTCCCGTCGTCATGGCACGCTCTTCTGACAGCTTTGGAAGTTCTTGCGTCAGCACCGTGGTGTCCATGATTGGAGCCTCTGGTGGTTTCAATCCCCCTTGAAACGAAAGTGGGGATCATCGCAAATAGGGAACCTCCACAATGTTTGAAACCGCTGACCAGTTGAGATTTAACTACCAACAAATGGCTTTTAATAAGACATGGGCAATCATGGGCCATCATTAATACGTTAAAAAAGGGATGGTACAAAGCACTGAAAAAAGGGAGTCGTTGTAATCTGCGATTCCACTGGGGCCTGAAATGTGCGATTCCATTTCGTGTGGCGATCCCACAAGTTACATTGGACACAAACACACCCTGTTTCACATCATGTAGGCAACCCCATGCCATAAACCCTACCATTTGGGGATGATGGTTTATAAAGGTTTATATCATCCATTTATCTGGGTAATTTATAATATTTCACTAACCTGAATTAAGGCCCCTTTCCTTCCAAAAGGAGCCTGTGCCCAGCAGAAGCAGAGCACAGGCTCAGATCCACGCGCTCTCTGCCTTTTTGGCAGGTGAACCACTTTGTTACATTTCAGCTTGGCTGAATACCCGTTGTCTTGCTTTCTCTGTCCGTTGACGGTATTTGAAGGTGTTGCAAATAAGCTGCCAGTCCTTATCAATCAGCACGTGCTGACGATCATCAAGCCAATATGGTGAAAAAGGGGATTCATAAGACTTTCTGGATTGCAAGTGTTTGCGGATGTATTCCGCAACTGGTGTCTGGTGGGGGAAGCATGGTCGCGGTGTCAAGCCGCTTACACTTTGGCCAAAACCCTGCACGTACAAGGAAGACTGTAAACCTTTACCCACCTTAGGTGTTGCTTCAACTGGCAGCAAAATGGTCATCTGAGTCCACATTTTTTGCATCGTTGTAGCGATGTCAGTGTGTTGAATGGCATGATCAGCGATGTCTTTATTGTCCTCTACCATCAGCAAACGTACATGACCTTGTTGATTTTTCCTTAGAATTGGTAAACATTTTGCAACATGGAAGGAGAGTGATAAGGCAAGTTCGAGCCATGAAACACCAATTTCTTTGTCAAGTGGCCCCTGTGGCTCTAAGGGCCAACGAAAAAGTTGCATCCACGAAAAAACTTTATCTGCCCACCAAGGTCCCCATGAAAATTGCAAAAACCAGTCTTGAACTCCCTGAGGAAACACAAGTTCTTGTATGTCTGTAGGTGACCATTGGACAATTTTGGAGAAAACATGTTCTGGAGAAACTTTATCAACTGCATTGAGTGTTGTAGCATCCTGCCTTGTCATCTGTTGTACGGCCTGTGCTCTTGCCTGAAACAGTTCAATATGTAGTTGATAGCACTCCCGCAGAATTGTCCTCGCTGTGTTGGTCTGTTCATGGAATTGGTGCATCTGGTTGCACCAATCTGCATTCAGCTTCTGGCACGCTAGTTTTGCTGCTTCGTCTGCTGTGTGATTTCCTAACGCATGGTATAGGTCAAGCAGGTCATCGATTTCGTGCAGGTTTCTGTGTGCTTTAATCTTACGAAATCGTCGGACATCTGGTTGCATTTCATGTATCTCCCATAGAACATCAGCATTGGAAGTTGCATAAAGCTTGGAAGTATCAGAAAGCACCTTAGTCGCTTGCCGGATGGCATAGCTACTATCGGAATGAATAACCCCATATGGAATGGATGCTGCTGTCTGCAATGCCAAAAGTTCAGCTCTTGGGATATTTTGGAAGCCCCTCACCCGGGCTGCAAAGCATGTTGCAAAAGTGGTTGGAACACTTCCACTGGTTTTGAAGGCATATGCAAGTTCTCGACGGTGAAAGTCATTATCAGCCAAATCAATAACCCCTGCAAACGCTGCAAATCGAGATGTTGGGAATCTCGGGTTGCAACAGCTTCCGTCAACGTAGATGTTGAATGGCTGTGAATTCCTCTGTCGCTGCTGTGCAAACGCATGGAAATCATCTGCCACAATGGCACTTGGTTGTTGATGGTGTAAAACATGATGGAGCTGCATGTCTGCATGAGAGTGTATCACTGCCATATCTGCAAGTGTCAGTCCTTCTTCTTCTGCACACTGCAAGACATGTGTGTATGGTTCACGGATGTGTGCGAATGTGGGGCATTCAAAGAGTCGATGGGCCTTGCTGTCTTGCTCCCCACAAAAAGTGCAAACCCCAGAGCTGTCTTCAACCCAATGCGCTTTCTGCGCTTCAAGCTGGTATGCCCCTGAAATTTCACGTAAAAGCTGCCTACGGTTTTTGTCAGGGAAAGTTTTCAAGATGGCTAAAGTATCACTCCTGGACACGTCAGGCATGGAAAACAAACTGAACCTGGAAGTCAAGTGCAACACAAGTTGTTGTTGCCAAGCCAAACTCATGAAACGCTGGATAGTATGAAAACCATCACGCACTAAGTGACACTTGATGACCCCATCAATAAGCAAATGGCCCTGGCAATCAGAACTCCACGACAGCTTGTTGAGATAGTGTTTTAGGGTGGAAGCAGGACCCTTCGTATTCATTGTATTTCCCACAAACTGGGCAGTGGCAAGGAAAAAGTCATTTTGAACATCTGCAGTCTGCTTGGAAAGCCATTGTATGGCTGTACGCATCGCTTGAGTCATGACTACAAACTCAGGGTCCAAAATGGCGCCCTTGGTTAAAAGTAGAACCAGTGCAGGGGACATACTATGGGAAGACCCTACGAGAGCTTCGGCTGCTGCAGTTCGTACCTTGGTCAGCATGTCACTGGACACTGGGAAAAGTTCTGATCCATAAAACATGGCGGGGTATATGCTATTCCTGAGGACATGTTCTTTAACTGTGAGAGGGTGTGGCAAGTGGTTCAATCTTGACATTCGGAGCATGCCCTTCTCAAACCTTTCCTTTCTACTTCCAAGGTTTCTAGTTCCTGAGTAGTGCAATTGGAGGCCCAGATCTTTGGCATTATGGCATCGTTCGACTTCCTTGGATGGAATGGCAGCTTGGATGGAAGTCAAGGCGTTTTCAGCGGTAGTGGTATCGGTTGCCCATCGCCAGGTTTTGTCCCAATCGATGGATAAACCACATTCATTGGTGACCTTCGCTGTGGCACTGGCAGCAGGGCCATTGTCTTCAAAGTTTCTGGTGATCCAAGCCCAGTTATCTGCATAGGCTGAGGCAACAAAAGTGGGTCCAGTGGCCGCTTGTGTGTTGGAAGCCCATAGCAACGCAACTGCAAGCATGATAAGCACTGAATGAGCATCGCCTTCCGGAAACCCGCACGTGGCATGGATAGGTCCTATGCTCTGTCCATTAATTTCCCAAAATCTATGCATTTTTTGGATACTGAGCATGAATTGGTTGACTCTGATTTCTGGTAGGCCCAATGCAAGTAGTAAACGGTGTCCTGCCGCATGCCTAATGCAGTTAAAACATTTTTTGATGTCCAGTGTAAGGCCTGAGAGGGAGTGGCCTCTCATGCCTGCAAGCTCCACCATGATTTGCACTGCATAAGCCGCATCATGAGATCCTCTGGAGGGGAGCATGCCAGTTATGGCTGGGGGAAATTTTTGGGCCCAAAAACGAAGGACCTGTGTACAAAAAACTCCAGCAAACAGGCGGTAAATTTGGCTAAGAATGCAAATTGGTCGGCTTTGGTGTGGCCTGGGGACATCTTCTGATTTGCTTAGGGGGCATACTCTGGCACGCATGAACCAGGCAGGGAAACCATGAGGGTACGCATTGCATACCATCATGAGCTCTTGGATCATTTCATCTGGTAACAACTTGAGTTCCTGAGCTGATACTGCATCAAATCCTCTGGCGGAAGAGGAACGCATTTTTTTGATTGTGGCTTTCCATTGTTGCAAAGAGTCATCAAACTGAAATGAATCTTCGAAAACTGGCAGGTGTTGGAGCAGTTGTTCAAACTCCGGCCAACTATCTTTTTGATCCATATCATGGGGGGCTTGCCATAAGGGAGTCCAAAAATTGGAAAGCTGGTCTGCAACTTGGCTTGGTTCTACGACATATTGCGCCTGTGTGACTGTGGCTGTCACCTCGGCAAACTCTGGCATGTCATGGAATTGCACTGTGAAACTATGGCTATCATGTTGGACTATCCATCCTACAGATTCTAGTAGCTTAACTGGTGCAAGACCTGTAAAGGCACTGGGATCTTCGCAAAAACATTCGACCTGTCGCAAGTCATGATTCCACACCAGGATGCATTCTGCTTCAACCGGCGAATATACTTCAGTGATAGGTGCCGGAGGCTTCCCCTTGACTTTCGAAAAAGCTTGGGATGATCCATGGTATTTTTGATCGCATGTCCTGGCAAACTGGCATTTTTTGGCAAAGATCAAGTGGTCATTGGCAATCTCATGGGTGACTGTGTGTTGGACCATTTGATTTACCTCCTGCAACCATGCGGCTGTAGGCAGAGGCCATTGTGGCGGTCCAATTTCAGGGATATCTGTCAACCATTCATGAAAAGGAACTCCAAAAGCATGTGATTTCAGGATGGTGATCCATTCTTGTTGACACTCATGAGTGTAAGTGGGATTAGGTACATCAACCTGTTCAAGTTTTTGGGTTCTTCTCAAGAGATTTTGAATTCTTCTGGTCTGTTTGATTTTTCGTTTTGTCGGCATGGTGTTGACTTCGTATAGCGGTTCAAAGTCTCCCTGTCTGGCCTTACGTACTGAGCTATACACTGGTGTCTTCACTGGTTGTCTTGGCTGGCATCTACCTCGATATGATCTCGGCAAATGTGAAAAACCAGTGGGGTGTTTGGTGTAGGCATCACGTAGGCTAGAATCTACCAGAGCCTCGAGCTTCTGCCCCCATTCCTCCAGGGTGGTAGAAAGGGGGATTTGGGTATCTCTTTGGTATGCCGCTTGAAGGTCAGGCGCATCCACGGCAAGTTCAACCCAACTTTTTGGCATCTTAAGGGTATATTTAAACAGGGATTCTTGTGGCAACTGCAAGTTGAAAAAGACCGGGCAGTGGGTGGCAAACCATTCGTGGGAAAGAACTTTGATGTGGCCCAAGTATGGTATGAGTTGACGTGACACAATGGCATTGTCAGGTCGTGTAACTCCTTGACAAGTGGGTTTCATCTCCGTTCCATACTTTTGCAAATGGAGTGTTATTAAATCACTGCATCCTTTACGCAGGAAAGATTCCCAAATGGGCAAGTGGTGTAGCTCCATATTGAAGTCTCCGCAAATGATGAAAGGTAATGGCACTGTGGCTGCTTGGTGCAGCGTCATGGTTAACATGTTATTGAGAAATTCTTTGGCTTGGTTATGGCTCTGTGGAATGCTGTAAAGAGTGATAATTTGGATGTGTGACTGCCCCCAACTGGCAATGGTATGTGTGATACGTGTGCTGGATTTCCAATCCGGTGGCAGTGGGTTTCTGCACTTACGCATGGGCACGTTGGCAATTATTGCCGTGCCACCTGCTCTGCCTCTGATGCTGGCTGCTCCACTTTGGCAAGTTCTTTGTGGTGCAACAGGGTTAGACCAAAAGGTTTTATACCCCAGTTTAGCCATGTCCTTTTGGCATTGTGACTGTATTTCTTCTGTGGCAGAAGTTTCTGCCAAGCACAGTACATTTACTTGTTCTTGTGTTAAAAGTTGACTGAGAGTATCCTTTTTATTGGCAAGACTGGTCGGATTGGCAAGGACCATGTTGATGAGGCATGTGCCCCTGTTTGGCCCCGGATTCTTAGCTTCACCTATTCGGCTGGCATGACCCAAAGTGGGTGCATATTGGTGTCGGACATTGTTGGCAAGACAGTAACAAAAGTATAGCACTACCCAGTTACAAGCAGCTCTGGCTGCAAGGCTGTGACAGTGATGAGGCATGTGTCGATTCCCCACATCCCTTCCCTTGAGAAAAGTGAGCATTCTTCGTGCTCTGATTTGGCTAAGTGCACACACGGTGCGCTGTTGCGGCAAAATCTTGGCATGATTACAGTCGGATTTAGGTGACAAAGTGGGAACAGAAAACGCATGCAAATCCGAATGTTCTCTATAAAATGCAAAATGAATTAATGGTTGGTTCTTTTCTGGCAGTCAACTATCCATATTGGCATCACCTTCTGAAGGTGTTTTGCGCTTGGATTGGATCAGAGTTTTCTTGAGATCCAAAAAATTGGCTTCAAACTGCTTGGTCTGCTTGCTGAGAGCCTCACCAAACGACATGGCCAATTCATGTTTGACTCCATCCAGGGTCTGATGCATAGTGTGTACAAGCTTGGTCTCCGTGGCCGTGAGATCTGCATGCAGCTGCTGGATCTGTCCGGTGTGCTGCTCTTGCATGTTGGTAAGGGCTTCAAGCTTGGATTCCAATTCTTGGACTTTGGCATCTTGTTGGGCAAATCTCTGTTCATTGGGCCCCTGGGTGGATGCTTGGGCCTGGCCTGGTGCAGGCTGTGGCGCATTACGATTCAGGTAATTCCACCATGGGTCTTGGCTGGTTGGCATAGGTGCCACAGCAGAGTGTGCAGTGGCATTTGATTTGGCTGATACCCCTCTTGGACCCGCAAGGATTGGCTGCACTATGGAGCTCTGTTTCTGTGGCATAAACCTCGGCAAGACAGGGTGCCCGTTGAACGGAAGTGGGCCCGGTGGAGGATTGTCACCTGTGCAAATCAACCAGCTTTTGGGACCGGTTGCTTTGAGTGGCCGAAAGGCCCATTTGATGTGCTGGGACCATTCCTCCAACATGCTAGAGTTACATCCATACGGCAGGGGTTCGAGCTTGTAAATCCACTTGTTGGATACGTCAACTGGAGGTTTCACATTTGGATTGATGGCTTTCCATGCTTCTGCAAACATGCTAGCATTGACCCGAACTCCAAGTGATGATTTTCCTCTGACAAGCCCTGCAAGTCCTGCGACCTTGGCTGTGATGGTGGCTGCTTTGGGATGATCAACAGTAGGAGGTAGCCAAATGATTCGAAAGTCATCAGTGAGTCGGCCATCTTCATTCTTGGGTACTGCCCAGACTTTGTTGTGGCCTGTCAGTTTGAGCATCTGCATGAATTGTTCATCCTGAATGGCAGCATGTATCTGAACACTGGTGGCATCACGGAAGGTGGCAACTTGTTTTCCTTTTCTGTATGATCGTCCCCAAACACTTGTGATGGCTTCTTGAACTCCATCATGTGCAAAGACATCCTTGACAAATTGAGTGGTTTGATGTGTTGCAGCATGCCATTCATCTTCTGTCCAGTCCTGTTTCCACAGCGTGAGTGAGCATACCTTGCTGGTATTGGTCTTGGTGGCTGTCTGATCCCACTGCTTAGGTGTGACTTTTTTGGCACCAAACTGGATCATGGTTACCTGCAGGAGTACCTGTTGCGTATCGCTGTTGAAACAAGGAATGACCACAGATTCCGTTGGCAAAGTGGTTTCCACTGGCATCGGTCCTAGAACGAGCATGGCCAATTCATCGGATGAAAGCTGTTGATTCTCCCTGAGCCAAGGTGTAGCACCTTGAGGATTGGTCAAAAAGACCCCTGTGGCATTGCATCTGAACTCTTGCAGTTGTTGTGTCGGTTGACCATCCTCTTTGAGCAGGAAATTGCAATCGACTTTGAAGTGCTGTGGCTCTGGCATCTTTGGCTGTTGTTTCCTGAATTTGGTTTTCATGGCATTGGCTGCTTGTTGAACTTTGGGCGTCGGCTGTGGCAATTGTATGGCAGCTTCTTGGAGAATCTGCTGCATTTGGCTGTCACGCTTGTTGCTGGATGGTTGTTGAATCACGGGTACAAAACGCTTGACCCCAATGTCTTCAATGATCTTTTCCAGATTGGTGTTGATCCATGATAGTTCGATGTGGTTTTCAAGCATCCATGAGGCAACTGAGTTTCGTACCTGTTGCTTGAGTTGTGACTTGGTGGCTGTCGGTCCTGCTCCTCCACACATCTCGAAAGCAAGGTGGATCTTGATTGGCTTTTCACCTGTCTGTGCAAATTGCTGGATGGATCCGGAACAAAACTGTCTTCCTTGAACAATCAGTCGCACTTCACGAAAGCTGGTCATGGGTGCAAGTGCATACAAAAGCACTGTGGCGATGATTTCTGCAGTAGTATGTTCATCAATCTTGCCACTCCAAAGGGTTCTGGCTTTCCATTTGATTGAGATCATTCTACCATCTGCACTGTGCAAGGTGTCCAGCATGGTTCTGGCAGTGGCAACAACGAATGCTGTGACAAACGCATTGGGCGGTGCTGATGCCCCTGCTTCTGCTGCTCCAAACTCCACTGCAGAATCTTGTGCATGTTTGACTGATACAAAACGTCCCATGCCTTGCAATGATTCTTTGTCGATGGCAGTGGCAAGGAGGGATGCGACTATCTGTCTGGATGTAAGATCACCAGAGAGCTTGCATCTCCATGTGTCAGTGCTGATATCATAGGCATACACCTCAGTGCAGTTCTGAAAAGCCGCAAGAAGGATTGGCATGTCATGATTGCATCGCCCATGTTTCACTGGCTGGTCCATGATCATGGTGTCATGATTACGCTTCATGGAACATGTGACAGGTCCGAATTGGTCATAGATGTTTTCTGAGGCAGTGATTCTGGCACAAAAATCGTAGAACTTGTCATCATGGTGTGCATATACTGTCAATCTGCGATCGGCGAGAAATACCACCAAATTGTGTTCGTGATATTTTTCAATGCATTTGCCTGGAAAGATGTGGCATTCTCCTTCCGATATCTGTACTTCTCCGGCAGTCCACCAAAGGTACGCCAGATCTCTTGGTGTGACGTCTGATGCAATCCAGAAAGGCACCTTCCCTTTGGGCAAATGCACAATGGCTCTCAGCGTGATGGCAAATGACAATGTGGGTGAAATGCCTGGTTCTGGTGAGTCTGGATCAATCTCAGTGACCATGGACATCGTCTTTGTGTGATTGTCATGAATCGCTTCAACTGGGGTGCACATGGAATGAAATCCATCAATGTCCCAGTACTGATGGTCTGGCAGCATGCTCTTTCCGTACTCTTGGATGAAGTGATGAATGTTGGCATGTTGATCATCTGTGAGATCTTCATCATAGATCATGTGACGGATGACACATCCTGCCTGGCCTGTGCGCATGATGACATTGGTGTTTTTGAGTCTTTGGGATTCCCATGTTCTGAAGACTTCTTGCATGGTAAAATTCATGTCAAACTGGGGCATGATCTTGAAGGCTCCTGTCAAAACCATCAACGCATGAAATGGTGTGATTTGATTGCCTAAAATCTCCAGGCTTGTTGAAAATGCTTCAGAGCAAGGTACCTGCTGGTGACGCCATGCAATAATGCAATCTCACATGGATGCAGGAGTCTTGGCTCGGATTGTTCGTCCTGGATGAAATGTGCAAGGCATCCTTTTTCACGCAAAATGTCTGGGTTGATCTTGTGCTGATTACCATATGCAGCCATGATGACCGGTAGCTTCTGATCTTGGGAATAAGTCCTCATTTGCATGGGGGTCTTGTCTCCAAGCTTCCGTCGTTTGGCTGCTGGCAGGAAGTTCTGATCTTGTACGATTTTCTTCATGTCATCGGAAATCTTCAGCTGTGGGTCTGCGATTTTGTCAAAGGGCAGGAGAGCCTGAAATGATTTTGGTGTGTGGTTCACGATGTCCTCATGTGGCAGCTTGAGATGTTCAATAAGCTGTTGTGGCGAAAATGATCTTTTCTTGATGTTGAAAACTGGCCTGACAAGGCTGATACCAGGTCCAGACTTTGGCTCAGCTGCATTTTTGTCAAATTCACTCACTGCATGCTCTGGCGGTGGTACCTGAGAATGGCAGTTTGCGTTTGGCTGACATTCTTTGTCTGTGTCACTGTCTGAGATCTGATTGAACAAAGCATCACCTGGTGGAAAATCTTTGCCCATGACATTTGGGGAAATATCAATTCTTGGCTTGATGTCATTATCCTGAGAAAGATCCCCAATGGAATTTCCATCATGTGTGTTTTGGCTGTCATGGTGGTACCTCAGGTGTTCCTTTGAAACGGCTTTGGGGACATGGTTCAACAAATCCGACATGATCATGTGTTGAAACTCTGTCGCATGGTCAGGCATATGACTGGGGTTTGCAAATGTGCTGGTTGGACATGGTTGCACAAATGGCTGCGGCACCTGAGCATCTGTGATATTGGATACACTCCGCTGGGACATGACGGGACAAGCATGGTTTGTGACATATGCCGGCTGGACAGACGGTGAATGCACGGTGGCGATACTGTCATCTGTACAGGTCGGATGTGTCTGCGAAGGCATTGCCGTATCCAGGAAGGTATCTTTTGTGTCACGAGTCTTCTTTGGCAAAAGGTTCTGACTCATGGCATGGTCAGGTTGCATGGACACAGGCTGAACATTGTGACCTGGATTGATTCGCAGTGGCATGTTATACAAGTGGTTGCATGACTGTGTGGTTGCATGGTTTGACGGTTGCAAAAATGGCTGCGGGACATGGACTTGTGTGGGACTTGACCAGTACTGGCTTTCGGACACGTGACCTACAGAAACATGGTGAGATGTCTGACGGTCGGATGCCGGATGCTCATCGGATGCATAGGCTTCGGATTTGGTTGGATGCATATCTAGCTCAGCACCTGAGACACATGCACTGCTGGACAAATCATGTTTGTGTTCATTTGGCTTCTTGTCTAAACCAAATTCATGTGATCTTTGAGCATGTCTGTCGCTTCCAGAGAAAATCGTGTCGACAGAAATATCCTCCCCCCCAAAACTTACAATCGGTTCATGTTGATCAAATTGCTCATCGTGATCATGTTTCGCATGCATGCAAGACAAACTTGACGGGCATCGATCAATTGGGGGGATGTCACTGATACGGTGAAGCAATGCAATCCATCTGCTGCGAGTGACGGGCCCACACACTGCGAAATCAAAACTTCGACTCCAGTTGATAGCATAACCAATCATGGAAATGACTTTGATGACATGGGATCTCTGTTCATGGGTGTTGAAACCTGTGACTTGTTCTAGTCCAATTACTTCCGGCTGCAGCAACCTTGCTTGGAACAGTGCTTCAGGAAAACTGAGTCCTTCTGCTGAGAGCAGACCCTTGGCATGACCTGCCCCTGACCAGGGTTGGCATGGAGCACTGATAGTCAGGATTTGCGGGTGCCACTCTGCAATGGGTTCAATCCATGTCGTTGAGAGTACATTCCCATGGATTACACACCCTTTTGGCATCTGTTGCATCAAATTGGATGGCAAAGTTGCATAACCATTGACGATGGGGACATCATGATTGGCAGCGTAGTTTGCACATGCAATTAAATCGGATTCTACTGCAACGATCTGTGCTGAGATTCCATGGTAGGCACACAAATGTTTCATGCCATAGGTCCATCCACCAAAACCCCCACCGAAAAGTGACAACATGTGAACATGGTCATCAGCTGTGTTTCGAATTGGAATGACAGTCGTTTCATGATCAATTTCATAATCAAAGGCATCTCCAAAATTGCTTGCCCTCGCATTCATACACCAGAGAAAATCATGGTTCTTTGGCTTCATGCCTTGAATGTTCCAAAGCAATTGCGCACTTTGGAGCGGTTTGAACTCATCCCATTGTAGGAAATCATTGAGAATCGCTGCACCAGCACAACCAGGAGGCACAAATTCTGTTGCGGAAAAGATGCGTCCCCTGGAACATGTGACATCACCTACCAAAATGTTTGGTCGTCCCAAAACTGTCTTTTGGATGTTGGCTCCACTGGCACTTTGAATTTCCTTGTCAATGATGAGATCTACCCAAGCAGTCAAATCCATGGCATCAGCGAATGATTGCACGGCCCAATGTTTGTACACCCCGGGATGTATCAGTCCAACCACGTGAATTAAGGCCATTTGGGGATGATTTCCCTTATTAACCATGATTCCAGTGAGGTCGCAGTGAGGTCGTTATTATTTACCCAGATTTATGGTGATTTTGGGATGGTGTATTATTAGGTTTACCACATTGATTACATATAAAAATGTATGAATGACTTTCTTGAAACCTGCAAGACTACATAAACAAATAGAGTACCCTCTGGTAATTTAACATAGCTATTGAAAATGGCCATTTATAGTGGATTTTCCCATTAAAAGTGGTGATTTTCCATAGCTATGTTAGTTTACCAGAGGGTAGACTACATGCCGTTTGAAGGCTCAAGGTGCAAAACAAATATCCCGTCAATTTTTTAATGCAGCGAGATACACATTCCTGCAAGGTGGATGAAGGTAGATCTTGAAAGGCTGATGATTACAGTAATTTTCAGTAACTCTTATGAATCCTCTTCCCAAAACTCAAATTGAAGCATCAATATACTCCTAGCAGCTCCGTCGCTACAACCATCACTGTGGTGATCCTGAAATTTGTGACTGGTGAATATAAAAAGACTGGGCTATCTGCCCTCGTGGTATACAAACGATTGTGATCAGATGTGATCAGTGCATTCATAAGCCAATTCCTACGTGTACCAAACGTTCTAAGGGATGTTCCCCATCACAGTACATCCCTAGTTTACAAAAACAAAAATACACCATACATTCCCATCACTAGGGAGTACATCCATACAAAAATACATCCCCATCACCATACATTCCCATTTCACAGCGATGAAACCAAAACATTACACCGCCATCAAACCCCTATGACATCCCCGTAAAACCCGACCAAACAATCAACCATAGCAATGGAAAATCACCAATCTATAATAACCTATACATGTTTTTACAGACATGTTTTTACCATATCATATTTTCCCAAAAAGTCTAGGATTTTCGGTTTGATTATCGCAGGGTTTACCCCCATGACTGGAAAGCACCAAACCCCCGCAGGCTCCAGTGGCTTCTGCACGCTTGGCATACTCCAGTGCGATGGCATCCACATATGTCCTACGCAACGGACAGGCTGTTGTGGTGGGTCAATAGTGATTTCATGGTGATTTTAGGGTGATTTTTGATTGGGGTTGATGGTTTAATCCGGACATATCATACCATGTAATAATTACGATATTATCTGCGTAAAGTGGCAAAATGTGTTTATATAAATGCGAATAGACTGGAGAATGTGTGGGAACTTGAAGGATGGGCCGAAAGCACAAAGTTAGTTTGGTGCATCGTAGTTCTGGTTTTGACTTCCAGACACTTGCATTCAAAATCATCTGTAGGTTTCCGCATGGTTCCGCACATGGCCTCTTTCCCTTCTACCTTTTTCAACATCACTTTCGGGAGTTTGAGGCAGTTGCTTGTATACGCCAACAGATTTTGGTCGCCTTTGGCCAAGCTCCTGTAGACAGAACTGCACATGCGCCAGTTTCTGATTCTCTGAACCTCAAGGCCGACCAACGATATATGGTTTCTCAGACTGTACTTGCTGGGGCTGGTTTTTGGAGTTCAAACACCTTCTGAGATGGTGTTTGGAGCGTCAATGTTTGACCGTCAAAAACGGTTATTATGGTCAGTGGCCGAAAAACGGACGGATTAAGTCCTACTCATCTAAGTCACGCCGTCCCGTGGGGACTATCAGTGGACACACTCAACCTGAAATTTCATGCTGTTTGCAGCCTTCTTGGCACGTTTTTTTTTCATGGCCACCACTCGCAGATTTTTCCTAGTTCTGTACACATCTTTTTAGGTGTGATTTGTTCACCCACACTGTTGTTTCTTCGCCACAACTGAACAACCATTTCTTTCAGCAGGGTCACAACATACTGTGACCTTAAGAACAAGTTGGGTATGGGTCAATACCTATAGATACCATTTTTAGTGGGTTATTCACATCCATAAATCCCAGCTATTTTGATGTGAACTACAGGGGTACTATTGGTTTTGACCCATCCCCAGTTGAGCGTAGCATCCAACAGTTTGAAAAAAAAACGAACGCACCAAGTTGCTGGAGCCGCTCGATAGATCCCAGTGACCTGCACCCTGTCGCCAGGACGCACCTGTTGAACCGGACATGATCTATGGAGATGTTCATGGTATTTACTGGGGATGTCATGGGATTTAATGACATTTATAAATTTATATAATGATAAAACTCAGGAATTTTGGGAAATTCATGGAAACTCATCTATAAATGGTGATCTGATGGGGATTCATGGGGGAAACAATATTTATAATGGGGAGTTAACGGAAATGTAACGGGATAGAATGGGATGAATATAACCAACAATCTGATATGTCTGTGTATCTGATGTCTCTATTTACATGCCACATAGCATTCCTTGATTTGCTGTCACCATCTCATCTCGCTGATTTTTCGAATTGCAATGAAGAAACAATGAAAATCAAGTTGACATCAATCATATGTAGTCAAATAAATCATATATCTATACCTATATACAGTATATAACTATTTATATATAACTACAGTATATATATAGTTATATATATATATAACTATATATGTATACATAACTATATATATAACTACATATATATATATATATGTAACTATATATATAACTATATATATAATTATATATATAACTATATATATATATATAATTATATATATAACTATATATATAACTATATATATATAGCTATATATATAACTGTGTATATAACTATATATAACTATATATATATATATAACTATATATACAAGTATATATATAACTATAAATATATATATATACAACTATATATATATAAATATATATATAATTATTAGTAAATTATTAGTATATACATTTTCTTGTTGGCTTCTCCATTCAACTGAAGCCTTGGGACCACAAATCCACAGGGTGATGGGTTCATTGTCCTTCCACCCAGCCACTTGCCTGGTTCACGAGGTCATCAAAAACAACAATGGCCACGTTCTGCGGAGTTTCGCCGTCAGGGACCAACTCAGGAGTTTCCTGCTGGCCATCGGCACTTTTTGGGAAATCACAGGGCCATCGGCATCTATTCACTGAGAATTTTGGTCATTTTGAGACTAACCTTTACTAACCATCTCAAAGTGAGTTGTCAGGTTGACTTTTAATCTATCCATCTATGATCATTCTATTTTAACCCATGGGCCCACGGTATATCTCAATAAATTTGGCAGATTCATAGGACCGGCGCCGAACTTTGCGGCCAAAAAAAGGGCCAGACGAAACCTCCCCGGCTTGGTATGTGGAAACCTGATAAATGAGGTGGATTGAGGGGGTCTTGATTTTTTTGGGTACCCTCTGGTAAACTAACATAACAATGGAAAATCATTTTTTTTAGTGGGTAAATCAACTATAAATGGCCATGTTCAATAGCTATGTTAGTTTACCAGAGGGTACTCAACCATCCTGGCTCAGGCACAACTTCACCTTGGCTCCCAATTGTTTCATTCTGGGGACAGCCCAAACTTTGGCCCATTGTCTCCCCTTCCTGTAGGTTGACTGCCCAAATTTGGGACACTTCCATTTTCAGCATTCACTTCGGCCCGTTGTCTGGCTCGTTGCTGATCGGGGAATCATCACCTGCGAAGCAAAAGTCCGATTCCGATTCAGGTTCATCATCGTCAAGCACAGCAGATGGATTGAGATCTGACACCACCTTCTCATCACTTGGGGGTTCCTCGTCGACATCCCACTAGATAGAGTCGCAGGTCATGTCTTTTGGAGTTGATGAGAGACTTGAAGCCGTCCATGTAGCCAGCCATCAGCCCGATGCGCAAGCAGCGGGGATGACAAGGGAACTCCCAGCAATCAAGGTGTCCATTTCCAACATGCAACACCACCCTGCCGTTTTAAACTCACAGGAAATGCCACCATATCATCTGTGGACCATAGCGACATCTGGAATTCATCTGCAGGAAAAACTCCTTTCGCACCTTGATGGATGCAAGGCTTTCCAATTCTGCCAGTGTTTTGGTGTTGGATGCCACCAGCAATCGGTACAGGTCACTCTGATGCACCCTGCAGTACCGCATCCAGAAGTTGCTCAATGACTGCAAACTCTGACGCTTTGGATCAAAGCCTGCACAAAAGAAACTGCGCAACCATTGAGCTACAATCTCCAGCAGTCTTTTTCCCAGTCTGGCGCTGCGCACAGCTTCGTAGGTCACCGGACAGAACCGTTGGTAGCTAGAAATGATCATTGCAGCCTGGCCCTGGCTGCCCTGGTGATCAGACGTTAATTTTGATCCAGCGTGGGGAACAACAGCCGCTTGAAGGAGAACTTTTTGTGGATGACGGCTCGTACAGCGTAGGCACTTGCCTCACAGTTGGTCACTGCAAGGAGTGTAGCGGCTAGAACAGCCAGGTCCTTATGGTAGTCCAAGTGGGGATCCGTCAGCGCCAGAGCACCAAGGACCCTTCGAAGCTGATGCCTGTTTCCAACGAAGCTATATCGAGGATGACGCAGCTTGAAGTAGTATATCCTTTGCTGCCAAAGGGAGCTCCATCGAATGCCAAAGCAGTTGTCAGAGTCAATTCCACCTCTGGATGAACTGGCTCACAACAAAGCCTATGGAAGTCCTTCTGAAAATCATTGAAGCCTTCTAGCTGCCAGCATGGAGGTGCACTTCCTTTGTTCTCTGGAGAACAACATGACACCTTGGAAGCCGTATCTCGCCATCGTCATCCCGTGTTATCCTTTGGGTCAGCTGAAAAAAAATGGTTGGGCGAGCCCAAGCCTCGCATAACTTGATGCTTGATCAGCGTGGACATTCTTGTAGCTATGGAGTTTGAAGGTTTGATTTTTAAGCATCAACTGTCAACCATCCACTGATGCTATTGCTGACATGGTCCTTTTGAGGCCATCAACAGGGAATTCCGGGAAGTCATAGTGACCAACATGGTGGGATTCCAAATGAGCCTCAAAAAATACTCCTATCATCTCCTATTCCATTTCATTACACTAGTTAGTTTAAAACGGTTTCCCTAATCTGGGTTACAGCTATCCTAATCCCCAATAAATCCCAATAATCATTGGTAGTACAACTCCCGATAACCAATCAACCATCATACCCATAGGATCCATGTATGGTATATATGCTAACATTTGGGGTATATTGATGGTAAATGTTACCATATATAGCATACATGGATCCTATGGGATATATCAACTATATCCTCATATTTAAATGGTTCCAGGCCCTACATTTTCCATGGAAATTTCCATCACCTACTGATGCTTCAAATATCACATTGGGATGACGACACGACTGCCCGCTCCTGTAGCTTTAGGACTTGTCGATCCGTGAACTTACAGTCATTGTGAATGATCTGGAAGGAGTGGCCTTGTGGCAACGACAACGAGTGTTGGAAAAGGGCCTTGGGGCCAAATTGGGATGAATTTCCGTGATGAACTATCCCAAGCAGAGCATGGTTTCCCCGTACTGCAAATGTGTGGCTGGGGGGCATTCCCACGAAAACTCTCTGGAAATTTGGGAGCCCAAGTAGAGAGGGACGATCAAAATATCTGAACTGACCAGCAATGGATGCACATCCCCAGTGTGGGAGGGTCGTCGGTCATCAGCTATCATCGGCCTCAAAGGTGTCCATCAGCAGCGTTTCCGAACTGCTTGGAGCATTTGCCGGAGGCCCCACTATGTGATAGTAAGAAACATGCGACAATGGCTCAAAACCCCCGATATTCTGGTGAACACCAAAATCACAGGTGAACAGCTGCTCATGCCCTCAAACCAATATAACCTACCAGGGGAAGCAGGGTTAAACAGCGCCTCCCTATGAAAAGCTGTTTGGCAACCCCAAATTTCACCGCACAAACTACCTGGTGCATTGGAAGTGTCATGGGTCAACACTGAGTACCCAAAAAGTGGATGGATGCATATCTAAAACTAATTATACTGTAAGTAGTTGCTGGTTTCAACATGTTTCAATTCAATTCAATTCAATTCATACAAAAAAATATCAAGCCATTACACACTACAGTATCATCATCCCAGATTGGATGGACAAAAGGTGTTCGAAAGCACCTTTAGGAGATTTTCGAATCAGCCTTAACTTGCCCCATTGCGCCAGGGCACTTGCTCCGCACAACTCACACTTGGTTGGTTCATCGATGGTCCAATGGGTCAGCATCACCTTCACCTACGCAACGATGATCCGTTGATGTCAACCAAGGATGAGACGACTAAGCCTCACTATGAAAAAAGGTGGGCTTACCCCCAAGTTAGTGATATAAACTATCATTAGATTATATATAATGAGTATTTAAGAACAATGGTACCATCCTACATAAACTAAAGTCAGGCTTCAGCAAAATCCTAGATCAACATTCACGAGGACTTGAGGACTTGATACCGTTGAGGTCCGTTGCATACGTCGTTGAGTCCAAGGATTCACATCGCCGCAAGGCTGAGCATCAGATGCACCTCATGTTTGCAGTCTTCCGTGGTGCATCTGAAGACTGCAGCATTCATGTCCTTGGAGATGGATCGGGAGATGGATCTTTTCTTCCACGGCGCGGCATTGAGTCACGTTCTGATTGCTCAATAGATTGATTAAAGGGAAATCTACCCAAAAAACATGGTGTATTTTGACCTTGGGACTTTTCTGGAAATGTGTGTATTATTGTGTATTATAATTGTATATAAGGGGGATCCTGTACATTCTCCCATACTCAAAGACTGGGAAGGTGTGATCACTAAGTCAGCGACAAAAGTGCCGTGGACCACCACACTAGCATACAAGATCCAAACCATCTTTTTCCATTCAAAAAGCAATCGCCCAAATATACCAGCCGGGCCACATGGCATGGGAAATAACGTTCGGCAATCAAACATGGTTTGCTGGAAAATCGCCCAGTTCGATAATGTTCCCAGCGAAAAAAACCTCCATTTGTTCGGGAATGTCCCAGCCATGAGGAGACAGAAGGGTAAACCAGCAGTACTGGTGGCTCTTCCCTTCCCGAAAAACTTGTTGTTTTTTCGTTCAAGCGGCTGGGGTCAAGTCCGAACATCGGATCACGATGCCCTTCACCGTGATCAAACGTTCGATATCTGTGGGGTTCCTGGCCAGTGGCTGATCGCTCACTGGTGAATTCAGGGTTAGACACTTAAGACCAATTGAATTAATCCAAAGATTCTGGGTTGCTGAGAGAGTACACACACAAACCCGATACTTGATGCGGTTTTTCAACGCTGATTTTCATGCAACATGTAGTGCCTTCACAGGAGGCTGTGCCCGACATGGAGATGTTAGTGTGCCCACTGAAAGTTCTGCAATCGAGCGGCATACATCTCATCACCCTTGTATCCTTGTCAAGCCTCAAAAGCCAGCATGGTCGGCAGTGCTACACTGATGGGAAGGACAAGTTCAGGATGGTTTGACTGTTTTTTTTTTGACAAACCTGTTCTTCAGAACAGTTGCAGGCACATATGGAAGCCGGAACTTTCCAAGACAACCGCAATCACAAACTATATATACAGTACGTGCTTCAACAAGTGTCCGGAAAAAAAGGGTTCCAGTCAATGTGTTTCAATCAACAAGTTTCTTCTGTTGATAGAAACCTACATGGATATGGGTCAGAACCCTTTTCTCCCAGTGACAGTCCCAAACATGAACAAACTAGTCTGACGATTTTGAGCTTAGTGTTAATACATTAAACATATCTTATTCACTCAAACATATATGTATATATATATATATAGACATAATATCATAATATATTCTATGGTTGATATTGACCCATCACATAACCATTCCACATGAAAACTCACAGCCCTTGACCAATCTTTTTAAAAACGTGCCGCCAAAGACACAAGCCGAAGATCTGCGCTTGACAGTTGCCCAGCTCATCAGGTTCGCAGTCCAGGACTTCTGTGGAAATCTTCCTCTGTTTTCGCAGGGACTCACCGGCGTATTCCGGCGTCATCAAATATGGTAAGCTGGGAAATCCACTATGAATGAACATGTTACCCTCTGGTAATTTAACATAACTATGGAAAATCACCATGTTTAATGGGAAAATCCACTATAACTGGCCATTTTCAATAGCTATTTTGACATAACCAGAGGGTAATGGGAAAAACATCTGAAAAATTGTGGATGTTCCATGGCCACGTTTGATTGCCACAGGATTTACATACCAAAGTCATGGGGAAAAAAAACAACCATAATGGCATAGTTTATGGAGATGTGATAAGATATGATAAGATATGATAAGATATGATAAGATATGATAAGATATGATAAGATATGATAAGATATGATAAGATATGATAAGATATGATATACATATATATATACACATACGTGCAGCATACATATATATATATATATATATCCCCATAATATGTATATATATATATATAACATACATGCATATCACAGGTAATATAATGCCAACAAAATATGCGCTATTTGGGTGTGTCTGAAAATTTGGGATACCGGATACCGGGATACCCGGTCTGTCTGTGGCACGTTCAAAAAGCGAAGACGATGATGTCATGAAATTTTGACGACAATACCTGGTTGGTGCTTTCAACCCAATATAGTCAGTTGGGATGATTGTTCCCAATATATGAAAAAACATGTTCCAATGTAATAAATTATGATAAAATATGTATAGGAATACAATAAATTGTTATGAAATTATGATATCTAGGAATGCAATAAATTTCGGAGTAAATTTCTGGTCATAATTCACCAACCATGTGCGAGCCAATGGCACGATTCGTCACGATTCCCTGTGACGATCATTGGTTGGTGAGGTCGCTGTAATGTCGCTTCAATTTACTGGTTGGAAATGAAGAATGTATGACAACTCCCATGGTATATATGCTAACATTGGGGGTATATTGATGGTAAATGTTACCATATATAGCATACATGGATCCTATGGGACTTTATGACAACAACATCTCATGTGCAATTATGGACCATCAAATAGATCACTAACAATACCCGGGTATACAAGTCAGCTGGCTGGTTCAGCCATGAATCATCAGTGTGGAACATCATCTGTAAAACCAGCCAACACAACATCCAAGATTGGTACTCTCTGGTAAACTAACATAACTATGGAAAATCACCATTTTTAATGGGAAAACTCACTATAAATGGCCATTTTCCATAGCTATGTTAGTCATAGCCAGAGGGTAACTACTACAAAGTCACGGCCATCTCCCAAAGCATCGGTGACAAGCCGAGTCGCCAGAGTTCTCGGTCGAAAATGGGCACCACCTGGGAGTGAATCTGGAGCGACTCGCAACTGGAATTCCTATAATTTCTATGGTTTCAAAGCTTCAAGCCTCATTCTCACCGTTTTCATGGCCATCAGACAAACCATATCCCCCATGTGGTTTACTCTTTTTTTTTTTGCTTTTGTGCTGACGAGTTTACGTTTGTTTCCGCATGATCTACACAATCTGCAACAACACAACTGTTTGGGTCAGTTGAGATCAGATATTCCTGGTAGGACACCAATCAATTGAGGAGATCAGTTCAAAACAACCAGCAACTTCAACCGAGAACCGTTCTGCAAATGGATATACCATAATGTATATATATATGCATATATATATATGCATATATATATATTGGTATGTATATATATATATATTGCTATGTATATATATATATATATTATATATATATGCTTACATATGGTATGCAAGATTGTGTTCAGCGCACCCTCTCTGGCCTCTGTTGGGTAGCTCACCAAGTGATCATAGAGCGTGGTAGAAAACTGATGAACATGCGCGCCTGTTCAGGTCGTCATTCCACGTAGGCAAAGATAAAAAAATCCCGGAAAATTATTTTGCTACATGTGGTAGTGTGTGACTTGTCATTCTATAAAATCATATATGATTTCCCATGGTTTAAAATCGATATCGTCCCATTAAAATTGTTCTGTATGTGCAAAAAAAAACATGTCAGCCAATCATCTGAAGAACACATCTGCGGAAACAGTTGACACCTTTGGAGACCGAACCTTGCACGGGGAACTTGATGCCCCTGGTCTTGTCCTGCGGGCCAAAATCAAACATGAAACATGCAGTTATATATGTATATATAGACGAGTTTCCTGCTGGTTCTTTCCTGTTGGTTTGTTTTTTGTTTATTTTTTATATGTTTTTTCTGGCTAAAATCAACTTTCCCACTTCAAGCCGCGCTCTTGGAATCAGATTTGTTCAATTATAAGCGCAAAGTTCAAATTATTGAACATAGAGATAGAGATCAAATTAAACAGGGTCTAGTGATGTCTAGTGTATCCTTGTTGGTGATGCTTATACATCCATGACATATTCCTCGTTGTGTTGTCTCCCCACTATATCACCAAATGGGGTCCCCGGTAATCATCAATCAACACCGGCCCAATCCGCTCCTCTTGAAGCTCCCAAGTTTTTCGTAGCTGACGAAGATATGTGGCCTGCGTCAGAGAAAATAACTTGACGTTGTCATTGAATATGGATGAATTATGGGTAAGATTCTGTGCTTATTCTCAATATACATTCTACATTGCTTATATAGCCATTGCTTATGCATACTCTGTGTCTATTAAGAATGTTAAGAAAACGACAGATACAAATTGCTCAATTCTTTTTTTGGAACTGTTGCAGCCTTTGCTGTAAGTAGAGAATGATAATGGAATAGTAGAAGAAACATGTAAAAACATGTTTTACATCACACAAAAGGCAATTGATCAACCCAAAATGAATATTCGACCAAAAAGACGGTTGAGACAAACTGGATACAGCTTAGATGGATGGATACAGTTTTGATTGTTTTTGTTTAGTGCATTGATCTTTTGCCACAATTAATCTCTGTAACAATGCTATACAACATTTAGATATACTAAGCGGCCAAAAACAAAGGGCGAGTATTGGATGGCGTAACCTGCTAGCAGGATGCCTTTGCTACCAATCAGAACCCTTGATGAGAAGTACCACAAATGGCAAAAGAATGTGGTGCAGCATAATAGCTAGCAAAGTTTGTTCATAGTTCCAATATGTTCCAATAAGTAGGGCTTGTGGTGGATGTATCATGATGTATCTTTCTAGTCAATGGCTTTTGTGAACCAACTTAAACCAACAAAAACAATCAAACGGGGACCACCTTGTTACATTGTTGTACCTACTGGACCTGTGGTGACCCGTGCCTCAGTCTCTTCCTCCTTGTTCTGCACGAACTTCACAATGAACTCGCGGAACTCACGGACCACCTTCCCGCATGACATGGGATGCTGAGGCGCTGAGGCGAACCTATGTATTGTTTGATGTTTAAATGGGCAACTGGTCTACAATGTAAAGTATGTGTAAGTATAAATATATATATAATTATATATGATCATATCATGACATATAATATGTGCATACATGCTGTATACATGTGAAAAAAAACACGTTACTTATATAAGATGTGCAACATGGATGCTATCCGTCATCCAAAAGTCATTAAAACCGGCATTCAACATGGCAAAACCCTCAGTTTTCCAGCCCTAGGGCTGTGCCATGCTGTGCCTCTTGCTCGTTGATGGTGGTTCCATAAATGAAGCTCCCTTCCTCCATGGCCATTGCTGAAAAAAACACACCGCGAAATCGAAATCTGCGGTCTGCTGGAGCCCAACTGCAACGACGTTTTTGTCGTTCAGCATCGAAGCCAGCAATCTGTCAGCCAAAATCAATCACACCGTCACAAGCCTAGTAGATTACAATAATCCAGCAACGTGAAACAAGGTCATGTTGAGGGGTGTTACCCTTACTACACATCATTTCCTCATAACCAACTACCCAAGCAGCTCGCCCCCCAGGAGCGACCTTGATGACCCCTGCAGCAGAAGTGTTGAGGGTGACCTGTGACGGACGATGGGCCGTATGGGATTCTAACCCCCATAAGTTGGGAGATGGGGCCTACAACTATGATGAACTATCACCATTTGGTAATGTGTTACATAGCTATTGAAAATGGCCATTTATAGTGGATTTTTCCATTGAACATGGTGATTTTCCATAGTTATGTAAACGTTTACCAGAGGGTATCACCATTTGGTTCACTAGTGAACCGAACCATCAAGTAGTCAAGTCATTAGGTGCCATCTGTCTGCAGCCGGGATGCAAGATCTGGTCGAATTGACACCTGCCAGTTCTGCTATCGATCAAGTGCTTAGAAGCACATTGGTACAATGTGGGGCCCCCAAGATAGCTAAGTTGGTTTATAACTCCAATAACTATGATTTCTGGTACTTATAACTATAGTTAATGGGGTTTATAAACCAACTTATAACTGGGGTGCCCCACATTGGTAGATGGCGGAAATATGTCATTAAAATCATTAAAATGATCCCACATGGCTTCATGCGAAGACTTCATCTCCGCGCAGGCCCCACAAGACGTGGTTTTTGGTAAACGCCAAATGCATATATATTTTTTTTTAGATTGCGTAAGTTTGAAAGGACCAACATCAGTGATTTTCAGGGCCCAAAAAATGGTTTCAACCTAGACCATCCTGGACCACCAATCCCAGTTGTCGATTCTTTACTCATTCCCATCTATACGCACATTCACAAATACACTCAGATCCTGAAATTGGTTGAGGGTTATCTTACAGGAAATCCCAAAGTATATATAGATATATACGATTATATACGTATAATATCGTATAATATAGTCCGGGATCATATATGTGTGGGTAAACACTTGTCAGTGTTCTGGAAAGTTTCCCTTAAATCAAACCGTGGATTACCCATGGATTACCCCATTGACTTCTTCACTGAAATCAATCTGTCGATTGGATTATTGGTGGTTACTGTCACACATCATTATCCCACTCAAAAAACATCCCAAATGTATCCCCACTACTGTGATCCCATTATTTAATATTATTTATAGGCTTTCTACATCTTTCTACCATCCCAGGTGGTGCAGGATTTCTTCCACTCCCACTATATCCCAGCTATCCCCCAAGTTCTGCGCCTGTTGGGCTGCACCCAAAACGTCCAGGTGCAAGTGCCACGTCCGGGCCTCGAAGTGGATGGTTGACCCTTTCGAAGTTTGGGAATGGTTCAATGGGGATTTTTAAGGGATTACCCAAGAATCAATGGATTGGTTTAAGGGAAAATTTACAGGAAAGCCCCATATTTAATGGGAAAATCTATGGTTTCCTGCAGATTTTCCCTTAAACCAATCCATTGAAAGAAATATATCCTTGGTTTTAATATGTTTTAATTGGTTCTAATGGACGCTATGCAGGGTGCATAGAAGGTAGTTTAATGGGGTTTAGGGATTTAACCAACCAAACTGACATTCTTCATGGATTCGTTTCTGCCAGAACATCTTCACCTTAAACCAATCGAATGAGCCGTGTGTGCGTTTGGGTAAAAAAACATTGTGGTTGATGGTCATCCCCTCCCATTTCATGGGAATCCGAACGGTTTGATCATGGCACATGTCGACGTGATTTATTGTCAGCTTGGGGATCAGCTTACTGCTGCTTTGAAACCCAACAGCCCCATGTGTTCAAATGAGAACATGGATTGGGATTATCAGTCCATGTGTCTTTTTTAGACAGCATGAAATTGTTCTGAACCAAGGCAGCGAGCATGCAGAAATCCTCCGAGGCATCCGATGTGATGGTTACATATTGGTTACATACGAAAAATGAGTAATCAAATTATACCATATTGGTCACATACCCATCATGTGGTTTGATATTGGTTGACCCATTATATCATATATATAATATATATCATATATATATAATATATATCATATATATATATATAATATATATATATATATATATATATCATATATTCCAATAGAAGGTCCCCATGTGAGAATGGTAAAACCAACCAGCCCTCGCATTCCAGCCCAACCTCACAAGACTTTGAGGCCGCATTGAGGGTCCTTCGAGGCGTGCATATCATGGAAACCAGGTCTCAAGTTTTTGCATTTGCAAATCCCAAGGTGAATATCATTTGAAATTCTACTTTTCAGGTCATTTTTATTCCAACTGTCAGGTGAATTATTACTAGATGTTTATTAAATATCATCAAATGGCAGTGTGTCAAAACCTGGTACCCCTGTAGTTCACATCAAAATAGCTGGGATTTATGGATGTTCATCCCACTAAAAATGGTATTAATAGGTATTGATCCATACCCATTTTTTTTGGATAAGATCCTGTTGTTAGTTTTCTTTCTGGGGCTAGTTACTTCTGCACGTGAAAACATACACGTGCAAGTGTTATATACTAACTCTTCACTTTTTGTGCGTGTACTGTTTCTGTATGAGCAGAGTTCTGGAAATCAAGTCTCAAGTCTCAAGTCATGCAGTCATGTAATTTCTGGTCAATCATTGAGATAAGATCCAATTTGAGATTTCTGGGCATATTTCACATGTTAAAACTTAAGGTGCTTTGTTTTTTGTTGAAACAAGGTTGAAAAATCGTTAGTAACGTATTTTTGGAGTTAATTCCATGTTAATTCCATGTTTTCAACTGTGTCACCTTTGTTTTTTCTTTACGCCCTGCCCCCGCGAACGCAGCAACCGTGCATTGACCCCATTCCCAAAGGATCCCAAAGGTGCGGTGCAGGTGGCACCATGGGTAAACACGCATCTGTAAAGACTATTTACCCTCTGGTAAACTGTCACATAACTATGGAAAATCACCATTTTTAATGGGTATATCCACTATAAATGGTCATTTTCAATAGCTACGTTAAATTACCAGAGGGTATATCATGATGTGTTGATGAAAACACACACATACACAAAACACTGACATTTAAACATACAAAATAGCAGACCCTGATTTTTCACCCATATGAAGCACTGGTTGCTGGTGTAAACTCTCATAAATTTCCACTGTCCACCATTTTTCAATGATCAGAAATTGAATTCAATCGACCTGAAATCCAGATGGTTGTCCAATGAACTCACACGATGGAGTATCCCAAGCAGCCACTTCCTACTTCTGTGTCGCCAGGATTTTTGGATGGATTTAAGAGCCTGAAGGGTCTGAAGGGTCTGAAGGGTCTGAAGGGTTTCCTAAGGGTCTGACCGTTCTTATGGTTTTAGACTAAAAAAGGATAATTGAAATGGAACAAAAACACACATAAAAAATGGAAGTAAGTGGGCCATCAGTTGTGGCAAAGTGGCCATCATAAGTTTTACCCTCTGGTAAACTAACATAACTATGGAAAATCACCATCTTTAATGGGAAAATCCACTATTTCAATGGCCATTTTCAATAGCGACGTTAAATTACCAGAGGGTAGTATGAAACCATCTGATCTGTGGCATTGTTTCTCTCTCCAGCCATGGGTTGTTCGCTTGTTCTTCACCCACGTTTGCTTGGTGAAACAATCGGACCATCCGGATAAGCCGCTGACCAAAAAAGCATGGCGTACACCCGTTGTTGCTTTAGCTCCCTGGGTTGTATGCCTTTGTTGGTTGAACAGTTGAACAGTTGTCACACTCTGGAAAATTCAGATCGTTTTATGGAACATCATCATGTTTAATGTTGAAATACCATCTGGTAATTTGACATAGCTATTGAAAATGACCATTTATAGTGGATTTTCCCATTAAATACATGTTTAATAGCCAAATCATCGAAGAAAATTGGCCATGTTCGGTACCGTGAATCCCCCCGGGGTCCTTATGGTCCTTGTGTTGCCACATCTGGACCAGAGCCAGAGCGCCCAGGCCCATTGATCCTGGGACTTGCCCATTGATATTTCCCAGGATGATACCCTCTGGTAAACGTTTACATAGCCACGGAAAACCAGCATTTTTAATGGGTAAATCAACTATTTCTATTATTTCTATGCTCATTTTCAATAGCTATCTTAGTTTACAAGAGGGTATTGTTGATGACTTCCAATATAACAGGGGATAGTGATATTGATATTGATTGAATATCCCAGTATATCAGTGATCATATTGATAATTTTCTCTGATATAACTATCATACGTCATACTATCACACATTCTAATTTTCCATTGCCATGTTATTAATGTTATAATTACCAGTGTTTTTTTGGTGCAAAGGTTGAGTTGCCCAAAATGACATATTGCTAATGTTCACTGTCCATCCGTTACCAAAACCTCGTGATGAGACGCTTGGAGCCTTGAAACGGAAAGAAACAGATAGACGACCTTATCTACGGAAACAAATATCCATATGTTTGCATAATTCATGTATACATCATACACTACATACTACATACGTATATTATTGATTTTATACATTACATACTATACATTACATACGTTGACATGTCATATATATATATATATATATATCATATAATGTATCTATACATATAAATATAAACTATATAATATACTATAATGTATCTATCTATAATCATGTATCATATATATATACACACTATACATATTTATTGTCCTAGTCACTCCTCATGTTCCGTGCAGCTAGCTAGCTAGCGCGCATTTGCTCTCCTCAGTGGCGCTGATGACCTCAGTGACGACATCCATCCATCCTATCCTTATATCACTTTATTATGTATATATACATATATATATATATATGATGTATAAATATATATATATACACATTATCTATCTATCCATCTATCTAGAGTTCTATCTATCCATCCATGCATCTATCCTGAAAAACCATCCATGTATCGATATGTATCCATATGTCTATCTGTCCATCTGTCGATATCTATCGATCTATCTATAGTTCCATCTATCCATCTATCCATCTATCTATAGTTGAATCGATCTATCCATCCTTTCTTCCATCCATCCATCTGTGTATCACTTACATGTCCGGTGTCTACACATGTCTAAAGTGTACGAATACTGGCTCACAAAAGACATGGACCTTGCGCCTAAGCACCCTGCGATGTTGGAGCTAACAGTGTCAGGGCGAAGAAACTGAAGCCTCCAGAAAGGGTCACCCATCAAACCAAGCATTGTGGGGATAACAACCACAGGTTGATGGGACAACCAGCAATATGATATTTGGCAGTGTGTCAAAACCTTGTACCCCTGGTGAACATCAAAATAGGTGGTAAATGGATGTTCGTTCCCCTAAAAATGGTATTAATAGGTATTGATCCATACCCATTTGGGTGTAGAAAAATTGCCATTCTGGCAAAACACAGATCAACCATTGGATATTGGGGCACACGGATGATTCGGATGATGGTGTCATGAGTCTCCTGCTTCATCATTCGTCACACTCTTTTGGGCCTGCTCTTTGGGGCAACGCTGTTTCATGAAACATTCCATGTGGAACAAATTCACTATATGGAATACATTCACCAACATTCACCAGATTTCACCAGTTTCAGGGTCTGTATCAAACATAGCTCCAAATAAACGCCATGAATAACCCTCTCAGACCAGCTTCAACAGCTTCGACTCAGTAGTGTCTTGCAAGCGAGTTCTGTCACTGGTTTGCTTTAGGGGAAAATGATGGAAACATATGGAACATGTATCTGGTTGGTGGTTTCAACCCCTCTGAAAAATATTACTCAGTTGGGATCATTATTCCCAATATATGGAACAATAAATGCCATGTTCCAAACCATCAACCAGGTATGTCACTTTCCAGGTTCTCTCATCAAGTTTTTTGCCGCAGCCGTTCTATCCCCAGCCATCCTCAGTCCGGGTTGAACAGAATCAAGTCGCTTCAGATATCGCTGAAGATATCGACAAAAATACGTCTAATATGTGTCAATCACAAAAACATGGTTATATATATATATATGTTATATATATATATATTGATGTATATGGGCAATGGTCATCCCACAATTAATTTAGATGAATTTACTAGAGATTCCCTATAATTGGCAAGTATATAAATTATATAAATTATATAAATTATATAGTATATACCATCTGGTTATTTGACATAGCCATGGAAAATCATCATTTTTAATAGGTAAACCATCTATAAATGGGCCATGTTCCATGGCTATGTTAAATAACCAGAGGGTATATAAATTATATAGTATATAAATCCCTATGGTTGGATTGATGACCATCCCCCAATATGGCTGTTTAACTCAGTTTTTGATCATGGCAAATATGGCTAATGAGTGGGTGCAACTATGATGCAACTGGAAGCCACAAACGGCTGACTTGTTGAAAATAGTAAGCCATGATAAGCCATGCATTTGTGTTGGGGTGCATGATTTTGAGTCATAGAGCTTCATGGCCACATAGTCAGTGAAGGCATTGAGGTGCACTTTCTCCATCTGAGTCTATCAGACATGGCACGACATGGCACGACATAATCAGCAGTCAACACAAGAAGTCGGACTACACTCTGGTTCCTCAACGCACAGCAATGATGGGCCCTACCCGAGTTTCCTGACCGTTTAACCCCCAAATCATCCATTTTCGATTGGGATTTCCAGGAACCATCCATAGTACCCGGTACCCCCAATGGAAACCCCATTGAGAGGACCCCTATTTATTGCGCAGTCATCCAGTCATCCAAGGTGTCGTTTCTAGAGATTCCAGGGAATACCAATGGACCAACAAACTGGTCGGACTTGGTCGCCCCCATTGAAAAATCGTTCGTCAGCTAAACTGTTAAACATCATCATATACCAACAAAACTCAACCATAATCCGAAACTCAACCATAATCCACCATCAACTCCTTTGGGGCTTCAAAATGGCTTCACTCAAACCCTTTTGCTGGATGGGCTGCCTCTGGAAACCCAGCAACTTGCATAAACTAACCCCATCTCAGGGATTGGGGCCCATCCAAGTTCCGGCTGATGAAGCCACTTTAAGCGGCCCAGCCCGCAGGGCGAAATGCAGATGCAGCAGAGGGGTTCAGAATCATCCAACAGTTGTGGCTTACCACTCAAATCTAGTTCAACTCCCGAAATGTGTAGTTTTGCTACTGCAAATTGAGGGTTCAGCTGCCAAACATGGGGGTCTTATTTTACCATGTCGGTTTCATGAATCTGGCTGAAGTCTGCTGACGATGCATGATAGTTCAGCAACCCCATTGGGAAGGTGTTGGGAAGGTTGCCCTTCCCCTGTTAAATGGCTATGAGTCAAAACCCTGGTACCCGGATGGTACCCTAAGTTGGTTTATGGATGTTTATTCCCCCAAAACATGGTAATACTATAGGTTTTGACCCATCCCCAAATATCATCTATGACTGAGTCTATCACCGTGCTAGGTTCCGGTGGCAATTTTAATGGCTAAATTCCAGTCTGCAGGTGATCAAAAATCCATGACTCGACACTGATTTCCACCCCAGGTTTCAACGTGGCCTTTGGCCAACCTTCAACGACAACATTCAGAGGAGCCGAAGTTCAGCAAAGTCCCGAACGCCTGCCGGCCTGGTTTCCATGACTCGCGCCAAAAAAACGCTAGGGCAAAGTCCGGAAGGGGTGTCTGATAATGTATAATACATATATATATATATAGAATTACATATATGTATATATATATATATATATATAGAATTACATATATGTATATATATATATATATGTAAATCTATCGTGTGGGATTGTCAGATTGTCATCCTGGGTAGGATGGACAGTTAACATGTGAAACTATATACCATTCTGAGTCAACCTGTACAGTAACCCATAGGATCCATGTATGCTATATATGGTGACATTTATCATCAATATACCCCAAATGTTAGCATATATACCATACATGGATCCTATGGGTAATGGATAGTATAATAGCATTCGCAATATGAAGCTGGCTCTGGTGATGGCGCCAGGGTGCTTGCCTTGAGACCACCGTGCCTGATTGATCTTCATCCTTTATCATCCTTTGGAAACAAAACAGCTGAATGACTGGCCGAATCAGTATCTCCAGGTTGGTAATGATTGTACCATGGGTCAGATGTTTGATACCCAACATCCGGGAAATGAGGTCAGTAAGTGGGGCAATCTGATGCAATCTGCAGCTTCAATGGATCTGAGCTCATAACCAGTAGCCTATAACATAGATAAACAATGATAAATATAAATGTAATATATAATGTAATTATATTATCAAACTAGTGCAGCTATATCATCCAGATATATCATCCAGATACATCATCCAGACATATCATCCAGATATATCATCCAGTGACTTATCATAAACATATTTATCAATATCTCAAGCAGAATCATGATAAGTCGCAATACTGAAATATATAGATTGAACTAGGGTAATTTCGTGATGATTCCCCCGACGAACCATATATCTATTGTAAGGTCAGTGATACCCTGCACTCTTTGAAAAATGACTGGTCAGCAAAATGTCCCTGGTTCTAAAGATTCACTCAACAACCAAGCCAAGGTTTCCCTTGGCTTCTATATATCCTGCTATCCTGCAAAAAATCCTCATGATATCGCCATGATTTCCCCATATGCTAAGAACATGTACCCTCTGGTAAACTAACATAACTATGGAAAATCACAATTTTTAATGGGAAAA
>Ga0126342_10001241_pt1 | contig 34792 bp, 33 predicted proteins | sample Cyp1metagenome_FD_92528 | JGI IMG/M metagenome (GOLD analysis project Ga0126342, IMG submission 92528) | Coral microbial communities from Lord Howe Island, Old Settlement Bay, Australia - Cyphastrea 1 metagenome | ecosystem: Host-associated > Invertebrates > Cnidaria > Coral ...
AATGCCAAACTGCTGCCAGCCTTCCCCAAGCGTTTTGATCCCTTCCCATCGCTGCGGAGGTGCCAATCATCCACGCCAAGGACTTGCAGGAACTGGAGCGAAATCTCATGCCTTTCGGCACCCGTTGGGAACAGCTGAGCCATCCCAGCTATGCCTATTGTGTTATCATAAGTTCCAATGAATCAAGCAGTATAACCCCTTGTAGCAAATCACCCGAGATGATTTTTAACATGGCTCCACTGGGAAAACGGCCAACTGCTGGGTCAAGGTGTGAGATGTGGGGTGTAGATTTAGGTCCTGCGGATATTTGTTTGCCGGTTTGATGGGAAAATATTCACAAGATCATTTGATGTTACTGCAAATATACTGTAGACACTGTAGATCATGGCTTTCGCCACTGGTTTCCGTTCGATCCCAGGAATGGATAGATTCGGATAGATCAACATTTATGGGATGGAGATCCATCTCCCAACTATTTTGTTGTTCATAGTGTACTTGGTCAACCTGAAGGTGAGATGAAGGTGTCTTTTGTGGGAGACGTGCATTTTCTAATTTTGATGGGAAAGTATCGGATAGTTTACGTCCCAGCTCAATGGTTTTTTGCATTTGAGGGCAAAAAGTGGTTCCATTTTAGGTTGCTGCATGGGGTTGTCCTCGAAGCTCCATTCGGGATGAGAAATGTCCCCTTTTCCCCTTAGTTTGTTGATTTTATCAACGGTGTTCATTTGCCCATGTTTTGCTCACAATTGATACACAACACAGTACATGATATAACACACCGGCCCATGATTTTTCCCAGAGATCAAGACACTGGATTAAGCACAAGGGTGAAGGGTTAATTTGGTTTGGTTGCTAGAGAAGTTCCAACGGTTGGCTTTTGACATATCTGAAATCATCACCTTTCTTGTTGACTTCATGCCTGAAAAATTAGACATAGCTTGGATCGATTTGGTGATTTGAAGCCAAACCAATGATGACCCAACAAACAAATCCACGTCGTCAATTCTGATTAATGTGATGGAAAGGAATGCTTCATGATATATATATATATATATTCTTTGGCCATGGTTCCCATCTAGAACCGCAATTTGGGTCATTGGTCATGTAAACGGGTCACTTGGGGCACTTCCACGTACTTGGGTTTCACATTGGCGCATTCGTTTGCGCTAAAGAATGAGACGTGAAATTGGATTGTGGGCTCGATTATGCTTCATCTCCACATAAATATATATATATATATTATACATAAATACAATACTACATGTATTAATACATATCTATATTTAATACATATCTATATATATATGGATAGATATATATATATAATGTGTATATATATATATATATATTATACATATAAACATATCATTTTGGTATATCCCTCCAAGCCAACTTCGGATGATGATCCCCAGTGATCTTTATTCTGCAGCTCGGGGCTTCAAGGGATCAACTTTGTGATCGATTTAAGTCAGGAAATGTTGGTTTCAGTACTGGTTGGTTTAGATTTTCATATGATTATTGTCAATAAATAACTGGTTTAACTGGTTGGTGGGTTGGAACATGGCTGAATATTGAATTTCCATTCACTTGGGAATCATATGGAATAATCATCCCCACTGACTTTCACTCCATCATTTTTCAGAGGGCTTGAACCAGAAACATACAGAAACCAGATTATATCATATCCATCCAATTCCATCCATATCCCCATATGATTGATTAAATCCTCAACCATCAATGGTTATGATAGACATTGACCAACCACCAGCCAGTTTTAGATTGGGATTTTCCATGAAATAAACCATCCATGCATGGATACCCCCCCCCCACATATTGTGTTTCCCCCTTGTTTTTTTAAACTTTCCCCCAGCATGACATCGCCTTTTGAGGTTGGTGGACATCTCGGTGCCTCTGAACGTGGCCGGCGACTGTGCCGAGGCAGGGATTTTGTCCCGGGGAGATGGCGAAAGAAGCCCCTAAAGGGGTGATGTTAATTATATGGCTTTTATATGGTTAATGATATGGTTAATGATATGGTTATGAACGTGGATATAGCCATATATGATGTGAGCCAAAACCAAGCTGTTTGTTGGTCCAAAAGTTGTGAATTCATCTGGGGTTATCTGATAATATCTGATACACATCAGATCATTTGGGTTGACACCATGAAGGAAAGCAAGCACTCATGCATCCTCACGCATTTTCATTGAAACAAACTTGCTGCAAAGGAATTTGAAAAACCTTCTTTGACTCAATATTAATTTGAATCAATATTCCATGCCTCTATCTGGCAAGTGCCTTCAAAATCACTTGCTCGGGATTCGGGAATATATTTGCTTTTCTAATTGAATGCAAAAACTCTCCTGCATACCAATACAATATATATATATATAGATACACCTCAAATATATATATATATATGACATATATATATGACATGAATAAAGGCTTGGACATGTCCAACATAAATATCGCATGATGGTAAGATGAACCGTTGCTTGCCACTTGAATCACTTGAACTGACATTGGGTGTTGATGTGGACACATTACCTTGGGCAATTCCCAGGAAATCCATGGGGTTTTCCATGGGGTTTTCTCAGCATCCAACGTTTTGGCCGGTGCCAGTGGCTCCAGTGATAGATGCCATGGCTGCTTTGAAGTTGTCAGGAGCAGGTTTCTTGCCTACAGTGCCCAAATCTGCAGCATTGAAATGATGTTGCAAGTGTCAGGTGCCGGGCTGGGCAAAGGACCCTAATTCTAACTGGCCAACACTTACCTCTGGCAGCGCATGGACAAAAAGAGGCAGCATCCAGTTGCTGCTGTGAGCCTTTGTTTCAGCTTAAGCTTGAAGTGGACGCGCATCTTTGTGACTTGGTTTGAACCCATTTGATGCATCAGGGCCCAATCCCTGCTATAAAAGCCGTTTGTAATCTGATGCTGACATGACTCTGATTGGCAGTCCCAAACACCCAATGTCAGCCCCAGGTCAATAAATCTTAGCTGGTTATGAAAACTAGGGGCTAGCCCCAAAAAGCACGAACTTGCTACTAAACTGGTAACAGACCACAAGCTTTTCAGGAGTGGAGATTAACCCCGGAATTGGATCCTTTATTTTCAATATGGCCACAGGTTCTAATGGACCCATCAAGGACTCCAGCCAGTCAGGTTTCTTGACTGAGACACCATTGTTTTCACGGAACTAAAGGCACAAATGAAATTTGGTTCCACTGGTCCAGAGTAAAGCTTGTTGTTTTCAAGCTCCCATTTGTGGTGGAAATCAAATCTCAAGTTTCTCCATATTTCGCGTGGTAGAGACCCCTGGGATTACAACAGACTTAACTTTCTATAGTGACAAGACTGTGACTTCACGTTCCATTTTTTCTTGATACAAAGATGTCAACTTTCCAAGACCATCAATTTTCTTCATGTTTCCAACACGTTCCATTTTTTGAAGGATTTTAGTTGGATCTGGGATTGTTTCCCTTTTTTTCTGTGGATAATCCTGTTCCCGCACAGGTGGAGCGTGTGACCTCGTACTCTGTGGATGATCTTAAGAAGGTGCGACGGAAAAAAAAAAACACAGGTTTTGACAAGAAGATAATTTTAGGGGGTGCTACTGAAGGATCATCCCACTTAGTAAGTGTGAAAAATAACCAAACGGTCAGGAAAGGTTAGTATATAAGTCCCTGGATCCTCCAGGCGGCCTTTTTTTGGCATGTCCTGGTGGGGGCAAGACCCTTGGGACCAGCAATTTTTGTCCATTGCTGAAAAAATACCATCTCATTACCCAATTTTTACTCATAACCATGCACCTTTCCTGCGACATTTAGGTGTATTTAGGTACCTGGTTTAGGTATTACAATGTTGATTTGAACAGACCATGTTTTGTCCGTGGTATTGTGGAATGATGACCACGCGTGCTTTCTGTATATTGACTTTTATTTGATTTTGATATCTGTGAGATAGCTCAATACTGTCAATGTCAACACCCATAATGTTGTGTATTCAGCCAGCCCAATTTGAGGTATAATTATAACCATACTCCGCATGTACCGTGTACCCGGCATTGCTTCACGATTTTCCATGTAAACCAAAGACACCATAGATTGACATTGTTTCTGGCCGGGGTACCCCAAGATGGACAGCTCTTTTTGACATTAAGATGTCCTGTGGACATGGTTGGTTTACTAGCTGGTTGCCCAGAAACCCGAAGATGCCATGATTCATGGTTTGGTAAAGTAGAACCAATTTGGACTCTATATAATTCTATATACATATATATATTATATATTATATACTGTATATATATATATATTACAATTGGATTCAATCAATGGAGAATATCCTGGATCAGAACACCACCGGGGGTTGGAGCCGGCTCACGGCAGCACTGGTCCATGGGGGTCCCACCATATCCCATCATTGTCCCACCATATCCCATCAAGTTTCACGACAGTGACCGCGGTGCCCTTTGCAAATCTGATACCTGAAAGTTCAAAGAACATGGGACATCCATGGAATATAAGTATAAAGGTATATAAAGGTGATGTTCCAGCAATAAAAAGCTCTGTATGTCCAAAAATGGTGGATACCCCTAAAATTGCAAGTGGTGTTGTTTTGAATCATAGGTGACGATCAACCAACCTTTTTTGGGTGCCATATGCCATATTTTCGGACTCCCATATGAATGTGTGGCAAGTATGGATTAGTCACATCTTTGATATGTTTAAGTCGTGAACCATTAACATTTGTGGATATTTTATGGGCTCCGGAGTTTGGCCCATATCCAAGGTTGATTGCACACCAAGTTATTCAAATTGACCGTTTCATCCCTTTTGAAGTCACTTTGAACTTTGAGCCCTGAAAGGGTCACCCAACAAGAACAAGCCGAAAAACGTCACGTTGAACTGTCAAGCAGAACATCATCGATGATGTTCATATTGAACATAGCCCGCAAAAAAATTGGACGATGCAAAGATTTACCGTTGCAAATCATTGAAACCTTTCAAAAACTGATGGTGAAATCTATGGGTTTTCAAGCATGCTTTCAAGCCGCAGATCAAACGCGTTTGCGAGGTGGTGGAAGCGAACGCCATGAAGCGCCAGGCCGAGGTCAAGAAGGTCTGGAAGCCGAGGACTTGCCCGCGACGAAGAAAGAGATGGTGAATGGAAAGATCACAATGATTTCACAATGATTTCGATGGTAATTTAATGGTGATTTCATGGGATTGAATGGGATTGAATGGGATTATAACTAGGTTTTTAATGATCCCATAGGAATGTTATGTTGTGATTTACCATGGATGATTTAGCCTAGGGTCAACTAACAAAAAGATGTCATGATGTGGAACACCCGTTGGGAAACCTGTTCGGAAAATGATCTACATTCATGGTGGGTGATAAACCACATCGAACTGTTAGTTTACAAGAGAACATCAATAGTGAGTACTGGGAACTTATCCAATGGGTGTATCATCTTATGTCATCAGAAACTGAGAAAATGGAAGCTTATTCAATCTGGGTGTATCATCTTCAAGAGTGGATTTATCAAAACCTATTTTTTTGTGAATTGCTGAACATGTTTGGAATTATATATATATATATTACATAGCTTTAATTAATTATAGCAATATTAAGAACTGAGTTTTTTTATTGATTAGGTCATTATTTCTTGGTAACTTGGCTCATATGGAAAGCATTGCTAGATTGGGAAATCTCCATTCTTAGCTACACACAGATTACACGGATTTTTCGGAAAGGTATGCTGAGCATTGCCGGTCGAAACCCTGCTGAGGATCATCCATGATGGAAATCCGATAGAAACCAACCCAATGAATGGCATTATTGTCTCTCGACTAGTGATTTGATATCTTAATAATTCTTAATATACATCTATATATGTTTACTCACATTGACAATGTCCCAAGGTCAGGACTGTCCGACAGTATCGGTCGAATCAATTGCTTGGTTGGTGCATGCATGGATCATTTCTGGTTATTTTGTGAAAACAAGTATAGAATCAACTCCTGTACCAAATCAGCACAGGTTTCATTTTTGATTAAGGAATGGTGTATAACAAACATGTGCCCCTGAAAATCAACACTCTGCAGTTGTTTTTTTGTGTTTAATCATGTTTGTAACACATGTTTGGCAAACTAGAAGAAAGAGGTGACATGATCTATATTGCCAGAATTATTGGATGCAAAAATAGATTGCTTAATACCTGTCAAGACTAATGCCAAATAAGTATATAATAGGTCCAGCAATGTCCACCTCATGTTAGTGAAGAAAATCTTAACTTGGCTCTAAATCTAACATGGTCGCGAAATTACAAGTAGTTAAATGATGTGATATGGGTATGGGTCAAAATTAGGTACCCCAAAATTATGGATGGTGAATACTAAACTAGACATTCACATCTGTGGTCCCCTGGGTCTTCCATTTTGACCCACATCCACATGGTGTTTTTTTCAGGTTGGGCCTTTGAAACTTAAGTGATTGGATTGGTTTAAGGGAAAATTTACAGGAAACCATAGATTTTCCCATTAAATATGGGGCTTTCCTGTAGATTTTCCCTTAAACCAATCCATTGATTAAGTGTCACATAACTTCGCATCAGCGCCAGGCCCGTCGATTCATCACCGAGGAGGTCGCCAAGTTCAAGTGCTGGCAGGCGGCGTGGCAGAGTTTCGAAAAAAAAAACTCGGATTTAACTAACATGATTTATATGACATGAAATAACCATCCTAAAATAGAGATAGTTGATAATGTATAGATACGTAAAGATATATAGAACACATTAATTAACCTATAATGTGGACTTGTCATGACTGTCACCATAACCACACAGAGAGGTCCGAGAGACTTCCGAGATTTGACTCTCGTTTGATTGGCGAGTCATATTGAGTCATAAAGCCTTGGTCCAATCGGAGGATTCTAGTGAAAAAATGTGAAAAAATACCTTTGTTGTGTACATGTACACCATCTTCTGGTTGATCGATGCTGATCCCATTTGACGAGGATATATTTGTTCGAATGAATTGAAATCATAAAGCTAGTCATTGGACCTGGTCATGAATTGACCCATCGTTTAGCCGGGCAAAAAACGGTTCGATGATCGCAGAGGTAGCAGATGGCTAAGCTGGGAAATCCAACGAACTTCTCATGGAGGTTTGAATGGGAAAGCAAACTCTATAATCAATGGATTGGTTTAAGGGAAAATTTACAGGAAACCATGGTTTTTACCATCAAATATAGGGCTTTCCTGTAAATTTTCCCATCATCCAATTCTATGATGATGGATTTTCCAGCCAGCCATGTTTTGGAAAACCACAGGGCATTGATGATCCAATTATCCAATGGTTGTCGCAATCCGCAGATTCAGAAAAGCGGCTCGATGTTTAGCCCAATTTTTGAGCTGTGATCCAATTTTTCGACATTGTTGTGGATTGAATTCCCAGTCTTTGATGAAAGCATATCTGGTTGGTGGTTTCAAACATTTTTTTTATTTTCCACAATATATTCAATATATGGGATCATCCTTCCCATTGACTTTCATATTTTTCAGCATGGTTATTGCACCACCAACCAGAAAGCATCGCACGGATTTTTTGTTCAACTCTCCAGAAATCGGATTGAGTCGGGTAGCCTTCTCCAGGCATCGCAAGGGGCGGTGCCCTATTTGGCGGCCTTGCAGGTGCACTCGCTGCGATGCACATCCAGCAAGTATGGTACACCATATTTACTTCATTTGATTGTTGCATAAGTGACCGAACCATAGATCACACCTGTAGACATTTGCAGACCATGAAAGGAAAACAAGGGTTTAAGATGGTTTAAGTAAGCATAGTTTCCGGTCAATTGTGTCTCAATTCCAGTGCTGCCTCTGAAACTTGCTAAAACACGCTCTTCTTGCTTCAAATCCACGGGGTTTTGAAGACCAAATTAGTTATTATTTTCAACAGGTCAGTTCATGTCCATGTGAGATTGAGTTGCCAAGCCGTCCTGGGTGCAGTGTTTTTGTTGTTCAAGTGTGGTCGGGTTGGTTGCACTCCATATATTTATTGCAAATCAAACCTATTTTTTGTCTCCCTTCAACTACCATAAGTCGCTTTATTGTTTTGTTTTGCCCCCTCTTGACAACCCTTGAAAATCTTGAACCCTGCGATAGCTGCATTGTGTGTGTGTGTATGGGTGTACGCTGATCCAATATCAGGAAGTCTGACCGAGGTAAGAAATATCTTGTACCCCCAAAGCTTGAGTTCACTCCACCATTCCCATAGTCAGCAAATATGAGGGTTTAACATTCATTGGATTTGGTGTACGTTTTTTTTTTAATACAGGAAACACCCATATTTGGTGGTAAAAAACACGTGGTGTCCTGTAGATTTTCCCTTAAACCCCTCCAATGACACATGGTGTACCTTTTCGGATCGGGATCGACGGATCATTCATCGGATAGCCCCTGGGAGGAGAATGGATGCATGGTGAATGGATACCACCTATAAAAATGGCGATGGGGGATGGTGAAATATCTGGTTTTAACATGGTTTAACCATGTTGAAGCCCGAAATCACAGTTTGATGTCATGGAAAGATATGATAAACCACTGGATGTTCTGTATGTTTGTTGGCTTAGCCGTTGATTCGCTGACAAGGCGATGGCCGAAAAGATCCGACGTGAGGAATATGCCAAGATGGAGCACAAACTGAAGGTCCGGCCTGGCACGAAACATGTGTTGCATCACGTGGGCAATGATGGACCCTGGTAATGTGCAGCATTGCGGTAAACTCCATGTCACAAACCTAGCAGTTGAGGAGGGTTTTATACCACCCATGTCTGGAATTATTGAGAATGGTGCATGTACTGTTTATGTTCATTATTGAGTTTACCCTTAAATGGTTTATATAATAGGTAGACAATGAAAATATAATGGGGATATGATGGGATATGCAAATATATACAATGGGGTTAACCAAATTGGGTTTACCATACCCTAAATGTTTGAACATGTTTGAACAGCGGGGGATCTGAATCAAAGCCTGGTGTTACACCAGCTATGATTCATGATTTCCGTCTCCAACTGGGGCCCACGTTACATTTAGTCTCCGATCCCATGGAACTGACCATAGGTTGGGTCTCGTAGCTAAGTTGCTCCAAGTTGCTCCCCTCCTTGAAGCAAGAGTGGTGATTCTATAGGGCTATCCCATGGGATATCACCATCAACGGGGACTTCTGTAACTATAAACAAATTGAGGTTCATCCCATCGCCTGTTCATTTTTTGGCACCCCCATTCTATGGTCCCAAATTTGTGCTTTTGTCCATCCGTCATGTTTGTTTTTTGGGCGTTTATCGGTGGAGGAAAGCCCAGCTTTTTGGCTAAGGGCTTGCAAGAGAAGGAAAAGGATGCCTTGGACAAGCTGACAAGGCGATTTTCTGCGGGGATACTGTGGGTTGGGAAATCCTGCACCTTGGATGGTTGAAACATGTTGAAACCTTATTGATTAAATGGGTGACCACTTATCAACTGGTGGATGTTGCCACCATCCACTGTATGGTATCCACTATCCACCTTTGAATGGTTGAAGCTACAGGATTGGGATTAAACGAAACTGGGGATTCTATACCCTCCATGGCTGCGCTAAACTCACAGTCTGCTATCGAAAATTGCCGGTTTACTTCGATGTTTTTACCTATTAACATTAACATGATGATTTTGGCAAAAGCAATGTTAGTTCACCGGAGGGTATGGAGACTGCAAAACATTGCATGTTAACCGTTTAAGTTCGTTTCGACTAGATGTTCTACCGAGAAACATCTTGTAATTTGATTCTGAACATGTGGAGAAATTCCATGGTGGCACAATTGCCAAGAGACGCGGGGGTATTGCCCATAAACAGACCGAATAGGTGTGTATATGTACAATAAACATACACAAACACACACACACACATTTTTTAAACAAGCAAACAGTTTTCGTACATGAGATAGTTTGGTAATGGGGTACTGGGATGACCCAGGATGACCCTTAATTGATGATAATTGACGGGTTTAATCCATGTGTGATGGAGGTATGGTTGTTTTTTGATTGGGATACACATTCAGTAAAAATAACATATGTTATAACTCATTATCCCAGTTATATTGGTATATGCATATCACAATATTATCACTACTATTACTAGTACTAATACGATTCTTACGATTATTCCACATAGATGGTATAGTTATCCACATCACCGGGAGATGCATAGATATATAAATACATAATAAATATATAAATGTGTATATATATACTCCCTGGCAAAATAACATGGACAACAACAACAAAAAACGTCCATGTTAATTGAGGGGTGAAATTGGCGCGGGATGGTCCAGGTTAACCTCAAAAATCACGATGTGAACTTTAAATCTTAACATAGAAAAAAGGACCCCATGGGGTGGACTTGTTCTTCCATGTTAAGATAAAACACTGCTCCGCAGGTGCCATGTTAAGAAAGGTTTTTTTGCGTTTCAGGTAACATGTTATTTTGCAAGGGTGTATATGTATACATGGATGCAGCCAGGCATCTCGTTGATCAGCTCTTTCGGCCCCTCTACTACTCCATGAAGGTGGTGGAGAGTTGAATGTCACTGGCGGCCATGAGCGATACATGTTTTTTTGTTGTTTTATGGTAGGTTTTGATATGTTGATGGTTGAGTGAGGTTTATGGGGTTGTTGTTTTTTTGCGAGTTTTGTGATATGTTTTTCCATGTTGTATGGATTTGTTTGTGATTCATAGTGTTTTGAAACCGAACTGATGCCGTTTTGAACTGAGTTGCTATCTTGAAGACTTTGCTCTTTCAACTGCATGTCGGGCCACCCTGGCTCAAAGACTTGCCAATTCTTTGGAAGTCTTCCAGCGAAGAAAACATGGGGAGCATATGCGAAAATCCCATGGACATTGGGGATGATACTGCAATATGGCTGCTAAAATATGTGGACTCAATTTCAATATGACTCAATATGGCGATATTTTATTTTATGTTCCCAATGTCTCATTTTTGAAGTTGATGGAAGGAGAAAGGTTCCCTCATTTAGATTCTGTAGATCTTTCTGTACCTAGTAACTCCGATTTCTGGTCCAAACTTGTTCAACACAGTCATCACTTGCTTCACACCTTGCCGTGCCGGCAGTGTACATATGGCGCCTGGTTTGGCAGGCCGTTGCGAGTTGCGCGGGAGGTTTGACTGGCTACCCTCCTGTGACTGACCAGCTTGAGAGTCACCAGCATAAGAAAATAGTTGCCGGGCATCCAAGATTGGCCATGATGGTCAACAAGTCCGTCAAATTCAAAGCTATATATTTATCGATGGTCAATATATAAGTGCATTAAACATCATTAAACAAGTCAATATAGATAATACAGTAATACATGTGATCATATTGAATAATGAAGTTTTTTTTTTTCAGTTGCCCCCCCAAAAAAAAATAAGGAGGACGCCGTTGAAGTCCTGCCAGAACCTGGCTATTTAGTGGTTTAGCGTTCCACGAAATCCAGGAAATCCAAGTTGGTGAGTTTTTAATAAGTGAAGTACCCTCTGGTAAACTAACATAGCTATTGAAAATGGTCATTTATAGTGGATTTTCCCATTAAAAATGGTGATTTTCTATAGCTATGTTAAATTACCAGAGGGTAAGTGAAGTAATTATAGATAGTTCTTTACACGATTTATCCACTTTCCGCTCAATCCACTATACTTAGATTTTATTGTAGTTGACTGATAAAAAAAATTGTTCTTCCTAACCACTTGGCTGTCTCTCCAGGCTTTCTGCAAGAGTCGCGACGGCTGTACTTCACTCCCAAGCGTCACTCGGCTGCAAAGAGCGCTGCACGGCTGTTGTGAGGGATGTGGGTAGCCATTTCTGGGGATAGACTCCTGCTGAAACATCATGAAACCTGGGATTTCAATACTTAGCAGCCACAAGTTTCATTGAAGTATCTTCAATTTTTCCAGTGATCAATTTCTTTGCATTCCTGGGTCATTGAGGTGGTATGGAACTTCGGTAAGTTAGAAGTTTCATATGACAATGTCATCCCTTCTGGCACATAGAAACCATTGTGACTACCCGACCTTCACCAACCGATCTCCATTTTCCCTCACTTCCTTTGGTGAAATCCCTATGATTTCCAGATATACCACCGTTTTTTTTTCCGTTGAGACTTAATGGAATCGTTCGAGAATATTTGGGGCTTCAACCTCCTTACTTGCTTCCATAACAATACCATACAGTACCTGTCAATATTTGTATATATATATATATGTTTTCATGGTATAAGTATAGACTGTTTTTCTTGTTTTTCCAATTGTCCTTGATCCTCAAAGAAAGAGTGTTATTTTATCACAACATCACTTGATCTTCCATATTAGATTTGCAACAAAAAATATGATTATTAGATTATTGGATTAGTAGCTTACAACATAATTCATTATATTGTACTATATTACACTACATCACATTATATATTATGTTAGATTTGCTTAGATTATTGGATTATTGGATTAGTATTACTGATTATATTAGTAGACCTATATTGATCTAATATTGGATTCTCCAAGTGCCTGGCAGCCAACAATTCAATTCCGAGGCCGTCGGCACCGGGGGAAGCAGCTGCCGGATGCGCAGGACCCGCCTACGCCGGCGAAGACGGAGAAGCTGCTGAAGACGCTGGAGCCCATCGAGGTCTTCGAGGTTTCTCGGCCGTGGTGGGATGACTACACTGGTCGTCACTGGTGATGTGAATAGTGATGAATAGTCATCAATTTTAATGCTTAATGGTTAGATGTTAAATGATGTTAATAGTAACTTAATAGTACTACTAGATGTGGATGTTCATAGTGTTTAAGGATGGTTATTGATAGGGGTTAGTATTGTTAATAATGGTTAAAGATGGTTAATGGTTAATAGATGTTAATAGTATTGACTACTAGATATGGGGGAGCTGGTTAAGACGGGTTAGTAATTGTGAATAGGTGTTAATAGTGCTTCAGAATGGGTTTACCACATTGGGCTTAACGGGGATATTATGGGATATAATGGGATATACCAATGGGTAAATGATGGGGATAGAATGGAATGAATATATATATATATAATGGGGATATAATTCGGATATAATTGATGTAATGGGATGAATTGTAGTCACATCACTGTGACCTCACTGGAAACATGTTTATGGGAAAACATGCCCAAATGGCATTATTTCAGTTTAGTGAAATATTATAATTTGCCCAGAACACGAATGATTCATAGTTATACTACACTAATGGTGATTTTCCACATTGGTGGGTTTACCACGTTAATGGTGATTTACCACATTAATGGCAAACCCATTGAGTATACTACATTAATGGGGCTGTCATGGGGATATATATATATATATACATAATGGGATATACATGGATATACTAATGAAGTTGTTTGAACACAGTGTACCTCTAAACTCTAAACCCGCGGAAGAAAAAAAGGTATATCATTGGTGGTATAGCCTATTTTCATAGCTTTAGGCACAACGGGTTTGCCACATCAATGGGTTTTTCTCATGGGATATAGCAATGGGGTCCATATGATTCTCCTCTGGCAATGGCCCGTTGAGTTCGATTTGGAGGATCATCCCACGTCAGAGTCATGGTCATCACCCATGGGATGACCATGGATGACAGGTTTTTTTTTACCACGGGTTGCTGATCCTGGGAGATATTGATAAAATGGGGATATACCCTCTGGTAAACTAACATAACTATGGAAAATCACCGTGTTCAATGGGAAAATTTACTATTAATGGCCATTTTCAATAGCTATGTTAAATTACCAGAGGGTATTGATAAAATGGGGATATAGTAGGGTTGAATTATGACCTCGCCACTGGACTGATGCGTATAGGGAATCATCCGCTTAGGTGGCCGTATGACAACAGTTCCGTTTTCCGGTGAGTGAATTATTACAATGCTGTGGCTGTGTAGGTCCTCCAAGCATCCCAGCGGATTCTTTGCCCTCCCAGCATTAAGCATTCAACCAAACTTCCAAGCGCGGAAAAGCAGCAGATGTCGACAAAAACTTCTCTCCCAAAAACATCGAAGGTGAAAGTGTGTTGTGGTGTAGTCAGTGTAGTCATTCAGGCGATCATCATGGACCAGTTGTAAAAGAATGACTGTGAAAACAGTTGGATCATTTACGGTGAAGAGGCGGTGGCGTCGGAGACGGCAGACCTGGCCAGGAAGTTGGCACGGATGAACGCCGCCTGTTCCATGGTGACAGTGGTGAACTTTGACGTCGCTTGCAGCTCGAGCTTGGAAATGAACACGACAAATCATTTTACTATGATTGCTACCGACAAGTGTGAATATCATTGCTGCTTGTAAGTCAATATAGTATTGATTGTTATATTTAATGAAGTAATATGTACGCACGTACGTGTGTATTGGTATTTATGTAATTGATTTACTATATAATATTATTAAACAGTTATGTTTTTAGTTATAGACCATTTAATTCGTACGTGGTTTTTTCGGCTCCATGTCTGACTCTGACTCGATATTGCTCCGCAGGCCATGCCATCGCCCCTGAAGGGCTCTCAAAGCTTTCCACCCAAGATGCCAGCAGCTGAAGTCAAGGTGAATTTCCGTTGGCTGAAACATGGTTTGCTGGGAAATCCCCTGCAAATGGAGGCTTTGATGGGAAACAACACGAAACTAGTTCAGGGATGTTCCGATGTAAATTTAAGATGGCGTTCCAACATGATTATATCCAATTAGAATAAGATCATAAGATCATCTTCAAGGTCCATTTTTTGGGGGGTCCTGTTGTTTCTTTGTCACAATTCTCTTCGCCTTGACCAGCCGGTTTTATGACCCGAACCCAGATTTTGACGTTGACTTTGGCCTGCACTGGCGCAGGCCACCGCAACGCCCAAAGGGTCACCGTTATTGAAACGCTTCCGACATAGGAAGCAAGAGCACAAGGTGGGGCTACACCCCTCATTACTGAGGTATTTCGCTGGATGTCTTGTTATAATTTTTACAATTTCACACCTTATTCTTGGACTATTCTTGGCTATAATTGGGAAAAGACGTGTTCCAGCCAGCAAACAACAATGTGGGGTAATGCTGGATATTTAAGATCGGACATGGTTATAAATGTTATAAGTTGTCCCATCCAACTGTACAGAAATCACATGCAGTTGGATTCGGAGTGCAGAGCCTGTGTGGTACAATGTGAAATGAACGCAACATGCACATTCAAGGTTGCCAGTTGTGGGTGGATGACAACCAAGGGCAAGCACATGTAAAGCGACAAACATGAGGATGTTTACGGGTTTAACGAACAAACCTTGGGACTGAGCATCGAAACAACAAGCTTTGGATTGAGGAACTCATGAGAAATTGATCGTCAAACGGCATGTCAAAACAATCCAGTGATCATCCCAGTCGGTCAGTGATTGCATGGTAAACTGTCATCATTTCCAGTTAGAGCCCCGCAGGCCCTTCAGTTGATATGAGCTCTCAATCGAGTCTTTTGAAGTGAACTTGAGAATTACCCTCTGGTAATTTAACATAACTATGGAATCACCATTTTTCATGGGAAAATTCACTATAAATGGTCATTTTCAATAGCTATGTTAAATTACCAGAGGGTAGTCACTCAATTGTTATTGTCAAAATGCCCAAGGTCAACATTTCCCCAGTGGAGGACCATGTGAAGAGCGTGGCAAAGACCGCCTTCCAAAAAGTGCCATCGGACAAGCTGGTGGTAGGCCCTCGGGACATGGAAAAAAGGGATCTTCAAAACTGACCTGGAACATGGATGAACATGGTGCATTTGTAGATGATTTACTTCTAAAAATATCTATAATATTTATCTATAAATTGTAAATGATAAATTTCCACAGCTGCCATAGCTATGTTATGTTATGCTATTTTAAGTTACCAGAGCGTAAGAGGATTGAAGGTTTGTTCTGTTTTCTTGCAATACTTGGGAAAAGGGTCTATGTAAGTTTTGTTTTTGTGACCGGGGCCGTACTGTAGACTGACGTGTGGTGTTGCGTCCTGAGTATATCCCATTATATTTTTATCGAGTGTATGTCCAGTATACCCACAATATATGCAGTATAATATGGTATACATCCCATTGATATCCACCATATTATACCCAGCATGTTCAAATACAGTAAATATAATATAACATCTAATCATATATTACTATATTCTACACATTCCATTTAAATATATATATATACATATATATATATATACACGTATTCACCATAAAACATATAGCCAGTATATCCATGTTTTTTGTGGCTTGACAAGGCCTTCCCTTTGAATGGGCTTCGCGGCTGATGAGCGATGAGTCACTGACTCGGAGACATCGCTGGTGCAGATGGTATGTATTGTTGATTGGTTAAATGAAAGATACAGCATGATGAAATGATATGACATGATTACTGTATACGGGTGCTTTTATAATCATGAATGATTGATTTTGCATTATTTCGTTGGCTGTTTTAAAAGTTTTATGGGAGTTCATTATTTGAGTGTGAATAAGGAGCAAAATGGGATATTTAATATAATTTAGTCCATTGACCCGTGTTAATATACATTATTGTAATATCATTCAGAAACAGGAGAAACAGGCTGAGTGGCATTTGTTCCTTAGGATCGAATAATTTGGTGGGCCCACCAGATCATCAGTGAAACTACAAGTCCGCCCCCAAAATCCTGTTTGCTGCCTTTTAAAGGCTTGAAAAACTATTGATATATCTGCATTATGTAAATATATATATATATATAAGTATATAACTATATATATATGTATATATATTCGCGCCAAACCATAGTTGATCCAGTTCTAAAGCAACGCGGAGCAAAGTATGGAGCACCACCTTGTCCCATTGATCTAAACATCCCGCATCGTCCCGAATTGTCCCAATGCAGGGGTTGGGATTGATGTCCTCACTGACCGCTTGGAACAAGCAAGAAGTCCTCAACTTCACTTGGATCCAGCATCACCATGTTTGATTGTTGAAGCGGATAAAATGTCTATTTGCAGTCGAGGTAAACCCACACTTCAACCAACTTTGAGTAACTTTGAGTGTTTATTCACCAGTTTGCGGTGTGTTCATGACAAATTTCCCATGTCAGTTAGATGTTCTTCTTTTGTTCCTAGATCTAGCAAGATCATATGATTTGTTTAGCCGGAGATCACTGAACAACACGCATCAAACACTCAGATGTTTATGGCCTGAAATCACAGCCCAGTCCGTCAGATCTTCAGGAAGCCCTCGAGGATCTTAAAAGCGACACCTTCCAGGCTTCAGTCCCGGGTGTGAATGGATCATGGAGGGAATTCTCAATGGTGATAAACATGGCGAGAAAACAGGATATCTTAATGAATTATATAGTTTATACATGTTTATAGAGTTTTGTTTGCAAAACCTTTCAGGCTATGCAGTTGATGGTTGACAAATTACCACATGATATGTGAAAGGTCATAGTTCAAAATGACTGATCCACGACCTAGTATATAGTGTACAGTGTACAGTATATATTTGACATTATTTGACAACTATGTATTAGAACACGACCACTTTGTTGGATTCATTGGTACCCCTATTTTTTGCACAGCAATATTGGAGAGGTCACTCATTAAATCAGGACATCTCCTTGAGGGCTCTTGGGTTTCCAAATTTATTGGTTTCTATCTGGGTATGTCTGAAAACGTGGTGATATCAGAACATTGGTACAGTAATTTTAGTGGGAAAATATATGAGGCACTTATTCTGAAAGCATAGATTGGGGGGGTACCTCAGACAAAACCAGTCACTTGACGCTGCGGCCCCGGGAAGGTGATGCCTGCGCGCTGCGTTTAGAGGCGGAAGATGAGACTGTTGCAAAGCAAAGATGTACATGTGAAAAAAAGAAACGGTTCAGTTGCAAGTCCAGGCTACTTCTGATCATTTCAGGCTAGGATGCTACAAACCAGCAGATATATATATATCCTGTGACTGGGTTGATCATATGAGCAACTTTGCTTCAACTTTGTGTCTCAGTCCATTTGTAGGCCCTGAGGCCCGTCTGCTGCAGCTTGTTGCCGTGCACAAAGACGTCGTGAAAGATGTGAGTCGTACAGGCGCAAATGTGCCCGCGAAGCACTTGCGAAGCAGGTCCAGTGATAGAGGGCGTGAGTTAAATGCCAGGCACGATTCATATATCGAATGCTTTGATGTTGGACGAACAGGGTTCTTAATTGTGGTTGCCAATCAACTTTACATGTTTTCCCATGTTTTCCCTACATTGGTATTGTAATATGATAAGAAAGCATGTGTAGAAACATCACACACACATGTTGTGACTCACTATGGGATGTCGCGGTTGAGGTTCAGGAAATCATTTCTGAAACCAACATCCATCAAGACCCTCTACCGCTCTACGTCGCTTGATGCACTGCTGCGGGTGAGGCGTAGGATTTCAATGCGGCTGGCTTTGAGATTCCCTTCCTGCAAGGAACAGCGATCCTATAACCTTAGAAGAACTACATGAAGGGCCCCCCCCATGGCTACAAGTTGGTTTACAGATGTTTATGATAAACCCCAGCATGGATATGTCCACTATATATATAATATACTATATATATATATATATGTATACGTACACAATATATCCACCAATCGTATTTTCACCCAAACTACCTGTCGGGCCCTTTCCTGTAGCTGAGGATGCAGGCATAGGCACTCGAAGCACTCAGTCTCACGGTTACTGCAACAAAAAGCTGCTGTGCTGCTAATAGGTCAAGTGAGTCGCGTGGCTTGAGGGCATGTGGGTCTGAAAATGGGTGGACATGGTATATATATAGATCATATATAGCTATATTCATATTAGAGTATAATGGGTCCATGTACTATTGTATACCCGTATACTTGTTTATTTCAACAGTGGTCATATTAAGATTTATATAGTACATACATACATATATATGCATATACACATATGTCACATATATATATATATATATATATTTATACATATATGTATGTGTGTATGTGTATATATATATATAATATGATAGATATCATGACCCAAAAGCCACCGGGATGCCAGGAGAACGAGCCCATCTCGGAGAAACGATCCAAGATTATGGCAAGCTGCGGGAGATGCCCCCCTTGGGAGATGTATAGTATTAGCCCTGGAGAAATGGAGATATCATGGGATATATGTTATATATATATATATTACATGTATATTATAATGTATATATATATATATTGTATATATATACTGTATGTATATATACTGTATAATATATATATATATCACCAACATTATGATATTTTAGGTGTGTCTTAAAGTGTTGTAGAACACCAACATGGCAATTTTAATTGAATAACATTATGATCAACCATCAATTTTTGGGGTACCCTGTGTTCACCCAAATGCAGGATGGGACCAACAAGATGGGATAGAAAGCCAGCTATGATGGGCATACCATATGATTTATCTCCAATAAACAGCTGGGTGTGGCATACCCTGATTTATGGCACTCAAATTCAAAAACGCGATGGTAGACCATCGAAAAGATTGGGATGCCTTGTTCTTGGAAAATTGGGAAGACCTGAGGTTATGGGTGCCAATGAGGTGAATTTGCGTGTTTTTAGAGTGGTGGTAAATACTCTCACATAGCTACGGAAACTGGCCAATCTATAGATGATTTACCCTCTAAGAATGGTGAGTGTCCAGCTCGCTATGTCATGTTACCAGATGGTATCCCATAAAGCGTCCCCAATTACCCATTGTTCACACAAAGAATACCCATGTGTTCCGTGGGACCAGCGAGCAATGAATCTCATGAAGCCGGGACCATAGAATGGGAATGTGTCATATGAACGAATGGGAATTACCTCCATTTTTGCTAGTTAAGTCCCTTGATGGTTGTATCCATATGGGTTTGTCTGAAAATAGGGTATATTCCCAATTATAGCCATTTCATATTGATAATGATCATTAACCATTGGGTTTAGGGGTACACTATTTTCAGACACACCCATATGAAATAATGGATATTCCCATTGTTCCTTCTGTTTTTGCCCCCGGCCATGGCACTGATGTGTTGAAATTTTCCCCACTACCGTGACGCAAGGCCTTGCGGGAGATCTTTCGCCTCTTGGCAGATGAGGTTTTTTGAAAAGAGCACGGCAAAGCAACATGGTAAAGTTCTATCACTTTAATTCAAGCAGTTACCCTCTGGTAATTTAACGTAGCTATTGAAAATCACCGTTTTTAATGGGAAAATCAACTATTAATGGTCATTTTCAATAGCTACGTTAAATTACCAGAGGGTAAGTTTTAACAGGTAATCAACTAGTTAAGGATTCACATTTTATCAATAATATGGAACTTCAATTCTAACATCATTTCTGGTCCAACCAACCCCCATGTGTAGTTGGACCACATCCGCTGGGTCAATCCTGAATCTTGACACGCTAGCAGTGTGTCAAACTTTCTGGGTCGTTCGACTACATGCACACGTTATATATTTTTCTACAACACCAATATATATATATACATATAATGGGGATATTAATATATTCATATAATATATATATATATATATATATATTTCTATCTGGGGTCTGGGGATATCAATTTATATATATATATATATCTATACACACCATGTTGGTTGATTGATATCCCCAGGTAGAAAAATGCGGAATGGGTTCATATCAAACACAGCAACAATGAACAGGCAAATGTTCACACCTTATTTATTTGACTGGTTCACTTAACGCTCAGCAGGGAACCACAAGATATACAATTTGCCTGAAAACACATCCCACTGTACATATATTTCACATCAACATGAACTGTTATTCGAGTTATGAACCAAGTAACATATCTACAGTGGTGATTCAGCTTGGCTAGATAAAGATTATTCTTCAGATACCCAATTTACGGGTGGAGTACCCCATGGGGACCAAACAAATGACCCAGGGTTGGCGCCACTCTACAAGCGGGGACTGTTGACGAATCCGCAGGCGAGAGTCACGGGGGGGTGGAAACCTTTGAAAGTTCTCACTGATAGAGGTAAACTAGCCACTGGTGTAATAGCTAGCTCAACTTTACTAGTGAGCACTGTTAATTACTATATAGTTTGCTAAAAGTATATTTTGTAGATTTTTGTAGGGTGTCTAAGTTTAGCCATGGAGGATCGGCCCACTTTATGATGGTAACTGCATGGTTGGTGTTGGTTCACCCATGAAAAATATCAGGGGATCACAAAAGCGAAAGGGCCACATCCTAACCAGGGGTGATTAATGTGATTAACCACTTCCTAAGTGGCATTATCCTCCAAACCATGGAGTTGAGGAAGACACTGGTGCTGTTTTGTTGTGTTTGTTAAACGACGATGGTGTTCTCAGAAGTGTGGGAGCGCAGGAGCCAGCGCAGCTCAACGCTTGAGGTTTGGGTTCAGACTCGGGGTTGGAGAGGTGAATTTTCGGGGACCCTTACCCAAAATGCGATGATCTTGGCTGTGGCTCAGAAACCTCTAGCCAAGGGATAACCTGAATCACTAGGGATAACCTGTCTGCATTGGGACCTGGGGAAGGTCGAATTCCTATAGGCAAAAAAATACGCGGCCCCCAGCATATTCGCGCCATAAATGATGTTCAATGATGTTCAATATGGGGAACCACCAAACAAGATATTGTTTCAGGTTTGAGAAAAGGGAACAAGTAATGTATGATGTTTTTTTGATTTGCCCAGGAGAAACCTCAACAACTAGGAGTGTGGACTATCAACAGATTCACAACATTTCATACGTGAGACATGCCTGAGCTGTGCCCGTGGGCAGGTGATACCCTGATGATCTGTTCATGTTTATCCGTATTGTTTTTCTTTAATTGCCTTTGACTTGTGGTGATATCCCCATCAGTCTCCATGTTTGTTGTTTCTACACCCGGACTGTTGCCTTGTTATGCCTTTTTTCAGATTTTATGCATGTTCCTTTCAGTCACACTCCAACTGTTCCGCAGGATGCGAATTGTGATGGCAAACAGAATTGTGCCGACGTGTGGTTGGCTGATGAAATTGGAAGAATTTGAAGCCCAAACGAAATGAAATATCAATGAAAAATGGGAAGGAATGTTACTTGTCAATCTCTCACATAGACATGGTATGGCCCCGGAATGCAGGCAGTGCATCTAACATGACTAGTTGTTGGTCAGAAACCACCTCGCGTCATCAGAGGATACCCTGGGAAGAACCAGGGGCGGAAGGAACAACTCTTGACGCGGCGGAAGCGCGCCAGCAGCAAAGTAAGCGGCACTGAAGTGGTGGCTGCGGCTTTTTAAGGATCTCTTTTTGTTTACCGACCTTGGGGCGGCCCTGGCGTCATGAATCCTGAAACGTTTCTGAAAATGGTTGGCAACGGGCAATTTGATGCATCATGGTGGGTGTAGGGGTCACAAAAAGTTGCAACTCACTACCAAACAAACATGGCAATGGGCACTCACGGCGAGGGTACAGTAGTCTAAAGAATTGAATCATACCTTCCTGGTATCGCTTGCTTCAATGGGCAAAACAGTTGCTGAGTCATTTGTGACCCGCTAGAAGATGACTGTAAATCAGTGTTGCTGTTCCATTAGCTGACTGCAGATCATGAAGTTTTCCTTGCTAGGTTTGCTGCAGGATGCCCCACCAACCATTTCCGAAGATTTCGGACTCATCGCTGGCTGTGCCGTTTCGGCAAAACCCAAAATCTCCGAGCCCCGAGGCTCGACGATTCTTCGACTGTTTAACAGCTCTGTTCAGTTTCGTGTCCTGAGGTGAGGCTGGGGATGTGTGTGCTGATCATTGCTGGTCCAAGAGGGAAATTGCCCCAATTCAGAGGGGTTATCTTTTCTAATGTAGTTCTTACCCGCTTACAAATGGGATAAGCCAAGGGACTTACTGGCCGGGGTCATTAAATGTCATTCACACCTTGCGATGAATCGTGCCTCCATGTGGATAAAGCCAGTTGGCCCTCCCAGTATGGCGAAGCGAAATGACTAGAATCCAAGAGTGTTCCCTGTTCGTGTAGAATCTACAAGAAACATGGGGAATCCATGAGGAATTCTGCTGGTGATGTAAACATGTATAATTGAAGATGTGGGACAACAGATGGAAATCAACCAAGATCAACCAAGTCTTTTGGTATGAAATGAAATATTATGGTTTGCTTATGTTTGCTTGCTGAATCTCCATCTCCAACCCGACTCAGTGTCTCGAAGTCCAGCTCGTTTGTGGTCGGTTGCGCAGCAAACAGTGCCAGTGGTGGTTAGCAACGCTCAGGATCCATCCCGGTCTATGGAAATGTCTGAACATCTAGGGGGATGTATATATATAATATGATATAATAGGAATATGAACCATGATAGTTAGTAATAGAAAAAATGATAGTCAATGATAGTCAATGATAGTTCTTCGGATTATTGTGGATAGTTAGTAATGATTCTTACAGTAACATTGTATGACCAACAAATACCAAGAATGATTGATGGTTAACCATCCGGCAGTCAAAGAGAAGCGTGAGGAAATCCTCGATGATCTCGGACTCAGGTCATTCATCCCAAATCGAGTCGAAGATAATATAGAGGTATACGGTATACCCAATAATTTAATAAGCGTCTTTTGGGAATGGTATGATTTAGGTATGTTATAGGCTTATAGGCTTTACATGGCTTTACCACATCATGTTTGAGATTTTCCATCCTACACATGCGATGATCCGGATTACTGAAGGGTACAGGGTACATGTTTATCTCTTGCAGAGTATCAATGACTATGCTGTGGCCAGTTAATGCTGCAGATGCCACAGTTGTGCGACTCGTATCCCAAAACGTTTGTGGTTTATTGACAATGTTTTGATGATTTAAGTGCCAATGGATCGAAAATACACAGGTATATCATTATTTATAATGTGTCTGTGTGCGTGTGTCCACATTGTATAAATGATTATCTAAACAAATACCCAACATGTTCAAAATGACCAGATTTTTTGGGGGGTCCAGTGGTACTATTGCGGGCTGGATTGAAGCCATACGCTGTGATCATTAACCTGCTTTCTTGTTGTAAAGACATGATCGGTTTACCACATATTTAACTAATCGCTTAGTACTGGTAAATATATGTCAAACAGTGATGATGGTTAATAGATCTTATAATAGCGTTGATAATGATTCTTAATTGGTATAACCAGGGGAATAACCTCCACAAGTTGGGATATGGGCCCCCTATAACTATGATATCTATATACTTATAACTGGAACTCCACCCCCAAGTGGAGGGTTTACCCCATATTCTCATATTCAACGTCATTTTTTTGCAAGGGTTCAGCAAATCATCAGCTCTTGAGATTAGAGAAGGTCGGGAGACATATGGCCATGTATGGCACGCTTCACTGTGTCGGGGAAATGTTGAAACACCATGAGTTTGTTTCTCTTCAAATCTCGGGTTTCTGAAAAAAACTCGCCGCCATCCGCACCATTCGGCACCATTTGCTGGGCAATTTACGCATGAAATCCAGGATACCATGGCACTGTTGAGCGTGGACATGATGTCAGAATGGGCCTAGAAAGTGGTGCCAGTTGGTTTCAAACTAATCTAATTACTAATCTAGGGCTTATGGTGATGTCTATACAACATTATACAACTATATACTTAATGGAGGTTATAAACTTCCAGAACTGGGGGGCACTGGAGCACCATCTCGCATCTCTGATTTGGTAAACTCCTCTGGTTGACGGTTGTTGGCTTGGTCTTTGTTTAACTACGATAATTACAAGGTGGTGCCCCCAAGTATCCGTAAGTTTTGGTTGTTGGTATATGTTCACTCCTCTTTTCACCCCATTAACTGGATTCAATTAGCTTGATCATGTTTGATATATACTGTTCTCGTTGTATATGTCAGTCATAAACCAAATTCGCTTTCTGTGGGACATCAATGACATCACCTCGCGATGCAGCAGAGCCAAGCAAAGAACGGTTCTTGTTTTCTTGTAATCAGTAGGAAGCAGTGAAATGGCTTGCATTTTACCATCGTTTACCTTAAACATGAGGGATACCCCAAATTGCGGCTATTGGACGTGAGAGTTTTTGTTCTTATATGTACCGTATTACAGCTGCTTAGATTGACTTTTCAGACAAACCCATAAAACGTACACGTGTGTTGCTTCCAGCCCACATATTTGCCATGGTGCCTAATAGGATTTCCATTTGAGGCCGGCCTGACGGCATTTTGAGGCGCAGCAGAAAGTGCCAAACTCCAAATGTCACATTTTTCTTGATAAACCTTGGCTTGGAAATCCTACTTGTTCAATCTTTTTCAGTGGGTAATTATCTAAGTTCAGCCATGTTTTCCACATCTAAACAGTGTTCAAAACCCCTGTTGGTTGATTATTATGGGGATCAATGATTCATTATACATATATATATATGTATTATATATATGTATTATATATATATGTATATTAACCAATTCAATGGGAAATGTCAGAATCCATTAGGGCAATCCCTATCAACCTGCTGATTTGGTGAACTGGAATCTCCCGCAGGCCCAGAATTGGTGTCAGGGAACCCTGAAACACAGCAAAACTGCAAACAAACTGATTTCGTGCGTTTTTGTTCTATATATATATAAATCAGCATGGAATCCTCCATTTTGAAGCGGAGCAATTTGCTTGCCTGTTTCAAAGATCATTCAGTTTGGCAATTGGGAATATAGGTTTGTCATGGTTTGTCTAGTTTTTGTTTTTTGAAAGACCTGTTTTGTCATCAAATTCAGTGAGGCCTTACCTTATTACCGTGAGTGTATTCTATCCAGACTTCAAGAGACCATACCTCGGTATCGAACATTGAAACCGGAAACCACTTCTTTCCCCAAATTTACTGTGATGAAACCTGTCTGGCCCTTCATCCCATTCTGGGACCGTTGAGGGAGTAAAAGTATCACAGTTTGAGAGTGACGTTTTTTTTCCATATTGTGCGCACGCGGAAGACCGGCCCAAGAAAAACCAAGAACATAGATGAAAATATCTTGTCTTCAGCTTTTTTAAGTCGGCCCTATCTCTGATTCGGGCCGACGAACGCTAACAGTCGTCTGTACCGACGGGTTGGCAAAGACAGCTTGAAAAGGCCTCAGCAGGAGAGTGGTGAGGGCCAGCATGATGTTCCTGAAGTGAACTGGCTTGTGGCTGCCTCTTCCCATTGCAAAACGGGCTGGACATTGAAGATATTGAAGGAATGTTGGATTCATAGCGACCCAGTTTTTCCCCAAACAGTGTGTCCACACTGAGGAGTCCTTACAGTAGGTGTTAAGGCCGGAGTTATATAGATCAGGGCACGTCATCTGTCCTGCGGCTGTTTTCCTGTAAATTCTCGCGTAAAATTGCTCTTGTGACTTGCCCATGTGCATTTCGACTGCGCAGGCTCGCGCAAAGTCTGCGCCGCGGGGTTCTCAAGCTCTGGGTCTGTGGCATTTTCATTGTGACTTCTCGCATAAACGGGCTCTTGCGAAAATCCTGCTGATTCCTCTCTAAGAGGTCCTTGCATGATCCTGCACAGGTCCTTAGCAGAAAATCTTGCGGAGATCCTGGTGAGACCCTCTCGAAGAGGTCCTTGCATGAGGAGCTTGCAGATGCCGTCTTGGAGGTGCTTGCATGAAAGCTTTTGTGGGAGGCTCTTGGGAGATTCTGGCATCAGGATCTTGTATGATCCGCTCCAGCAGCAGGTCCTTTTGTGACGATCGTGTGAAATTCTTTTATGGTCCTGGCATGAAGATCTTGCTCAAGGTCTTTTACGATTCCTTGTGCGAAGGTCTTGTGGAGATCCTAGTGAAATGCTGTCAGGGGCCTTTGCATGATCTTGTACAGGTCCTTGAGAAGCTCTTGAAGAGATCCTGGTGAAATCCTCTCGGTGTCCTTACATGATCTGGCACAGGCCCTTGTGAGAAGATCTTGTGGAGATCGTGTTGAAATCCTCCTCAAGAGGTCCTTGCATTAAGATCTCGAAGGTGCTCTGCATTGGTGCTTATGAAAGTTCTTCTGGGATGCTGATAGCGAGTTCTTGTCTGAAGATCTTCTGAGCTCCTCTATTGATCTACATAGAAGGTCCTGCTGCTGCAGTTGCGATAATGTCTAACCTCATCTGTTACTGTTCGCTACTGCTGCTTGTTTCTGGTACATTGACTTCCTACCCACCACACCGTTTGGGGCCTCTTGCCGGTGTAATCCGGTTTTTTACCTCCAACTGTGGGAGGCTTTTGATTTGGGCAAGTTTGGAGGTTGCATCTTGATATCAAGCCGGCCTCAATAAACCCCGCTTAAACAAATACCAGGGTGCCATATAGGCCTTCAATCGCTTACACACTGACACAGCATTCTTTCCACAACGATGCCTTCTGTGTACTGCTTGCTGGGCCCCCATTCCACAGGATGAGAACATCAGTTGTGTTTGTTCATGTTGGTTCTTCGGTGAGGTAAACTAAGATAGATGTTGCAAACCCATGGTTTCCCAAGGAACAGGATCCATAAATGAAGGATTTTCCATGTCAGTGTGCAGGAGGGTTTATCATAAGCAAAGGAATGAATAAAATATGATAAAATATGTTTTTTCGGACAACCTTTACGATCCTTCCTGTCGCAACTGATTTTTTGTAGGCAGTTTCCTTTTGGAAGTGAACAGTCGGGAATGATCATAATGTTTTTCCATTTTGTGTGACATTGCATTTTTGTTGGTTCTATCATAATAAGTTTCCACTGGGTACTAGGGTAACATCTATGTTGTTCGGTCATATCAAGGATTCCATATAATTAGCAGTTTTTCAGAGCCTACTTACCCATGCCACAAACTGTTCATCTCCAGTTCAAGACATTACAAGACGACCGGTGACAACAATATTTGATGTTCTGCCCACTTGTGTTTTGGCTTGCAGCTTGAATCCGCAGGGTGGGAAACCTGCCAGGACAAAGTACTTTCAGCAAACGAAACATGTCAAGAACAAAATATCGAAATGCAAGTTCTATAGGTCTAAACCACAAAAAATGGACAAACATTGACATTATAACTATCGTGTGCCAAAAAGAAAAGATATATGCCATGGATGTATATTTTTGTTTATTATGTATATCTATATATATATATATATATATATATACATATTATAAGTATAAGTATATCTAAAATTATTTAAATATAGTGAGCATCATGTGCATGCGCCCCATAGTTTCACCAGCAGACCAGCAATGCGCCCAAGTCAATGCGTCAATCCACAGAATCCAAGCTATCTCTGCAAGAAACATTCAGCTGCGCGCTGGCCATGGAGGTTCTTGCTGGCCAGGAACACAGCAAGGCGAGGTTCGTAACACGTCTTGCGGCGCTGCGCACATGAAATGGAGATGCTGGTGCAAAACCAATACTAACCTAAAACCTGGTGTTGCTTTATTGGTAAACCCAATCACACCTTTATGTCATTTATGTTGCATGTTTGTTGTTGTTTAATGAATACAATATGTTGCCCTTTAGTACATGGGATCAATCAACACAGCAATGAACCCCAATCAAACCATGTGTTTGGTAAAGCGGATTAAATACACCAAAGTGAATGATTGGTACATGGGGTATGGTTTATCGTTGCGTTTATGAATGCGAAAAAAACATGTGCCGCAACTTCAACCAATCAATGGAACCTGAAGAATCTTAAGGGCAGTTCAACAATGTGTTGTTTTTTTTAAGGGCATTGGAGTGGAACACTGCATGAAGTTGTAACCCTTTTTTTTGGCAGGAAACCATGGCTTAAATAAACAACCAGGAATCCTTTTGGATAAAGATAGCGATGCCTGTTTGGTATCCCATTCATCATTTACTGTACCCAGAATGGTTTGTCCTGCTGTCTTCAGCCACAGTTGGGGGTGGTGGCCGAAGTGTTGTTCTTGCTGCTGGGACTGGAGGTAGGAAGCCCCCAGCATCCAATCTGAGTCACCTCAACATAGGATTCCAAAGTCTTGAACATCACTATTCTTGAAATATGTTTGAGAAGTAGTTCATCTACAAATGGCCCATGGCTTCCATAGCAATCTGTTGATTTACCCGGGGGGCCCATCATTCCTCCAGGAAGCCATCATGGAAGCTCATGTCACTTGGTTGGCCCATCATTCCTTTAGGACTTCGTTTGTCCTTCCTCCAGTTCCGATGAGAGCCGGGGGTTGTTAGGTGCCGAGAGTGGAGGGCCGGGAGTTTGTTGGGATGGGGCAAAATTGAAGGCACAGGGGCCCGAAAATGCATCGGCTATCTTTAGATATTCTCATACAGTATATTGACATATATTGACTCTAGATATTCTTATACATTTGTTTGGTTGTTTATTCATGTTTTTTCGTCTACAGGACCACATGGGGTTTGTTGCCACGCAAACATGATGTGATAGTGGGTCGCATCCAGTGTGATGGTGGTCGCTGGAAGGTGGCTTAGTCACCAGCCAAATCAATATGACCACCCATTCATATCAATATGGCGACTGATCACAATTCATCATTGAAGGTTACTTGGGTCACTACAGTTCTAGTCGTGTTAGGTCTTGGGTCATCGAATCTTTGTAGAACAGTGCCCAGTTTTCTCTCATATCGTCATATCGATATTTATTTACATCTATATTGATGTCTGACATATAATATACAACCGGGATTATCTAATGATATACATATTTCTACATTAATAGATGTTTAGATATTAACCAGCAAGTGTTGATCAGTTTTGCATGATTTGCTTGCTGATGCTCCGTTGCTCCCAACGTGACCAGCTAAAAGACGCCAGGTAAAGACAGAACCCCGTCCGAAGGCTCCTGCGTGCGGTGGGAACTGTGCTTCGGTGGTGCGGTGGGAACTGTGGAACGGTGGGGGTTTTTATCCCTCCAACACAAGAAGAAAAGACGTGGTTTCATGCGGATATCATTGGATTTTAATGGATTTTATTATAAGGATATATATATATATATAATGGGATATGATGGACTAATTCACTAACAATACGAGATTGTCAGAGAAAAATTGGGATATATAATGGATATGTAAGCGAAAAAACTATATATAATCTATGATATTGGGGTGGTTTGAAGATTGTGTATTAACCCCTCAGTCATGTTTAAACAAAACAAGGAAAACAATGGGAAAATGATGCTAAAGCATTGGAATCAGGGGTTACCCAACTGTTGGACAAACCCTGGTGGTTTCATATCTTACTTTCCATTCAGTTGGGATGATCATGATTCATGATTCTGATGATGATGATGATGATGATGATGATGATGCGATATGAATATTTTGTTCATGTCTTACTGACCCTTCGCTTGCCAATCAGGAGTACTCCTGTATATGACTTATGACATTATATGACTATATTTCAGGGAGGTAAACCACCAAAAAGACTTGGTTGAGGCGGTCCAGGGGTATCTAAGATTGGCCTCGCTAAGACTCCATGATGGCTCACTGGTTTGAATCATGACGAGAACGAGGTAGCAACAGGGGAACCAGATCGGACAAACGTGCAAGAAGGAAACGTCAAGCCTATCAGTTGAAGGTCCGAAATCCAAAACGTGGACCCCTTTTGGTCCCTGTTTTACGCGCTGGAGGCTTCAGTCGGCCTCTTTATACGTCAAGGGATTGGGAGCCGTCTGAGAGTGATACTGAGGATTCGATATCCTCTACCGCGTCGGGTGCTGACAGCAGTTGCTGCTGCTGAACTTTTCCACCCCCCGAAGGGTGATCACATTGAAGTGCCGGATGGAATTCTACTCTTACTACGCATTCACTCCGGCAGAGACAGAGGCATGCCTTTTGGGCAACATCGTTGGGACAGTGATTCCAATGACCCGTAGCTTGGCTTCTAAGGTAGGGTGGTTCAAATTCGTCAGGGAAACTTTTACAGGCAACAACAAAGGCTTCCTCAAGTTCAGCTCGTCTTTTGCAAGCATCTGCAAAAGCTTCATCAAGTACGTTATTGAAGGGAGATCGTGTTGTGCAATCATCAAGTTTGTAAAGGAGGTCGTCAAAATGGGGACTGTTGTATATATAGTGCTTTCCTAGCCCAAATGATTTGGGCCCCAATTCTGTTTATTCAAGTGGATCGTATAGATATCAATATGAACCGGATCCGAATGTGTGTCCTGAACAAGTTGTGGTTTGCTTGTCTAAGCCAGCAGGGCACACCAAGTGGATATGGTTCATTAAAAAAAATGATGACTACAGATTCCAAAATGCCGCATTCCAACAAATTACTAGCAACAAGTACTCGCACCAACCGAATTAGTTCATTATTTCCAATGTAGATTCCAGATCCTTCAATAATTTCAATACGATTGTTGGTGAATTCCAATAGAGTCTTAACGGTTCATGGGAGTGTTGACAACCAATTTTGAGTTTGGGGGTTTCCCATGGCCACAGGACGGCAAAGTCGGATACATCCTGCTGTGGGCGCTGCGGTTTTAGGCCGTTTGGGCTGTGCCTTTTGCTGGGGAAAAGCTGATAGGACTTGCTTCGCCAACACAAAGAAAATAACCAACAAACATGTGCATATTCTGGGATATGATATAGCAATATATAGCATATATATATATATTTATTTATTTATAGTCTTGGTATATTGATGATATTTGATATTTGGATGTGTCTGAAAATGGGGTGCGCTCCTAATTCATGTTTATCTTAACGGGAAAAATACCATCACTGGATTTGCAAACCAAAGCAGTTATACAACATTATACAACCCATTTTGGTAACCAAAGGGATATCAGTCAGCAAGTCCCCTAAAGTGGCTCGAGTATGAATGGAGAAACTACATCATGCCAATTTTCTGCCAAACTCACCGAGTTGCTTTTGGACTTCCGAGAACACCCTGCAATCTTGGTATATCGAGAGGTTCGAGGAAGTTCAAGGGAAAATTTAATACAGTACCCCCAGTCAACGATAGCGATAGTTTCCTGTAGGTTTTGCATGGTTTTCCCGTCAAGCAGCCAAGAGAGGTATATGGTGAAATGCAACGCTTAAGCTGGGACGATTTGCTCTTGAATTCGGATGCTCCGGGCGACCCTCACGGTCCCACCCAGATTTTTTTGAGTTGGTTCAACTTGCACTTTGATGTGCTGCAGCAGAAAATCACTATTTAATACTATTCATGGATTGGTTCGATCATTACTTTTTTTTGTTGGTACCGCGTATGAGCAAAAGAGATGGTTGTAATTCAGCACGATCATCACCTAGTCATGATTATGTGAACAGTGTTGTGACAATATTTATTCGCCCGTGATCAATTGTTGTTCCACACCATGTCTCATTAATCCCTTCCCCCTAATACTAAACGTCCCCCCCTATTAATAAACACCTCAGGTATTTTTTTGTATTAGGGGGGTATTTATTATTACGGAAACCTATTAATAAAATCAAACCCTTAATAATAAAAACTATTTTTTCCGATTTCAAAATCAATCAAATTTCTTTATATAACGCGATTAAAATATTGTCAAAAATTAGATTTCGAAGCGGGCTCTATTAATAAGATTAAAACCTTAATAATAAAAACTAGTTTGTACGATTTCAAAATCAATTAAATTTCCTTATTTAACGCGATTAAAATATTGCCAAAAATTGGATTTCGATGCGGGCTCTATCAATAGAATTAAAACCTTAATAATACAAACTAGAAAAACAACGGACGGACCCTAATAATAAACACCCCGGGTTAACTAGTTTTTATTTTATTATTAGGGGGCAAAACCCACAAATGGTAGCTTTATGTTTAAATTGTTTTCTAAAGGGGATCAATTAAAAATCAAATTGGCCAATCTGAAATTTTCCAAAATTAGAGATGGACCCTAGTTTTTAGTATTTGGGGGGGGGTTTTGTAATAGGGGGAAAGGAGTAGTTTATTTCATTGCATGATATTGATGCATATCATGGCATATATACTGTAATATACTGTATGTAAAAAGATTATACAGTATACATTTACTGTACTTACATATGCACACGTGTACCCTCAGTATTCACTGTCACACACATAGATCATTATGATTGTTCTGTACACCCATGGCCACCCAAATGATTCCCAGGTGACACAGCAGCAGTCACCGCAGGTTTGAGCGTTCTGGCGCTGGTTTCAGCGCACTTATGGCTCACACCAAACCGACCCAGCCAAGGTGTGGGTCTGTGGGCGAGTATCCAGGGGGCTGTTGCGTGTTTTCCAAAGTTGAAAAAAACAAAGTATGCAACGGGTGCATAATCCTGCATCTATGTATGTATATATATATATATATATAAATACACTCCAGTAAACAAAGCGTTTCTAAATCACAAATGGCATATTCAGTTCTATGATATTTATCTGATGAGGAGAACACCCTTAGTAATTCGCCCCGATGAGCAAAACCCATTGCTGAACCATGATTTGGGGGGTAATAGTCCATTTCATTTATTAGTTGGGAAGAAAAATGCGGATTACTGACCCATCACCTTTTTCTTGTTTCTCATCATTCTTTGGCTTGTCATATTCAGCCACCCTCAGGCTGCTGACCCTCATGCCCGAGCCCCCTCTTCTATACCTTGGTTCCCCAATTTCCACCTACCTTCCCACAATTCAACTTTAGACACTTTGGTGGCTGGCTGGTGGTTTCATATAGTGCCCTAACATGTTCAGCCTTATTTGAGACGATGATCCCGAATTCACCCATATTTTTGAGACGGGTCAAAACCACCAACTACTTCACTGGTCAAGCTGGGACAGATTGATTGGTTTGTTGCTCCGATTCTTTGCAAAAACATCTACAGTAAGCCAAACAGCTGTATTTTGTGGGTTGAACCCCCTTGTATCATCTTGTATCCCATTATTGATTCTCTCAATCACGATTTTGGATTGGACCTTTGTTAATCCAACCTTCGTTATTGGTGATCTCTTTGCCCAAGATGGTGCCCCATGAGCTACACTTGCTTCACCATAAACCCGAGTTGTGTTTGTTGGAAACCAACTTAATGAAGGACCTGAACTACCAACTTGTGGGAAAGGATTACCGGTAATCAAACATGGCTTGCTCGAAAATCACCCCATTTGCTTAGATGATTTTCGCAGCTATAGACTATAGACTTCCATTTAGTTCGGGGATTTCGCAGCGTGCCATCTTTGAATTGCCGAAAATACCAGGTTCCCATTCGAGTCCCATTAGATATTTGGGTTAAATATGTTTAAATCCCCCTTCTAGCACCATGTTTGATGGTTAAATCACGTTAAATCATCTTAAATCACCTTGAAGGAAGCTATTTCAGCTTGGCCACCTGCCCATATCCATCGACAAATCAGCTCCTTGCTGAGGTCACCTGCGAGGTCACCAGAGAGTGCGCCGCCTCGTCAAAAGTTCAATCCTTGAAGAAGGGATCTGATCAAGCTAGAAAGAATATTCATGTAATATAATATATATATATATATATATATATATATATATATATATATTATATTATATTATATTATATTATATTATATTATATATATGTAATGTATAAATATATATATATAGTGTAAACATATATACATATGTATATTATACTGTATGTATATATATATATATATATTTGTATGTATCATGTATGTGCCTACGGCAGGAAAACCGTACGTGCGTTTTGCTTCTTTTTTGAGTATTGCTCTTTGTCTTGGGGTTGGGGCGGGGTGGGGTGGGGGGGC
>Ga0126342_10001242_pt1 | contig 34789 bp, 28 predicted proteins | sample Cyp1metagenome_FD_92528 | JGI IMG/M metagenome (GOLD analysis project Ga0126342, IMG submission 92528) | Coral microbial communities from Lord Howe Island, Old Settlement Bay, Australia - Cyphastrea 1 metagenome | ecosystem: Host-associated > Invertebrates > Cnidaria > Coral ...
CCTCGTTGGGACGAACAATGCCGCGACACGATGATGACAGTCCCTCCGCAACTCACCTCTTCCCTTCCTTCTTTCTCCTACCCCGCTAGCTTTCGTCATCCACCCCCGGCCTCAAGTTTTTTGTATGTTTACCAGAGGGTATTGTTTATTGGCAATTTCAGGGGTATCCCCATTTTCAGAGCCACATTTCATGACAATTTTCTGAAAAGAGTTTGGAGCAACATCATTTCATTATCTCCAGTGTCTCGGAAAGCCTATGTCCAGGCTGTCAAACGAATTTCTTCCATCAGAAATCCAGAGCTATATATATATATATGTATGCTATAAAAAAAAATGTATGTATGTATGTATATATATATACACACACATCTCTCTATATCTATATATTCTATATGATTCTATAGTGATTTGGTCCCCGCAAAGCCTTTATTATTCTTGTTGTTTTTGTAAATTTGAGCCACTATATATTATCAATACAGTGATTACATATGATGATATCATGTTTAATAAGAATATGGATATCATCCACAAATATCGTCTCGGCAATTTTAATCATAAACAAATTTTCCACAGTAGGGCCCCACCACTTGTGTTTTATGGTTAGCTTCACCCGATGTTCTCGACAGACATATATTATATATCTACCATACACCATAGTTATATCTATTTATGTGCACCAACTTTGCTATCGAAACTGGGGGCCCCACCTTCAAAGTGTTTCTAAGTCCCCCATTTTTCTATGGGGGCTTTCCATGGGGAAATCCCCAAGTCACAGGGGTTTCAATACTGAGTCATAGTCATCCATGATTCATACAATGTGAGGCCCCCGGCCACGATATCTAAGTTGGTGTTCACATAACTCCAATGTCACTATGGTTTATGGTACTTAAACTATAGTTACTGGGGCTTAATTGTTAACCAACGTTCACATCACGTCAACGGGGGGCCTCGCATTCATTGTAGTCCCCCCTATGACGGCCATGGTGGGCCTGCGCTTCGCGAGGCACACCAAGAGCTTCGGATGCATTCCCGCCTGGCTCAGTTTGAGATGAATCAGCTGCAGGAAATGCAAGAGGCCCAGGGGACCCAGGGGACCCAGAGGACCCAGGGGACCCAGGCCCAGAGAGCTGGTAGTTAGTGGATAGAGAATCGTACTCTGAATGGAGAACACATAAATCTGTTGGTTTTTTTCTACCATTCATTGTCTACTGGTTGGTGGTTTCAAACATGACTTTTATTTTCCATTTCATAAATGGGATGTCATCCGTCCCATTGACTTTCATATTTTTCAGAGGGGTAGGTCAATCACCAACCAGTCTATAATATGATATCTGAAAATCCCAAGAGGATTTGGTGTTGAAATGGGGGATGATGGGAATGTGATGGATATACAACCAATTTCTGGGGTTAACCGAACCGTATGGAACATGGCCCGTGAAAGCAGATGATATACCTATTAGAAGCCGTAGAGAAGTTGTGTTTGTTGCATTTTGTTGCTGGTTTATAAACCTATAATGTTGGTAAAACAATGATGAACCATTCCCAATTTCACCATAAATAGGTGGTATGTTTACCATTCCCAGTCATGGGTGGTAAAAATGACATTGTTTTATCCACATTGGACCCCCATAAAGCCTAGATATATGAGTTACCCTCTGGTAAACTAACATAGCTATGGAAGACCACCATTTTTAATGGGTAAATCCACTATTTCAATGGCCATTTTCCAGTTCGCTTTTTGTATGTTTACCAGGCCGGGTTTCGAAACAAAGCAGTGATGGATTTCCCCAGAAACATGGATTGGTAATCCACTGGAATTTCAACAAATATTGCGGGGATGGTTGCGAAATCCGCAGTAAACCAGTTGGTAGGAAACTATGAAGGTAACTACAATGTGAGGCCCCCAGTTATAAGTTGGTTTAGATTCGCCCCAGTAACTATAGCGTACCATAAACCATCCCAAAAACACAGGTGAAGCATCACTTGCATGAAGAGCTGGCGGAAAGAGAGCGGCAGAATCGCGTGGACTTGGCGCGACATGCGGAGCTGCAGAAGGATCGGTGATTCATCTTCAGGATTTCACCCTTTAGATGGCTTCAGCATCAAAAAACATGTGATTTCACAATGTTTTGACCATGATTTAACCATGGTTTGACCATGATTTAACCATGATTTGACCATGATTTAACCATGATTTAACCATGTTCTAACCATGTTTTAACCATGATTTAACCATGTTTTAACCATGTTTTAACATGTTCTAACCATGTTTTGACCATGTTTTAACCATGTTTTGACCATGTTTTAACCATGAGACATGATGATTTTAGCGGATCCCAACTTGGGATTAATCCCATGAGAAAACATAAACCAGAAATCAGTGGTTAAAAACCCAGAGGTTTTTTCAGCAAGAATCCATACAAATCATTCAACAAAACTATGGTTCCAAGCGAGTTATGTACAAAATTGTATAAATATATAGATTAGTCTACATGTATATATATATATATGACATATGTGGCTTATATATGGCTTATAACTTATCATGCGCAAAAAACGAAATGGGGGATGCACATCCAAGTGCCCAATCTGGAGACTAATCTTGAGACCCAACGATCGGAGATGACACGTCGGGTCGTCGGGTCGTCATCCCAAAGAGAGACCACGTCGGGTCGCCACGGTCGGGTCATCATATCGCCATTGGAACATCACGGCTGACAGCCAAAATCATCATTTGTTCACCGATAATATCATAAATTGATAATGACATAATGACATCATACTTTTAACAATATTTTTTCACGACATTTGTCCACCTTTCTAACATCACGTTACAGTCATTTCACCACCATTTAAACACCATTTGAGAATCATTTAACCATCATTCAACAGTCTTCAGTTAAGCCTCATTTGACCATGATTTGACCTCGCATTTAACCCCAATTCTCATAGAATTGGATGATGGGAAAATTTACAGGAAAGCCCTATATTTGATGGTAAAAACCATGGTTTCCTGTAGATTTTCCCTTAAACCAATCCAATGAAATTCAACCAACAGGACTCACCATGTTTTCAACAAACCCAGGACTCCAAAAGCCGCGAAGAAACCTTGGAGTCCACGGCTGCAGAGCTGGAGAAAGAACTGAAGTTCTGGCAGCGAAGAAGTGATGAAGACCTGGAAGAACTTCTTCAGTGGCCGGGATTAAACATAGGGAACCACCATCAAATCGGAACTTGACGAGTGACTCAGAAAGCATCAGTTTTTTTTCATAAACATCGAATTGTTGAATTGATCATATTATTAAACAAACAGTAGGGATTGAACTTAAAGATATTGATTATAGAATTGAATTGATTATTTATTATTTTTTTAATGGGTCATTTTATTATTGATTTAATGGATTATTGGCTTTCACATATTAAACATCATTCAGAATATTTCACATTTTTATTAGTAATAAAAATTGATTAAACATGTGATTAAACTAAAAGTTCCATAAATCAATAATAAAATGTCACATTTTTATTAGTAATAATAAACATTGGATTTATGGAACTTTTAGTATTAAACATAGGGATCCACCATGGGATCCATGGAACTTGACTAAGAAAGCATCGTTGTTTTTTCAGAAGGATTTTCCCAGTCAGAAATCACAAAAAAAATCAGCAACAACAAAATCTACATAAGTTAAGTCCCTATTATGCTTATAGCCATGGTTTTTCTTCATTGCTATATGTAAATTTAGTGGTTTTCATAACCAATGGCACCATTCTTTTTTATATGGGATCTTGACATCCACTAGACGTCCCAAATTTTGTATCAGCCAATGGTTTGTTCTATGGTGTATTCTGTGGTTAATAACACCCACATGCGAACCATGGTGCTGGAATATGCACACTTACAAAACTGGGCAATTTTTGGGGTAAATGTAGGTGTGCATATTCCAGCACCATGGGTTGCATCTGGGATAGATATACCCTCTGGTAAACTGACAGTTTGCTATTGAAAATTGCCATTTTGAAATAGTTGATTTTCCCATTAAAACTGGTGGATCTTTCCATAATTTTTTGTATGTTTACCAGAGGGTATAAGTTGGGTGTATCCACCAATACTTATCTAGGTCAACACTAAGTGGATGGGTAGAAACATCATGAAACTAGTCCTGAATAATCTTTTGCAAGTTCGGAATATCTACCTACGTTCACCAGCTAAGAGTTGTTCATTTCTTGCAGGGTATCCAAGATTGGCAATGATCTATTGAACTTTCAGAAACCATCAATATTAATCATAGAATGATTCAATGGCTTGGTTTGAGGGAAAATCTACAGGAAACCATTGTTTTTACCATTAAATATGGGGGTTTCCTGTAAATTTTCCCTTAAACTAATCCATTGATTTATATATTCTTAATACACTTGTGGGATATTCGAATGGGATCTAGGTAAATTATACACTAAAGGGGCCCCCGTTTACGATAGCGTTCAGTTGGTGCAAATAACTCCCATGTGGCTCTCAAATAACTATAACTATGCTTAATGGTATTAAAAACCCATCTTATAACTGGGGGTGCCCCACATTATAACAACCTCACTGTTCTCCCCAATTCTAGAATCATGGTGAATGTATAGGGAAATCATCCCCATAGCTGGCCCAACATTTCAAGTTAGTTAATTATTCTAAGTTACCCAAATCAATAGTACACATAGAATTCTATCCTTACTACTATTGTGGGATATTTACTATAGTAATGGGATCCAAAAACTCAAAAAAATGATATTTTTCCTAAAGTAACCACGCATTTCTTCGGATTTAAGCATCAAACGAACATCAATATTACCCTCTGGTTATGTCAAAATAGCTATTGAAAATTGTCATTTACAGATGATTTTCCCAATAAAACCTCCATTTATAATGGATTTTCCATAGCTATGTTAAATTACCAGAGGGTATTAGATATAGAAATTATGGATAGTATGTTCACAACGGAAGATATTTTTCTTTATCTGCATGAATTTGATCATGGCCCCACAGTAGAATGATATGTGCTTGTTTGATGGGAATCATTCCCACAGCTGGCCTGACAACAGGAATTTTCAGCTTAATGAAGTATGATTGCGTGTGAGTAGCTGGAGCCCTTAAGAGCCAGTTGCCCCTTATGTGCGTGGTTTCATGGTAGCTGTGCTTGTAGCTCTCCTCTTCGTTGTGTGAGAAAAATCAGGTGCTTCTCAATGAAAAATTAATCTGACTCATCATAATCATCCCCCCACATCTGGCCCAACATCATAATAGCAAATAATGTTCAGCTTAATAATTCAGCCAGAATCAATCTGGATGTGTCTCAAGACGACTGGGCCTTACCCGCAAAAAAGCCTCCCAGCAGCTCCACCCTGAACATCTTCGAAAAAAAAATCGTGGTTTCACTAGTCTTCCATCTCCCTTTTTTGGCAGGGTCGTCATGTTAATTTACAGGACGGTGAATGGTCATGCATTTTCATGGGATTCTATATAGGAAAACTATATAAAACTTGGATTTGCGGTGAGTTAGGGTAATTTGTTGACATGTTCCCATTGGTAAATGAACCATTTGGGAAATCTATTGCGGTGATACGTTTGATTTGAGCTGGATCTGGATGTATACTTAAACATACATAGATTAAACATCAACAAAAACAGAGGATAACTAAGTGGGATTTACGAATATTCACCGTTATTAATAAGCCACAGATACCGTTGATTAAACGTTGGTGGTTTCAGACATGACTTTTAGTTTCCATTTCATATATGGGATGTCATCCTTCCCATTGAATTTCATATTTTTCAAGACGGTTATTGCACCACCAACCAGTTTTTTTTTATTGTTAAACCATCTAAACAAAAAAACTCTGGTAAACATACAACAAACTATGGAAAGATCTACTATGTTCAATAAGTGTTGATCTAGATAAGTATTGGTGGATACCCCCAACTTATACCCAGCAGCTGTGGGATTTTCTCTTCGGATTTTCTAAGCTGAACATACTCAGTTTACTCGGTCATCCCAAAAAAAGCTTTCAAAGGATAAGCCTGCCTACGCCCATGGCATCAACCAGGGTTGACTGAGCCATAACAGTTATGCATATATATATATTATATGTTGGTTATAGATAATATATATATATATATATACATATAACAGTCAGATAGTTAATATTAGTCAACAGGGTTGCATAGATATATAAGTAGATGGATGAATATCAAGGAAATTGGATAACGAACAGTTATCAATCACCAGTTAGAATCTACTTGCGATTCGTGGGATGAATCATCAAGTGATGAGACAATAGATGGATATCGATATCCCATATCTATATTTTTCATCTTTTCAGGTGAACAGATGGTGTTCAAAAATATCTGTGCAATGTGAGGCCCCCCAGTTACAAGTTGGTTTATAAGCCCCAGTAACTATAATTATAAGTACCATAAACCATAGTTATTGGAGTTATAAACCAACTTAGATATCTTGGGGGCCTCACATTGTGGGGATAGAAAACATGGGGATATACCGGGATTTTTTTCCATTTCACCCAGGGATGTGGATTGGTCCAGAAATGAATAGGATCTTCCCATCTCAAAATATGTGAATCTCAGCAGCCAAGTTGTGAAGAATTAGATGGACTTACCCGGCCTGGTAAACATACAAAAAGTTATTGGAAATGGCCATAGAAATAGTGGATTTACCCATTAAAAATGGTGGATCTTTCCATAGTTACGTTAGTTTACCGGAGGGTAACAGACATTACTTTTTTGGGATTGACCAGAATTGCCATTTCTTGATGGGGCCCCCATGACGATGAACTGGCAGGATGAAGTCGGTTGTACCATAAAAAAAAATCCAGAGAATCTCAAGTTCTATTAATATTATTACAATGTGAGGCCCCCCAGTGATGTGAACGTTGGTTAACAGATTCGCCCCAGTAACTAGTTCGTTATGTGCGTACCATAAACCAGTTCGTGACATTGGAGTCATGTGGCCCCCAACTTGGAGATGTCGTCAAGGGGGCCTCACATTGTACCAAGTTGCCCAGTATATTGGGATATAATAATTATAAAATTATTACCACTTAACATTTTATTCCCATGATATTACCAAGTTGTACCATTTATTGCGATATATTGGGTAACTTGGAAATATAATGAGAATATCGTGGGAATATCATGGCAAAGATTGGGATGTCATGGAAATTGATTGTTCCCATTTTCCCTCTGTAAACTAACATAGCCATGGAGACAACGACTCATTTTTATAGGTGATGTACGATGATTTACCAACTCACAATATCTCACAATGGTGATTTTCCAAAGCTATGTTAGTTTACTGAAGGGTAACCACCATGTTTTTTTCCATAACAGGTTTTTGCTTTTGAGCTTCCTGCTGTATTCAATGGGAATTTCAGGATCCTAAATTGAAGGTACTGTACCATCTAAGAGTATTTTGTGGGTATATTCCCTTACATAGGCCTGAAAAATATAGGCTTTATGTATGGTAAGTACCTCCAACTTATCGGTTCCTGTTGCATGGCCATTGATGTATTTTCAGACATATTCACCGCATCCAGTGCCGAATCTCCAATGAGGCTACAGAGTGAAATGAAGAGTCTGAAAGACGCGGAGGTCTCTTGTGGACAGCGGGGTCCTTCTAGTTTTTGTTGACATGTTCCCAAGGAGAAATTCACGATCGAATTGGGGAATCTATACCAATGTGGGGCCCCCCCAGTTGTAAGATGGTTTAGATTCACCCCATGAATACGATAGATAATTATAAGCGTATCTAATCAAACTATCTATAGGTGAAACCATGGTGAACTTAGCGTTTTTCCACATGGCAACTCCAAGTTCTCCATGGTGCGTTCACATTGAGGTTGTCGGAGGTCGGACCGGACCTGGTATTTGTTTTTCGTGTATGGTATGACGCAGAGTTTTTCATTAGGTGAATATAGGTGAATATAGGTGAAAATAGATAGATCAATGAATATAGGTAAAATTCAACATATTTGATGGTGATTTACCTATAGGTGAATATAATGAAAATTATTGAATATAGGTAAATCACCATCAAATAGATAGATAAATCACTGTCAAATCTCATCTGAGTCATGTTTTTGAATTTACCAAAAACATTGGGCTATGTTGGGTTAAAGAATATTGATCAACATATATACCCTCTGGTAAACGTTTACATACACAACGAACTGGAAAGATCCACCATGCTATTAATGGGTAAATCAATGTAAATCAACTATTTCGACTGGGCCATTTTCAATATGTTTGTTTACCAGAGGGTAGGTCAACTGGTTGGTGGTTTCAAACATGACTTTAGTTTCCATTTCATGTATGGGATGTCATCCTTCCCATTGACTCATATTTTTCAAGGTGGTTAACACCACCAACCAGTAAATCATGGTAAATCATTTATAGATAAACCCTTGCCATACTTACACGCGTATGTTGGACTAGCGGATGGTATAGTACATTGTGGTATTATATGATACCCTCTCGTAAACTAAGATAACTATAGAAAATCACATTTTGTTCATGGGAAAACTCACTATAAATGGTGTTTTTTTTCCATAGCTTTTTGTATGTTTACCAGAGGGTATTCCCATAATATCCAACAAGAAATCCTAGGTTCTATCCCAATTTGTGTTGGTTCATGCCCTCTATTTTCATACCAGACCAAGCTGGCTTTCAGCTTTGGGCTAGAGAGAATATGGTCGGAAGATGATGTTCCTTTACAATTGTGGATGCGACTTGGGGTCTATTGATACAATATATATATATACCCTGCCGGTCTAAGACTATTTTTTGGCAGGCACTATACTTAAGACCATTTCTAGCGTGGGCGGCCCCTGATTCCAGCTCACCCGGCCTGCCAGGAGAGATTCTCATGGATGTTGGGGGAAAAGGTGGTTGTGGGTTTGGATCAAGGATGCTTAGGTCATGTCAAGATATGTCAATGATATCTTAAGATATGTTAGCTCCCAGCACAAGTTTTGGCATTGGCATCCATGTTCATGGAAATCATGGAAATCAAAAGAGTTTTGACATCGAATACTACCCACTGAATTTCCATTTTTTCTTCCATCGATTTGGAGCCACGGATGGCATTCGACTTGGTCTTTGATTGGTGGGACTCTTAGATGTAGCAAAAGCCACTTCAATCGCTCATGACTAGGGGTGCCTTGATTAGTCTTTTCCCTGGGCGCTCAGGCTTTTGATGGCTCATTGCCGCTGGATTGTCAATTCCCCAGTGAGGATTCCCCACATGATATCCCTTCTCCCGTTCTCCCCTGCTCAGGCCCTACTTGTTCTCATCATGCGAGCTGCTTTGGCACAAGGCTTGGCAAACATGTTAAACACATGGTAGGCTAACCTGACTTCTGCTGCAACATCTCATGTTTTCACTGTCCACCAGGCGGTCACCATGGCGCTAACGATGGCGCAGGTTCCAGAGGTACCACCCCCACTGTGCACTACACTTGGTTTATCTAGGATTCGAGTCGCTGGTGATATCTGAGGTTGGAGTTATCTAGGTAATCATTAGATGGCAAACATTTTGTGTGAAATCTGACATGGCATGACCCATGAATGCCTGCCTTCACAGGTAATGTGGATCAAGCATTCCAGTTCTCTTTTTCCTTAGGGTGTATGCCGCCCTGCCCGGGTAGAAAAGCCAGAATGGATACCCACCGTATGGCATTGCTGCGGGTGCCCCATCAGCAACATACGACATTAAAATCACAGGATGATGTGGGATATATGCCATAGCCTATAACTCAACTACCTCACTTATTGGGTCGGGGCAACTCAGCGTGAATCTTAGGTGATGTACGATGACTTCACTACGGACAAAGAGCTCAAGATGCGCCGCAAGGAGATCAAAGACAAGTACGGGCGTGATCAGGCCCTCATACCCTCATACCCTCATACCATAATAAAACCATTCATGTTTGAATCAGTTAAACATTTTGCTTCATCCAAGGTTTCAATTAGTTTGGCACAGTGGGCATGGAGATATCATGCCAGGTCTTCTCCTTCGTCGATGTCACCAAGAAGACTGTGAGTGAAAGTTCTGTGTTGCTGCCATGCTTGTTTTGAGCTGATCAGTAAAGATTGTTTTTCTTTCATGTGCTAGCAAAAATTCTAGACTGCCAGTTCGACATCGACTGCAACTACCACTTCACAGTTTCTTTCCTTGCCACCTTTGGTGGAAATCAGCCCGCACACGTCGAAATGGAGGTGCTGTTCACACATGGTCTTTTTTCCATGTCCGTGTTGGATGCATGTCAATGTAAACCAGCACTGACAAACAGTCCAACAGATTGAGACATTGGGCTAACCCCTACGATCCCTTACGACCTGTGTTTTATCATGGGTTCTCCTTCTGCACTGGCAGGAAGTGCTTTTTCAGCTGAGCATGGATAAGATCAACAACAACCGCTTCAAGACTAGGCAGGAACACCGAGTCAATGTCTCAGGGGAAGATTGGGCATGACGATGAAAGAAACCATGTGGTGAACATAACCAAGTCCAGTCGCTACAGAGCCATCAATTCATTGAAGACCCAAGGCCTGGGCGCAAATCGAAGCTGGTCTGAATAAGGCTTTGGGCAGCTACATTCACAACAGATTTCAGCGCACCAGAGCTGTGAGGTGGGGTGTGACGGCAACAGCTCATCCACCACCAGCACACCAAATTAGTTTTTGGAAAATGCATATCATTGATAGTTCATCTTAGTCTTATCATACAATACCAACTTTATCAAGGGTAAATCATCAATCTTTGGGAATTCTTTGCGTAAATTTATCCATGAATATACTTAGAAAACTTGACATCCACACATTTCATCATCCCGCCACCGCCCCACTGCACTCATTGCAGGCCTGGCCACGAACGGATGGAGTTCTTGAAAACTGTGCTCTTTGCTCGCCTGGAAGCTTGACCGGTGGGTGTGGTTCACGTGGTGTATATATATAGGATAACCAAATGTGTCTAATTCGTATGAATCAGTTGCCATCAAAATAAAACCCTGAACCATTCCAAAAATAACGCGCGCACACATATTATTATATGATATCAAGCCTGCCTTGCAGGCAGACGGCATGCTGACTGACAAGGGGACGAAGAAACCATGCCGTGGAAGGAATGCACCCTCAGCCATTGCCAAGAGGCAGCAAATGGAGAAGGCCCAACTTTTTGGCCGATGCTTCAGCCTTTAGCATGCAATTTTCAAATGGGACTTTGAATAAAAAGATGCAGTAACTTTCGGGGGCATATGCTTTGGCGAAATCGATTTCATAAAAATGATGATGCACGTAGTTGTTCACATGAATGCGCAATAAATGGAAAGCGGGTTATCAATGGCCTCCCATGTGCAGCTTACCTCATATACGAATGCAGGAGGAAAAGGCCAAGCAGAAAGCCGTGCACCCAGATGCAGCTGAGACCTTGGAGTATGACGTTGGGGAGGGGGAGTGTCCGGATGAAGATATGGAAGAGGAAGGAGAGGAAGAGAAAGAGGAGGAAGAGGAAGGAGGTAAGGAAGGAGAGGGAGAAGATGAAAATGGGGAAGAAAGTGAGAAGGATGATGAACATGTTGACTATGCCGAAGAGTTAACTTGTGAACTTCACCCCAATTACTTGGAAGTGAGCGCCCCCGATGTTCTGGTTGACGGCCTCGACAGTGACAATGGAGAAGGCGATAAGAATCATGAAACCAAAGGAACACACAAGGACCGTTTTCCAGTTTGACTTGATTTTGCAGTTCAACTCTTTTTGACGGTTTATACTTTTCTTGAGTGAACCCCAAGCCACTCCAAACTCCAGGATGCAGCCCCACTTACTGATCTCCCAGCAGCTCTTGACAAGTCTTTGGAGGAGCAGGCTGAAGAGGAGATTTCGAAGCTAAGTGCGGAAAATCCCGAAGACTTGTTGAAGGCAGATACATATAATTTAGCGGTTCACTTTGTACTTAGTTGAACCAGTTATACTCTTCAATCACGTTGTGAAAACTATGAAAAAAGGTTTCACAAAATCATACTGCATTAATCAAGCTTTTGTTTTTTCAAGTTTTAGATCGCTCATGCAACAAAAGATCATATCGGCCGATGCCCGCTGTATAGGTACAGCAAAAAGTTCGAGCAGCAGTCAGGAAGGACCTCAAAGAGGACAAGGAGGACCCAGGAGAAGATGTTGAAGACTCAGACCGACAACTCAGAGAAGAGGCTGATGCAGAAGAGAGTACGCAGGGTGTGAAAGGCAAAGGTCGTGGGCGAGGGAAGGGCAGAGGCAGAGGAAAGAAACGCGGGGCTAGTGCAGATGATGACAAAAAGGGCTCAAAGAAGCAGAAAGAACAGATGTCAGAGAAGACCAAGGGTGGGAAGACAGGCAACAAAGAAGGAGACAAAGATGAGACTGCTGAGGTTGAAGAGATTGGCCAAGAGAGCCGCGAAGACAAGACTGGAGCTTCGGCGCCTAAGACCCCACCCGCTGAGAACCCCCAGAAAAAGAAGAAGGTCAAGGTCAGAATGACACCCACCAAGAAGGACAAGAAGGATGAGAAAAAGAAGAAAAGCACTGGGCCCACTGGCCAGGCAAATTTAGATGTCAACATGAAAATGTCACACACAAAGTACGCATGCAATGCAATTGTGATTTTGTCATTTGCTTGACATCATTTCTGGTGTGTGCAGCTGTATTTCTTTCAGCACTTAACTTGTTGATCAGCAGCAGGAAAATTAGAAATATGATGCCAAATAACGATTGCTTTTAAAAGCACCTCTGTAAGTGTGAGTCCTGGGTCTACATGCACATGTGTTAAAGCCCAACGCCCCCACTGTCAGGCCAAGAACGTCGGCTTGCTCAAGGCGGCCCTGCCTTCGATGCAGTTCTGCATGGCGCCGGCGAACTGGGAGTCCAAGAAGTTCTCTCCTGAGATCGTCCAATGTGTTCATATGCTCACTTCAACTTAAAGTCATTAAAGTCTTTGATGGCTTCGGGATCAAAACTTCAAAACCATGAGGTCCTTTACTTGGGTTGCCCCTGCTGATTTGCCTTCGCCTGTGAAGCCCGAACATCTTGCTACCATCGGATGTTTGCTTGAGTCTCAGCACTTTGGTGATCATCTTCAGTAGTCACATTCATTGGGGAAGATAAAGAACAGCTAGGGTCTTGTGAGATACTGACCAAGGCTGGGCACTGGCACATTCTATGTGTCGAAGATTCATGAAGACCGAGTCAAGGACATTCTGGCTGCTTACCCTGACTTGCAGGCGTGCCATCACCAACAAAATACACTTAATTGATCGATATGATTTTTTGTTTCTTTGAAGCCTTAACTCGAGATTTTAAATAAAACGATTGGTCAAAAACCAATCACACTGACACCTTGAACAACCAAACAAAACATGCATCTCTCATTTGTCAGGTGAACAAGAAATCGGGTATCTCCGTTTGCTGGGCGAAGTACAATGGTGCTGCCACAGCGCTGGGTTCTCAGCTCATGGGACCAGACTACATGATTAACAACATTCTCTTTACTCGTTACATAAAATTTGACAAGCATACTTTTACTTGACAAAAGATGTAACCCACTGGTGGTCCCTACTAAATATTTCGGGTTGTAGGACAAGATGCGTTGCCAATCTCACATCCAAAGTCCTCAGGTGGAGCGTGGCAGTGGAAGTCGCTGGTTGGTGTCCGTTCTCAGGAGGTGGTGGTGCCGTCTCAAGCCAAGATGAAGACGAGCAGTAGATCTTTTTTTGACAACTTTAGTTTTGTCCACTACAAAGCTTGGTACATGAGTTGCTGATGGTTGAAAAATAATCAAAAAACAACGGGTGTCTGTTTGATGTCTGTTTGATATGAATTTAAACCACGCTAGTTTGATCATCGGCAGTTTAAACCAATTTGGGTGGTACTTCAAGCTGGGACATGTGGTGGCGTAGGACGTAGGATCGTCGTTGACCAAAGGGGACCCAAGACTGAACACCCTACTTTGTGGAGGCTTAGCTTTCCCACGTGCATTCCACTTTGAAGTGGTGTCAGTGTCAATCTGCCAAGAGGGAAAACATACCGCTTTGCTGAATGATTGAACTGGAGGTGACGTGCTTCTGGGGTGCACCACATGTACCAGCAATTGTTTTGGCCACATTGTTTCATGACCATCATCGATAATAACATCGAATTTATCTTGAATCTCGCAGCAGGTTTCTGTCTCAGCTTCATCGGGTCTTGGAAAGGCAAGCGCCCAGACTTGCCATCGTATCGAACGTGGCCATGGAAAAGAAATGGAAATCATCCCCCCTGTGCTTATCGCCTAAGTGTATTCGGATGATGATTTATCTTGGTCTTCCCCTACTTGTGTTGCTTGGCTGGTTTCATGAAACAAAGACATCGCTGTAACATGTTCAATCGACCACCATTGTTTGCTGTCACGTGGCTATCCTATGTATATCGTTGATCTTGGAAAATCCCATGTCTTTATAGCGGGCTCATGGGGGATCTTCGCCCACTCCCGTTGACTGCAACCTAAGGGTGCACATGGCTGACTACGTAGCTCAGAATACTGGTGAACATTTGAGCGGCAGGGTTGGGACCCCAGATGTCGTTTTGTTTGGGGTTGATATTTCCTTTCAAATGAACCAACCTACTTCGCATTCATTATGCCATGCATGGCTGATATCGAAACCAACATAAACCAACCCAAGCTGGCAAATCCGAACTATGATTTACTGAGTCCAAATATGCCCTGGACCTCTTCTGCGGACAGAAGTCGGTGTCCAATGCTTTTTTAGTCAGGGCCCCATGATGTAGATCCATCATCGAACAAAGTTCACAGTTACGCTCATGATGGCATTCATCCTTAAAGACTGAGCCAAGCTTCCAAACCGGCCAAGGTTCGGCAGGATTGCCAGTGTCTGGGCCTCAAGTGAGCCATACCTCAGACCCAAAGTGCGTGATGGGGGAATCGACAAATTTTTGAACTTCTTGGACATGTTTTGAATTCCGAGTCTGGACTACGATGTGACCTTGCGTGCTGAAGACGACATCTTGAGCACGTGCCATCCCCAATTGCAGGTGTGTGAGCAACCAGATCTATTGATTTATTGATTGGCTGATCGATAGGGACAGGCAGTATCCATCAACATGTATTATACTATGTGCTTTATGCCAAAGATGTGAAATTAATTACCCAACACCTTGGATGTTAAAGTCACATATTACATGAGATCTTCAGTATTGAAATCATTGCTTGCCCTTTTTTTTTTAGCGTGACGCTTCATGAGACCACTACTGACCAAGTCTTAAAGACATTTTACCTGGTGTGTTCGTGCACAAACTGAGGGGCGGCATGCTGAAGGCCCTACAACACGTGCTGCGCCTAAGGGAAGGATCCCTGATCCATTGTGGTCCCCCGTGCTCGTCATGGGTCTGGATAAATAGAGGAACGAGTGGCCGATCCACTTCTAATCCTGAAGGAGCTAGAGATCAGCCCACGGTTGTAAAAGGAAACCAGAAGCTCGCCTGATTGGTAGTTTACAGAATGCTTCCCTTGAATTGGAACCAAAAATTATGCTCTTAGTATCGTGAATCTGCAAACCATAATTTTGCAAACTAGATTGCCATTTAACGTCATGGTCCCTTGCCTATCTAAGGATCACAGCCAGGATGATCATTCTCCTCATGGTGGGATTATGTCGTTGCTGCTTCTTTGCAGTGGAACAGCCTCGATCATCAATCATGCAAGACTTTATTCTATTTAAAGGATTTAGGCGAACACTTTGGAACCTGCTCAAGATCAAGTGGCAGAAGATCAACTTGTCCGGGACTTGGAGCGCTGCAGTGCATGATCGAAGCCACTAAAAAAGCACCATAATCCTCAGACAAGATTTCTCAACAGGATGTTGTGATCCAAACATTACGCATCATCATTTGTGAAGTCGGGCAGAAATTCAATTGCTGAGTCACATGGGCAGCTATGGGAGCAATACGCCCAAACCCACGAAGCTATTTGGCTTGACGCCTGGGCCTTAACTGTATGTGAATATAATTTTTGATATCGTGTCCACAAGTGTTGTTATTTCAGATGTTTGGGACTTTGTTCATTGAACCAAACAGCTTATTCAATCAAACAGTTCGTTCAATCAATCATTGATGACTAGTATCCCCACACTTGTGAGTTTGATCTGATGTTCCCCAGGCCATGGCTTCCTGCTATGTACAAAAAGTTCAGCAAGAAGGAGCGTCAGAAGCTTGCCCGGCGTGCTCGGAAAAAAAACTTGAAGATGGTAAGGAAATACAAAGACAAGAATGGTGTCAAACGAGTGCCAGGGGCTCATTCAACTGGATATATATTTCATCATCATATCTTGAGAAATGTATCATTGAATCATTTGGGTAGTAAGCTGGTTTATCGATAAATTAGGTCGAACAGTCCAGCCCAGGTCTGGAGCGAAGCATCTGAAAGAATCTCAAGTCTACCCTAAAAAGTATGGTGTGCAAGTGGCTCAACACCATTTGGCATCTCGGCCATGTGGTTTATGATCGAGTTGGGGTTGATTGTGAGTGATTACCTAAAATAGTATGACATCCCATGAATCATCGCATTCTACATGAGTGTTTGTACATGCATGTGACCTCATGGCCTTAATCCTGCCAGCTTCTTCTAAGGTGACCCATCTGAGAAGCCTTCGCGAGGCACTGTATGAAAGCGGAGTGGAACCTCCCCCAATGCAATACTGCGTTGAGCACGCAGCTTGTCACTAAACATGTTTGATCAACTATTGAGCTACCACCATGGTACCAATTTCAAATTACAGTATATACCCATAGCGAACCTGTTTAGGACAGAGCATGGATCCAGAACTGCCAGGGCCCCACCCGGTGATAGCAGCCAAGGCACTGGAACTGAAGTACTGGCGATGGGCAAACCTCAGGCCAATCCGAGACTTTTTGAAATCTGAAATCACCAGGGGACGCTATCAGCCATCCCTCAAAGTAGGATTGTATGATTGAAACATCCTACTCAAGTAGCGTGGGCAGTGCGATGGCAATGGAAGGAAATATCAACCCGTGGTATGCCTACGGGGTTAAGAACATATGCAGCCATAGAACCTATAGAAAAATCCATCAAGTGGGCCTCGCATACCACTTTGACACTACAGCAACCAAATTCGAGTGGGGAAAAAAATGAGCGTGGGCAGGCGTGGTAAGACTATTTTCTGGCGTGGTAAGACTATTTTCTGGCGTGGTCCGACCGTGGGCGGCCGTGGTCCCACCCCCCCAGATTTTCAAAGGATACTTTGGGTCAAAATGTTGTCATTTTGTTTCTTGGAGATGACCGAGGCTAGGTTCAACATGAAATTGAAACTAATTCTGAATGGTCAGTGAATGTCAATCAACATGGACTGCTTGGAGATATTATACACCTATAACTGTTGCATAGCGGCTACAGCAGAGAAAAGTTTAGGTGATCCAGTTGACCCTAAGCCAATGGCGCCTCTTGATGTAGCGTCCGTGCTAGCTGCAGCCCAAGCACGGGCCAAGAAAGCTGCTGTTGTGGCAGCCTTGGGCAAAGGACAGGTGCAAGCCCATTTGTCGGCAACCAAACAATGATAGAGTAAACACTATCTGAAAAGATCAAACCATCCTTTGCCATATTGGAATCTAAACATTGCAACATATGGAAATTGAACATATCACATGCGTGGTCAATAATCTGTATCTATATATTGTATGTGTCATGTCATGGACACTTCATGCATGGGACTCTGACCTTAAAGGGCCATCCATTGGGCAGGACGTTCGTCATCATCGATGACTTTGGATCCTGATGAAGACTCCCAGGATCTGATGAAACGAAAAGACGTGAGGGAGGCTCAGCTTCTCAGGGCTAAACACCTGACACCTGAGGACAAAATCAGACGTGCTTCAAGCACAACACCGACCGAGTTGGATAGCACAGCCAGTCCAGCTTCGAATGGTTCATCGATCGTATCATCATCAGCTAGTGCCAAGGCAAAAGCCATGCCTGCGCAACAACTTACTTTTGATGAACAAGTCCCGGCAGACATGCCTGAAAAGACCGATGGCAGAAAGCGCAAGTCAGCAAAAGCAAAAGCAGCACCGGCAGCAGCTGCAGAGCCTAAGGTAGCTCAGGTGCCTGAGAATCCTAAGACCAATGCAAAGCAGTCAGCTGTGAAAGCAGCCCCGAAACCTAAGCCTGCCCTGCCTGAGCAGCCCCCTGCTGTTGGTGCTGGACAGAAACCGAAAGAAGAACTTCAAAGGAGCTTCAGTTTGGGAGTGAACTCTCTGTTGAATAGGGGTGGTACCAATGAATCGTTGGGTTCCCCACCTTCTGCAGAAGCAGCAGCAGCAGCACTGGAGACTTTGGCCCGAACAGAGCAAGAGCAAAAGCAAAAGGAAAAGGAGGAGGGAACAGAAAGCAAACGTAGGAAACGTGATGCTGCAACACATGCCCGCAAGAACCGCTTCTATCGAACATTGGACAGCCGGGGTCCCTGAGTACATTTACATGACCATCAGATTTTTTTGCATACATATGTTCATGCAGTCAAGCTCTCGAAAAACCTTTCATGAATGAGTGTAGTTTTCAAGTCACTATAGTCATATCATACCATTGCTGTCCAACTTTTTGTCTGGCATATGTGTTTTGTGTCTCTTTCTTGGTTGCACTGGCACCCAAGGTCCAAACTCCCCGCAGGAAGTCTTGGATATGGCAGCCAATGCTCGCAGTGGTGGCCCAGCTGAAGGGAGACATGTAAAAACATCCAAAACAGGAATAACCATGCACAGACTTTCATATATGTTTGTCCCACGTTATGCTCGATGTTATGGCCATCCACACTGTTCTGAGTTTCAGCCTTCTTGATAATTCGAACATTAGATTTCATGTACAGGGGACATGTATGATCAGTCGACTTCTGATAATACAAGTACAGGATCTTCGAGATATGACTTTAGAAGTGATTAGCGTTTATTTCAAAAACCGTTTTGTTTATTATATCAAAGGGGGGTATGATGTGTAATACATGATACCTGCAATACATGTCGTCACCAAGTTTTTCGTTCTGCCCAGGACCTGGAAAGAGCCAGAAACTGGCTGTCATGTTTGAGGACTGGTGCGGATCTGAAGAAAAGTGGGAGAAGAGCAAGTTAGTCATTCAGATGCGACAGGTCAACAAGGTTGGGAGGAAAGGGTCCAGAAAATGGATGTGTCGCCATGAGATTGTTGACAAGTACCAGAGTGAGTCCATTGCTGATGAAATCATAAGTCAGAAGATGGCCATGGATGAGACTGCTCGTGCGGCTGTGGTCCGGGATCACCCAGACACGCCAATGGATGAGCTCCGTCAGTACTTAGTGTTCGATGCAGAGTCTGAGTATGACCAATCTGACACTATCCTTGAAAGCTTGTTCTCGGTGTCCGATGGGGGCCATGGTCGAGGGAAGAAGAGCAAGAAAAGGGGCAGGTCTAGCTCAAGCACCACGTCGACAACTGACAGTTCCAGTGAAAGTTCTGACTCCGACTCGGGAGACAAAAAGAAGAAAAAGTCCAAGAAGTCAAAGAAGAGCAAGAAGAGCAAGAAAAGCAAGAAAGACAAAAAGGCTGGGAAGAACAAGAAGACCAAGGCTCAGAAGGAGAAGGACAAACAGAAGCAAGAGGAGAAAGACAGAAAGGAACACGAACGTGAACTGGAGAAGAAGGATCAGAAAGTTCGTCAAGATGCCAAGAAAGCCCATGGCTTAGATGATATGGATATTTGAAGGGCCTATACTTTTCAATATTGCTCAAACGAATATATGTGTCAAAAGATAATTGACATAAAATATATAAAGAATGCACCCACAACTATCATCTCATAACGGTCTCCACAAATACTTGATGTCATATGAGGAATCCTGTCAGCCCCTGAGCAGCTAGCTAAACATCCTTATGACCTTCAAGTTCATTGGTAACATGTTCGTTGATATCAATTTGTTTCCTTCATTATCATACCGGATCCGCTTCCCCGTGCCCAGGCTTTGAACCAAGCCTCTGCCAGCATCCAAGACTGCGCCAAGAGGGAGTCCAAAGCAGCGAAGCTGTGGTCACCTCAGATACGCCGGTGCTGTCCAAGCTGATCCAGTCAGTTGTCTCTTAATTTCATGCCTTGAACATCATTTTGGCATGATGATGTCTGGCTTTCCAACAATTTCAGATGGGACATTTTCAATGTCAACAGCTTATGACTTATGTGTTTTAGAACAGCTACCTAGCTTTGACTGAAACAATTTCTGCTTATGTTGTGCATCAAACGCATGGCCTCCAACATGTGGAAAATACCATACAATATCGTACAATACTTTCCAAAAACAAACAGTCACATGCTTGCTCAGTGAGTTATGCGATGCATCTGTATATAATGCATACACTTGTTCCAACATGATCACTATGAGACCGGGTCTATGTGAATATGGCGTATCGTTGTACATATATCCACAATCAAAAATCAAACACAAATTCATCATGCTTTGCCGCATGATTTTTCAAGGGCAATACTTATTGCCTTTGAAATTTTAATCCTTTCATTCGGGTGGCCCCTCTATTTGAATCCCTGCTTCTCAGGTCAGATCCCATGAAAAACATCGTGCTGACGGAGCTGGGCAATCAGAAGCACACCATGGTGTTGGCCCGGGATAACCTGATGGCCCTCGTGGATGATGATGAGGCCCCCTCGTGATGACTCATGTTGTTTTTTGCCAAAGCATCTTCATAAGTTCAGAAGTAGGACAAACTGGAGTGGACCCAGTGTAAAATCAAGTTCCCCCCGGTCTCCTTTCCCCACTTTGCAAGCCAAAGTCTCGATCTTTCCCAAGTCTCGCTTCGAACTTCTGCAGGTGGGCGCAATGTTGCCTAAGATCGATGCTGTCTTGCAGTCTGTGAAGCGTTACAAGGAAGCCTGTAAGTCCTTCCAGAGCTAAGCCGCTTAAAGTGGTTTTGTTACAAAAGCTGTAGCGGGACTACCTGCTACCGTTCTAGTGTTGAAATGGGATGCCTACCTTTTTGTCGAAAGGAGTTCCATGTTGGGATAATCGTTTCAATTTGCAGGAGTCATCTACAAACAATTGAAACAGTCATTGTAAATTTTGAATGCTTCACCCCTTGTTTTGTGAACACCTCAAATCAAAATGTCTTGACGTGGATGCCATAGGCGGCAATGAACTAGGCAACTCTTTGGGGGTTTTGGAAGCATGTAACATACATGCTACAATCTTAGTCTTGTGATTTGGTGCGCATGGAGCGCATTGAAAGATGGGTTGCGCGAACGGTGGAAAAATATATTGTGTTGGCTGATGTTTGACAACACCAACATGTGATTTGTTTGATATATTTTCCCATCTACGCAACTGGAATTCATTTGAAAATGTTTGAAACATATGTGAAAAACATGTTTATAGATATCTGTGTTTTTTTCCAGTCTCCCAGTTGCCCCTTGCCGATCCCACGCAGGTGGCCGAGTGGCTGCAATGGCTGAGAACGCCATTGACAATGTGGCTCGCGGAGCACCTTGGCATCGGAAGGTGGGTGCGAATTGGCCACCAGTGGCACACTGCGCATGGGCCCTAAGCGTGTACACACCCAAAAACAACATACCTATAGTATATAATATTGATATAATATGGTATCGATATCGATTTAATATTTGTTAAGAAAATATAGTACGAGATATTGGATATCAAGTAGTTCTACAACATGTAGCCTCAACAACAATGGTTTCTGTGATTTCCATATATCAAAAACCGAAGCCCTTCAATGGTTTGAATAAAAAACACCTATGGAAAACCTCCAGAGGATTATTGACCTCTATCATTGAACAAAGGTTCATTCTACTTTTTGGTACCAGTCGCCATTAGCTAAAATACTTGTGTTGTAGATCCACCCCCTGGAAAAAACACAATCAAGTTTGTGGTTATCCAAAAGGTGGTTAGTGCATGTGGTGCCTGTCATCTATATAAATTTAAAAATGTTTGGCCCTATTATTCCTTCAACCCTGCTCGTCTCAGGCCATGAGCATTGCTGGGGCCATGGGGACATTGAGGAGTCACGTTGAAGATGCTGGGCAGCTAATTCAGCATGCCTACCATGCACCAAAACAAAGGCATCATCAATGTCCATGCGGTGTTCATGACCTTATGTTTGTACCCAAGTCGTTTATGTATCCCCACACTGATGTATGCTTAGAACGACAAAATCCAAACGATCGCATGACACCAATCAGTGGAAAACTGTAGGACATGTTCTGTGTTCTCTAAGGAAAGTGGTCCATCATATTGCCACGAATTTTCTGCATGCCTTGGCACCTATTCTGGTCACAACAATAGCCGTGATTTTTGGAGATCCTGCAAAATTTCTGTTGACCCTTGGTCAGATTTGACGAAGGTGATGCAACCGTTGTCTTGGATACTTTATATACCAAAAAAGACAAGCTATTTTTAGAAATCTATCAAATATGGTATATTGTGTTGCAAAAGTTTTCATGTTGCAAGTATAAAATGCATCTTGTTCGTAGCCAAGACTTGCGCCAAGTGTAAGGAACCTACAAAAGTGGTTGCCCCTATCAAAGCGCCTAAAGAACCGTGCGGCTTTCGAAACGTAGAGCTGGAAGTTTTGGAGCCACACAAGGTCATCCACTATCTTTTCGATGAATGTGGAGTAGACATTCCAAGCGCCAGGGTTCATGACTTTTGGGACCATTACCACTCGGTGAATGCACCATGGTTGGAGGGGTGCGATGCCAGTCGTGATCACGTACCGATTGGTTTGTACGGAGATGGAGCAAGATGCAGGCAACAAGCTTACCGTCCAGTGGAGAAAGTTTTTGGTATTTTTCTATCGTTGCCACTGTGGCGACCAAGGTCATCACGATTCAGCAGGTGGCTTTTGTTCAGCATTGATGAAACTCTTCTTTTTGGGAGAAAGACATTGAACAAGGTGTTTGCGTTGATTACATGGAGCATCAACATGATGTTCTGGGGACGATTTCCCAGAGTGGATATGCATGGACAAAGGCTGCAGTCAGATTTGGCAGGCCAGAGCCTGACAAAACATAACAGATCCTTTGCCTTGACGGAGTTTAGGGGGGATTGGAGCTATTTCAAGCTCATTTTTGGTTTGACATCATCTTGGAAAGGAGGAGCGAATGTGCCTGTGTGCTTTTTGTGCAAAGCATTTGGAAAAGGGCCCCCAGCGACACAATACTATCACATCGATGAGAATGCATCTTGTTGGGGGACGATTTACAACAAGGTCGAATTTTTGGCTGCAGAAATGCCTGATGAAGACATTTGTTTCTCAGCGCATTTTATTGAAAACAAAACATACAAGCTTTACCAGCTTTGCAGGTTTCAACATGTTTGCTTTCAAGTTCGCTCGGGTGGAGATTTACATTGTCATGAACCATGGTTTGATTCTGTAACTGAGGTCCGCTGATTTTTGTGCGGAACTTCCATCCCCATCTCATAAAATGGTGCACCCTCCATGTGCTCAACTTGGGTATTCTTTATACTTGCAACGGCGCATCGCTGTGGCTCGGATCATGTCGGCCGATGGTGGCCTAGACTGAAAGCGCAATGCTAGTCGCAATAGAAGTCATGTTTTCCTAGCTGGATCACTTGAGAAAAAAGAACGTGGTGTGTATCCCGCCCGCGCCGGCCAAGGATGATGTTGCTGGAAGCTGGATTCTTTGGCAATGACCCGTCTCAACAGAAACTCTTGGACAATGCTTATGCCCATTTCAAAGCGTTCATTGCTGCAAAAAAGATCCCATGTAGCCAAGCTCCTTTCACCCAAAAAATGGTGGCTCGGTTTCAAATTTCAAACCTAACAAACTCTGGGATTGGGGCTGGCTCCCAGCAAGTGACCAAGTTCGTAGTTCACAGCAATGCTGCGGGATTGAGGTGATCAAGGAGATCCAGTTCACGCTGAAGGGGTACAATGGGAGAGTTGCTCTGGAGTGGCTGACTCACTGTTTGGGAAATGCAGTGGCTTCTCCTCACCTGTACGTTGACCCACGTATGGGCTTGTCCTATGCTGCTATGATACTTGGCCTCATCTTTATTTCTGGATGGATGGGATGATGAGAAACACCATATGCCGTTCTCTGGGGCAATGTGCCGAAAGCTGGAACTGCCAATTTGTTTTGGTATTTGTGTGTGTCGGTCGCCTGCCACCGAGGAACCACTTATCTAGATTTTTTGGCTTAATGGAGCGAAACCCACGCATTCTGCACCTTTGATGCAGGTTTGACAACTATGGAAATTGTGATCAGAATTCTGTGGCTTTCCGCCTTTCTTCATTGGCACTCTTGTGGCCCAACCATTCCCTGAGGTCGCACCAGGCCTCTCGGGATATGTATCATTCTGGGCTTATGTTTGCTAAGCTCCACCTGGTCCTTTCCAAAAAATCATTTGAGCTTCTTGGTTGCCTTAAAGAAGATGTGCCGGTCTGTTGAGAAACTGCGTTGCTTGGTGTCTCTCTGATGTGTCCTCTACAGGATGCGGAAGCTTCATTGGATCATCAAACCAAAAGTACATGCTGCTTGGTTTCACTAGCCAAGATCAACGAGCCGTTTAATTTTGCTTGATCCCACTCAGGCTTTTGGTCATCAACTTTTGGAGATCAGGCTTCTGAGACACTCGGCTGCAATCATCTGGTGTCGGAGACTTTGTATTCCATGCAACCATCTTTCAAAAAATAAGTGCGTAAGATGTTTTTAAATCTGGACAACGGTTGAGCCACCCCAGTGCTTGGTGAGTTTGGGTTTTCATCAGCCATGGCCCGCCCAATGCCCTGTGATGCCGAGGGGCAAACCCAAGACACCATAATACGTTCCTGGATGAAGACAATATGTCCCTGCTGAAACGCACCATGGCTGCATGGTGCCAATGTTGGAGGAGCATGTCGTTCATTGTGACATGATGTGGGAGTGTATCTTTCAATCTCTGTTTCATTTTTGTTAAGATGCTTTGTTAGCAAAGCTCATTTGTTAAAAGGTATCTATTTGCGAGCACCCGTGAAGAAGCGGCGGAGATGGATCTTGAGAAATGGCATGCTCAGGACCTAAAAACAATTTCATCGCTTGTCATTTGGTCATTTGACCCAAAACAAAGAATACTGATGTCGTCTTGGGATGTCTTCGCGCCAGGATGTTGGCGTTGAAATACAAGATCGCTAAGTTCCTTTGAAAGCACTAGGAACACTTTAGTGGCGTTTGGTCATGGCATTTTCCTCTTTATCATTTGTATCTGATACCACTGTGCTTACCCAGGATGAATCGCTCAGCAAGACTGCGAAGATGATTGATCTTTTCACAGACGCATCGGATCCGAAAAAGGTCAAAAGAAACGTTGTGGTATGTCACTCTATTCCATTGCACATGTTCTCACCTATTATGATTTATTTTCATTGATATTTATCTTTAATGTTTGATCACACTTCACTGATCCCAGGGGAAGGTCCAGCGTGGGCGGCGTGGGCGGCGTGGGCGGTGCCAAATAATCGTCTTTCTAGAAAGACTATTTAAATAATCGTCTTTGGACTTTCTGGGTATATATATATTATATGTATATAACTAATGGTTTTAATCATGGGTATAGAACTAATCAATTGTGATTATTAGTGGGTGCATTAATATTTATATTATATTTTATATCTATAACAAAGGTAAAACAGTATAACTATGGGATTTTAGAATCTCCAGAAGTTAAAATACAATCCCTAGAACTGTGGTTTAGTATAAGCCACGACTCTTAGCGAAACTGCACCCACTTTGCAGCTTCCATTAGAATAGCCTGAACTGGTTGATGGTGACTGGAACATTTGGATTTCATTTTTTCCATATACATATATATATATATATATTGGGAATTTCATATGGAATTTCATCATCCCAGCTGACTTTCACTCCATCATTTTTCAGAGGCGTAGATCAACCACCAACCAGTATTGTTATCCCAGTTACCCCATTATTATCCATATTAAACCATATAAAACCATATTAAAGCCATATATCTATACATCATATAGATAACCATCATTGATTTTTTGGAACTTTAGATGACTTTGGAAAGTCGAATGAGAATCAGCAACTGAATTTTTATGCGAATTTCAGAATCCTAAGAGTAGATCCCCTTAGGCGGCCTTACTGTAAGGCTCTGTCAGGCCTCATGTATGGTAGGTACCTGCAATAAATCGATCCTTTTTTAATGGCCATTGACTGAATTTTGTTTGCCTTTTTTTAGCTTCCAAGATATCACCAGAATCAGGGTTGCGAAGCAACTTATTACAGGTTTTTATGATAGCCACAAGAGGGCTTAAACTGGTCATTTTGTTACCCCCCATATTTACCCCAATTACCATCCTTGTACCTGGGCTATTGGGAGCTAAGAATGTGACGTGTAGGCCTTGGCAGCGGCTGATTGGGAAAAGACCCTACACATGAACTTGAGACAGCAACAGATGGAGGCACTTGGGGGTACCCGGGCTGGTTATGACATTCACAGTTCGCCATGGTTTTTCGATGGCCCTAATCGAAATAGATGGTAAACATGATGATTTACCTATTAATAGCATGGTGGATCTTTCCATGGCGAGCCCTGTGAATGTCAATAACCAGATGGTAACTCGGACAGCCCAAGGTTACGACGTTCGGATCCTCGGATCATCAGAGATCCTTCGGTCTTGGAGTGGAGAATTCCTAACCATGACACAGATGTGTTATTGGAGAATTCCTTCCAATATTGAAATATCACATGGTATAACATGGTATAACCATGCAGAAGCAACAACATGATTGAAAGTATACCATGCTGCCCATCATTTTTTGTATTTTTACCATCGTTTTGCGGTACGGAAATAAAACCCGTTTGGATAGTGTTTCACCATCAGTATTGCTTTGACCTGTCAAGTTGAAAAGTGGTCCCTAAATATATCTCCAATTTATTCCGATTTCGGATGGTTTTCCCCATCCCAAATGCTCCATGTATGGAATATTTACCTACATTTGGGCCATTTGTTGGGTACATGTAGGTAAATATTCCATACATGGAGCATCTGGGCATGTTGAGCCACCTTTCTTCCATACTGGGCGATTCATATCCATTTGCAGACAAACCCAAAATATCATGTGGTTGGCTAAGTTACCCCTAATACTTAACACCCTCCCAGAAAACATGCTTTAGTAGGGTTTACACATATTTTGGACCATACAATCGGGGTGCTTCATATTTTATTCCCATCATTGTATTCCCATCATATCCGCATTAATCAATATCTTGTTGGTGATATTTTCGATCATGTACACGTTACAACTATACTATAACCCATTATAATCCAAGTGTTAAAAAATTATAATTAATATATTTAACGGATGCTAAAAACCAGATGAATCATCCATTTACCAGCCATTCAATATAAGATGTTCATCCACGAACTATACCCGCGTTCTATTTTTGATGTTTTTCATTTCGATGTCCTCACAGCTTGTTTCAAGTTGTCAGCCTAAAAAATCCATGGCCCACACACAATATCAAACAGAATTCGGTGTGGCGAAGCGGCACCGAGGGTGAAATATGCCCCATTAAAAACCTTACAAAGTGAGGCCCCCGTTCGATATCTAAGTTGGTGGCCACATAACTCAAATGTCACTATGGTTTATGGTACGCACATAACGAACTAGTTACTGGGGCGAATCTGTTAACCAACGTTCACATCACGTTTGGGGGCCTCACATTGTACAAAGTGAGGCTTTCCAGTTATGTTTGTTGGTTTGGAAACCTCATGAATACGATTTCGTAATATTCCCCCAAACAGCCATAGTGAATTCACCAAGTGGCTTTTGTGCATCAACTTTATGATATATCATAAATCAGCTTAAATGCCATTAAGTCCCTATTTTGGTTGGTTAAATAAGAACTTTCCTTTTCTCTTCACTTCTCGACTCTACTCTGTTCACTTCCCTACTCTCTTCACTTCTCTACTCTCTTCACTTCTCTACTCTCTTGTCTTCGCTACTACTTTCTTCACAGTTGTAATTTCCGTATCACGGAGTTTCGACATCTAAATTTCCCTTGATCATAAATCAACTACAATGTGAGGCCCCCGTTCGATATCTAAGTTGGTGAACATAACTCCAATGTCACTATGGTTTATGGTACTTATAACGAACTAGTTACTGGGGCTTATCTAAACCAACTTAGATATCGAACGGGGGCCTCACATTGTATAAATCCCATGAATTTCCCATGTTTCTTGGTGAAGTCTCACCACTTTCCTTTGGTTCCGTTTAAAGGCAAGGCCCTCACCTTGCCAGGCGCATGAGGATCTACGACAAGTGAGAGATGAGTCACTGGCAATCTTCGGCAAGTTTTGGTTGGAAAAATCTTGGGAAAAACATGGTTTTCCACGATGTTCGAGGCAGATATTCGAGAGAAAAACATCTTGGGAAAATGGGTCAAAACGTGTCAAAACCAATAGTACCCCTGAACGTTCACATCAAAATAGCTGGAATTTATGGATGTTCCCGCTAAACATGGTGATTTTTTTCGGTATTGATCCATAGCCATATTGGGGTCTCGAAGCCCGTGGATGGAATTGGGTATCCTATTTCTGACTGGTAATACCGGAGGAAACTGACTGAATGGGTACCCTCTGGTTATGTCAAAATAGCTATTGAAAATGACCATTTGTAGTTGATTTCCATACTAAAAATGGTTGTTTTCCATAGTTTTTTGTATGTTTACCAGAGGGTAGTTTGCTCCTGTTTTTGTTTGTAATGAAGGACGGTATGTACGAAATTCTACGTACTATCGAAACGACCTATATATGCAGTATTATATAATGGCATAATGGCTGGGTGTGTCTGAAAATGGGGCGGCCAGGCCCAAAGTTTTGTCCTTTTAAATGGGAAGATGTTGTAACAAAAACTTTATGGATTTTGTAATGGATTTGGGGGTACCGACAATTCTCAGAGAATTCTTAATTTTTGGGGTATGGTTTTGGAAGGATGTTCAGCCATTGAGCCATCCACATGGTGGGAACTGGTGGGAATTTGATCGACTTGACCTGGAATGAACGTCCATCCGTTCTCTGTGGACGCGATGGTGCGTTCTTTGCTGATGGGAAACTGTCCATTTTTATCATGAATTTCAGCTGGTTGGTGACCGGTTTGGAACCATGGAATTTTATGACTGTCCATATATATATATATTGGTAATTTCATAATCCCAACTGACTTTCACTCCATCATTTTTCAGAGGGGTAGGTAGGTCAACCACCAACCAGTCAGGATACCTTTTTTTACCTGTTTTTGATCTATGGATAAAAAACAGGACAGAAACAGCCTGGTCAACAAAAAGCTAGCAGGATAATGATGGACCATTATCCTATGTATGATTATAAATTGGACCATTATGATCTATGTATGCACATGGAGAATGGTCCAATTTATATCTACTCAGCCAGCTGGGAGACTGGCTGAGACTGGCTGAGGCTCCAAAAAGCCATTGAAGCTCTGCATTTTGAGCAGGAGAAATCTGAAGAGAAGCAAAAGGCCAAACGGGAAGACTGGGACAGGCCCCCGGTAAACTAACTAACATAACTATGGAAAATCACCATTTTTAATGGAAAAACTCACTATAAATGGTCATTTTTAATAGCTATGTTAAATTACCAGAGGGTATTCATGGTGAACATGAGGCCTTAAGCTTTCAACAACCATGGTTCACCATGAAATGGGATTCACGAAATCCTGAAATTGCAAAAGGAAGAACACCTTAAAACATTTATTGACACATGAATCACATGAACATGTAGCCTTCGGCAAACATCAACGACCTGAGATAAAAGAAGCCACGTTTTGAAAGTGATTTGGGTATCCAACTTTGTATACTACAATGTGAGGCCCCCAAGATATCCAAGTTGGTGAACATAACTCCAATCACTATGGTTTATGGTACTGATAAAGAACTAGTTACTGGGGCGAATCTAAACCAACTTAGATATCTTGGGGGCCTCACATTGTAAGATACCCAACAGGCAACAAAATTGGTGCCAGCTATTTCCTGGAAGGCTGGAGAAAGAGAGCTGTTGGCTCTGCGAAGCTCTTTTCAACAGGTGCCCTGAGAGGGACACGAGGGGAACTTGTAACGTGTGTGTCGGTGAACCGGGGGTCACCACGAGGATAGGTTTTTCGTGAATGTACCCTCTGGTAAACATACAAAAAACTATGGAAAATCACATTTTTTCTGGGTAAATCAAGTATATAGATTCTAGATGGCAATTTTTCATAGCAAACTGTTAGGTTACTTTCATAGGGTAAGTGATGTAAGTTTTGCGGCAAATTCACGGCGATGATTTAGGTCTAGTATATCTAGGTGGCTCCAATTTTGAGCGATTTCTTCAGGCCGATCTTGTGCTAAATCACATCCTTTTTCAGGAGGAGACTTCTGTTTTTTGGCAGCTTCAAAGAATTTTAATGAGGAGATGTTAGCCAACCGTATGGGGATTTTTGAGGGTAATACTGTGATATACTGTGATCCCTTCCCCCTTGTCATGTTGAATACCCCCAAGCCAAGAAGCCGGTTTGGTTTTGAATCTGCTCTGCTCTTGGGGGTTCCAAAGGTGGAGGTATTTGGTCTTAGTGGGATGGGATTGTGCTCCAAATTTCGTATAGCCAAGGGCAGCCAAGCTCCCAAGAGCCCGATGCAGAAAAGCAGCATCCGATTCTAAAACAAAGATAAGTTGAACGTTTCTGCATTTTTTGTTGATGGTACTGTGATCTAGGTGAATTGTAAATATAATATGGGTGAATCTCTGAATCATGATCGGTGTCAATTGTCGTGACTATCCCCCTTTTTTCTCTGCTTCATCTTGGTGAAATACTATGATTCAGCCAGTCAAATCGACATCATATCTGCCAGTATCTCCCTATTGTATCCCGATAGAATGATAGTAATCACATCGTCATGTTCCCCAATTTTCCCTTTTAAAGTTTTTCCCCCATTGTATCCCCATGATATCCCCATAGTTATCCCAGTAGAATAATTAACTCATATTTACTCCCATTTTTTTCATAACATCCTTTTTGGTTGATAATCAGTCAATGTGATCAATTGTTTTTGTTGTTCACCCACTAGTAATCATTAGTAATTGGTTGATCATGCCATTAATCCATTTTGTTCTCGTTGATCCCACCATTATGATAATGTACTCAGTAATATGATCCAGTGAGTTTTTTTCAGAAACACAATTTTCTTACTGGTGCGTTTTACGTAGGGAATGGATGGGTTGCTGGGGGTTGCTGGGATGATTATTACTAGATATTACTAGTGATTATGGATCATTCCCGAAAATTCCCTACGTAAAACGCACCAGAAAACTGGGCCATGGCTTCCACAGCAAACTGTTTTCCATAACCAAAAGCGATCACCAGAGATTTGGTGTATTGCTTGGTCAAATCGTGGCAGATATGTTAGATATCAACTCCCTGGGAGCGGTGGTGACTGGAACATGAAAAACATGCTGGGAACGCTGGGATTTCATCATGAAACATGGGGATTGAAAAGCTGGTTGGTGGTGACTGGAACCATGGAATGGATTCTGACTTTCCAGAAACAGTTGGGAATGGAATAATCACCCCAACTGACTTTCACTCCATCATTTTTCAGAGGGGTAGGTATACCACCAACCAGCTCCCCATATTTGATCAGCTGATTTTCTTTGTTCATCCAGATGACGGGAACTTTTGGACCAAAATTCTGGCACCTGGAATTTCGACCTGGTTACCATGGTTACCCTCGAAATCGCCAGGAGATGACACGTGCCGAGACCGAACTCCAAGTGAGTTTTGTCCAGGAGAGAGGCCGTTTAGATGCCCTGCTGAACGCGGAATCCGACTGCGCGCAGCAGTTGGAAGCGTCGCGCCTCAGGGAAAAGTACCTGGACACTTGGAAAAATGCTGCGAACGGTTGGATTTCATCATGAAAAATGGGGATTTAAAAGCTGGTTGGTGGCTTGGAACATGAATTTTATGACTTTCCATATATTGGGAATGTCATCATCCCAACTAACTACAGTAATATTTTTCAGAGAGGTAGGTAGCCCCCACCAACCAGAAAGGATTTAACATGATTTAAGATATGTACGCATGAAGATGTTGGAATTTACTTGGAAACACGTGGGTTTTACATCTGGGACTTTCTTGGGCTTTCACCTGCAAAAAACCATGGTTTTTGACCATGATAATTTTGGATTTGAATGGATGATTTAACCATAGAAAAACCATCAAAGCAGGGTGCTTTGACCATGGATTCGCTGCAATTTCTTCTTTGATTTTGGAATTTGGGCGAGTATCTATCCCATATTTTGATATATGTTGCTTGTTAGATTTTATATCACCATATAACCAGTTGATGATAATTCTTAGATGGGCCATAGACTTGTCTAATGCAACTGCTTAAGACGAACTGGTTTAAGTCCTCTTAAAGCTGGGTTAGAGCGGGTAATAAACCAGTTATTGTCGGCTCTGTGGCAAGCCCATATCCAAACTATCCCGACTTATTGGGGTGTACATATTACTCATATAACTACAATGTGAGGCCCCCGTTTGATATCTAAGTTGGTGTTCACATAACTCCAATGTCACTATGGTTTATGGTACTTGTCACGAACTAGTTACTGGGGCGAATCTAAACCAACGTTCACATCACAACGGGGGGCCTCACATTGTATAGTTGTAAGATGTTGTAACCTGAACTGCACCCCCAAGTATTGTTGGAACACATACAAGATATCTCGGTAAATTATAACGACCTCACTGCGACCTCACTATCATCATAGTTAGTAAGGGGAATCATCCCAAAATGGCCTTAATTCAGGTTAGTGAAATATTATAATTTGCCCGGAAGATATACTCCCAAGGTTAACTTGGCCCTGCCCCCAAGTTATGATAAAAAACCCTACGTTAAACTGGCTTTTGTTCCCTGAAAAACGCCTCAATTTCGCCAAGTTAGTGCCAAGTTAATCAGCCAAGGAAGAGGAGTTGCGGGGAAAATGTGAGCTGTGCACTGAAGCTGCAGATGCCTTGAGGGAAAACCTCATGGAGCTGGAAAAACAGGTCGAAAAACGCCCCAAAAAACTTCACGTGGTGCCGGAGATGTACATGATGGCTTGATATGATTTAATCCATGGCTTTCTAGGGGGTTTAAGGTGGTTTAACCATGAAGCATATAGGGATATTATTGATACGGTCGGATTTTCACCTTCATCCCTGTCAGTTCATGATTGGTCTCTTTAATACATGGGTTTTAAGCATGAATCATATGGGAACATGATTGATAAACGATTGTGAACAGAATTAGTTTGGGGGTTGTGCTATCCAATACATGGATGATCATCATCCGTGAACACTGCTGGATTGGTTGAATGATCGCCGTGAATCGGTAAGTCGGTTTGTAACTAGGCTAGGGCTATGGGGAATATAAATATATGTAATTATATTATATACATACATGCATAATATATATATATATATATATACATACACATATCTATAGTAAATGAACATATCAACGAACTCATAGCGGCATTTGACCACCAGGAAGTCAGGATATGGTCAATGATGGTTAGTTGATGGTTGTTGATGGATCATAGGATATGACGGATATGACCTACGAATGGCAAGGGATTATTAGCAAAGCCATGGGGAAGGTTTGGCCATAATGTCAACCATGGATTAATAAACCCCAAATGGCTGTTTAATTGGGATGGTACCATTTAAGTACTAGATTATGACTATTGGAGTACCCCCCTAATTAATAAACCATTGTTTATTATTAATCCGGGGTTGACATTAGTCAAATCTTACTCTCTGGTTATTTAACATAGCCGTGGAAGCCATGGCCCATAGAAATAGATGATTTTCCCAGCGAACTAAACCTCCATTTATGGTTGGGATTTTCCATGGCTGTGTTAAATAACCAGATGGTAGGTGATATTGGGGGATTGTCAGCAATTTGCATGGCATATACCCAGTATGTTTGGATTCCCATGGGATGAGTGACTATACAACAGTCTACAACCTATATATACTGTAACCCTGTATCATATTTTGACCATTAGTTGGTTGGTTTGTAACCTTTCTCTCTCTCTCTCTATATATATATACATATTATATATATATATCTGTAATCAACCATAGTTATTGCAGTTATTAGCACCAACTCGGCCATCGGAAACGGGGGTCGCGCACGGTTCAGGTGGAATTGAATGAAGAACGACGAGAAGGAGAAGCGCAGCTGGCATCCAGAGTGGAACAGTTGGAGAAGCAGCGTCGCGAGTGGAAGAAAACTACCAAAGCCCTTGAAAACCAAGAGCAGGCACCCAACGGGGGTAGCAGATGTGGAGAAACATGTCAGATATGAAACACCTATTTGTTTTACCACGAACTTGAATATAATTCATTAGACACATATGGTCTGTTTTCAAGTGAAAATACGAAGTTTTGAATTCACAAAACATGCCATCATCCCGGTTCCAGAGTCTTAAAAGGGATGTTTGTCTATGGCTGAGCAGGAGATGGTTGCGCTGAGAGAGGACTTGAGACGTGCTGCAGAGCAGCATCAGACAAGTCCGGTGAACAAACGCACGCTACGTGTGCAGCTGGAACAACTTCAAGAGCAGTTTCAGAAAGA
>Ga0126342_10001243_pt1 | contig 34784 bp, 29 predicted proteins | sample Cyp1metagenome_FD_92528 | JGI IMG/M metagenome (GOLD analysis project Ga0126342, IMG submission 92528) | Coral microbial communities from Lord Howe Island, Old Settlement Bay, Australia - Cyphastrea 1 metagenome | ecosystem: Host-associated > Invertebrates > Cnidaria > Coral ...
ATCAGCAAGTCGGCATGTTTTGCGCGGCAAAACGGTTGATGCAAATGGCTCTGGATCCTTGAGGAGCCAACGGAAATCATGGACAGGATGGATCAATGCTCAGAAGCAACACCAAAATCACAATATCATGGGATAAATGTGGGGGCAGCAGTTTGGAATCGCTAAGTCTGCAAACAGAAGTATATATTGTATATAGACACATCAATTCTTTGGTATATCGATCAGGAGATGTATCCAGGCAATGCCAGGTGAGTATAACTACAGTTGAAGGATAGATTGCGACTGTAACGGGATGGTAATTATAATATTGTATAATGGCTGCGTACTGGAATATATAATATGGTGCCTGAAATTGTTAGCAACGGAGAAAGGTAGGGATGGAAGCAACAAAATGCGGGGCGGAGACGTGCAAACATCATGGACTTAACCAAACCAAACTGGGGTTGATATTGATTCAATTCATGTCTCATATATATATAATATACCAGTAACATGTAATTACATGTGGGGTCCATAATTATATAGCTGCCAGCAGTTTAGCAGAGTATCAATTTGGCGGGTCTGGTAGTGGAACAGCAAAAACTGTCCATTTAAAGTAGTACCTCCTGACTGCCTAGTGCATCTTTGAAGATGCTGTTTACTAATTCCAACAATGATTGGAGGTCCACATTAAATGTACTGGGTGTACTCCACGGTAATCAAACGTTGCTTGCTGGAAAATCCCTCAGTCATGGATTTGTCCCATAAAAACTTCCATTTATAGGCGATTTTCCAGCCAGCCACGTTTGATTACCCGAGGACACGTTCAAATGTGTCAAATAGTTTTCCTGCGGTTTCCATCAAAGGTTACAGAGGACGCCTCTCACTTCGAATACGAAGCCGTCCAGCGGAGCGTTGCGGCTCACCATGAGGCAAAAGCGAAGGAACCTGCTGGCAGGTTCCGGCATGGGGGCCATCATTTCCCATCAGTAGGACTGATTTCAAGACAAAGTTGTTGGAAACCATTATCATACCCATATATTTTGTATACATATATTTTGTGCATTTTTGCATCTAAAATCATCTAAAGGTTTCCTGTAAATGTTCAACGAACTCAGCAGCCCTTTGTTTTGGTTCTAAATCATCAAACATATTCAGGTTCCAACCAGCGAGGACAGGGATACAAGCAGTGGATGTATCCATTTTTCTCTGCGTCTACGGGCCCATTCTTGATCCACCCCATATGTTTGAATCATAGATGACTAGGGTGTAATGCAACGCTGCTTGCAAGGGCAGCATTCCAATATGGCATATTGTTGATAGAGCCCACCCCCTGAATATTCCTAAAGTACCACTATTTTTGTTTGTGAATTGTGCATTAAAGAAATAAATGTTCAACCATCCCCCCTCAAAAATAACAACAAAGAAACATCCATTAAACTCCCAGTAGACCACCATTGTTGATCGTTGGACCTGGTTTAATCCCCCAAAATCTCGCTATGTCATACTGTGGATGGAAAAATCTTTCACCAGTTGGTTGATGATTTGTCCCATTAATTTACATATCCCAATGTAATCCCAATGTTTCATATATCATCTGGATTATCAATCAATAATCCCAATGTTTCATTTCTAAATCTCATTAAAATATAGTAAAATGCCATTGTCCCATCAGAATCCCAACCTTTTCTAATTACCAATAGCCATCCCACCGCAGGATGACCACCATCCATGCCCCCGCGTGCTGTACCTCGGTAGGCATCGCTGCACATTGGCCGCCAGCAGCGCGTCGGCGCTGCGATCTGCTGGCAGAGGTCCAAGCAGGTCCTGCCGGGCGCTAAACGGAAGTTGGTGAACGTGACTGGGGAAATATCATGAGCAATAACAACTTGTGCATGTGCATATGTCCACACACACACATATATATATATATGCAGTTGTATGGATGCATATTCACATTTAGAAATAACTGTTCATATAAATACTAGTAGGTTTATATAAACTACTCAGTTGAATGGGTTTACCAACAGCCGAACCAAAGCAGCTCCCCACAGCTGACATGTCGCCTCGGACCAGTCGTTGCCCCACAGCAAGGTTTTGGCTGCAAAAAGGCACCTAGGCGACCAGGAGCGACGGAACATCCCAGGCATCTATGGTTTCATGGTGCTTGCATGATGGTTCGTGCATCACCTAACCAACATTTGCATCATTGAGTTGTAAAGGTCTATCTATCTCCAACAAAAAAATCACATCACATCATATCAGACAATATAATAGTATAACACTTCTGGCTGCAACAGGGTTGAGCCACCACCGATACCAGGTGGTGCCCCATTGCTTCAATAAACTTGACCGCGGGGGTACCGCCTTGTCCATGATATTCGGTTCATACCCCTAATGCTATTCCCGTACCATTCCTATAAATATATCAATATAGTCCCATTAAGGATTGTTATTATGATGTTATATTGAATGATCAAGAAAAATATGAGAAAACTAAGTACTATCACCATAGTGGGATATATAGTTGTAAGTCACAGGCTTCATATCCCAATTTCTTGCATTAGATATTGCTATGTATTGCTATTATAACCATGAACCTTAGTTGTAATCCTAATCCCAATGTTTGCTGGTTAAATCCCTTATGATCCCTTACAACTCCATGACCAGTGATCCAATATACTCCTTTTTCCTCATGTCCAAACATAATTCATATCATTCTAATATTATAGCATGATATAGCTGAAATATATATATATATATAATATAGATGAAATATATATATATATACACTTATATGCTTCCTATCCAAATCGATTCCTGTCTCCCCCCCAGCCCTGGCCGCCCTTTCGTTTCCGCGGCGCTGCACCCGCTGCGCCACGTCCCGGAAGCGCCGCGCCGCGGTGCTGCCCGCGAAGTCGCTCGAAAGCACGGCGGCGACGCCCGCACTGTCGAGGGTCCAGAGCTTCCAGGGGCCCCAGTCCTGGGAGCAAATCTAGCCATGGAAAATAGCCCATTTATAGATGGACCTATGAAAAATGGTGATTTTCCATGGCTATGTTAAATAACCAGAGGGTAAACATGGAATTGTTCACCAAATATATTGGTGAAAATGGTTGGTATTTGGGATGTTTGATGGGTATCTCTTAACCAATACCCTCCGGTAAAATACCAAAAAACTATGGAAGATAACAATTTTCAATGAGTAAATCAACGAACTAAATGGGAAATTTTAATAATTAGCTATGTTAGTTTACCAAAGTTTGTATTGGGTAAGGATGGGAATATCCTTGAAAATAAATAGACCACGGGACATGGGATAGCATCCCATGTACCAAGAATATTGGATGATGAATATAGAATGGGAATATAATTGAAGGATTTCATGGGAATCTAATGGGAATAGAATTGGATATACAATGTTTTACCGCAAGACCATGGGAATACGGGCAATGAAAACAAACAATGCGATAATAATGAGAATGTCATTACCATCAATTTTGGCAGTTCTACGGTGTTTGATGGATATTTAGGGGTTAGAATGGGATATAACTAACATATCATGGGATTTTCCATTAACTAAACCGATACTTGTTCATTGTATGCTGGATCTATACCGTTAATGGGATGATAATGGAATGTCAATGGGACAATGGGAATAAGATGGAATAAAATGGGATATACCATGATATGATATAATGGGCAATTCATGGTAATTAACATAACTGGAAAACAAACAAAACACAATTCTATATTAGTGGGAGAAATACATACCTAACCAAGTACATCATCAAAACTATATTTCTACTGTAACTCATATTGAATTTCATGTCTATCGATCGATCTATGGGTCAAAGAATGATCAGGACTAATGTCCATCATGAAGACTGTAGGAAAGATACCGAATTCAACCTTAAATCAAGGTAGATTGTCATTTGGTAAATCTCACCATGGCAGAAACCAAAATTCTGAGAATTAGATATCAATTCCTTCTTAAAAAACATCTACCCTGCGGTAATCAGCTCCATGGCTAGCAGGAAAATCCATGAAAGTCCATGAAAATCCACCAGATATAGGTGATTTTCCCAGGCTTTATCTTAACCTCCAGCCATGGGGCTGATTACCGGAGGATATGTACACCCGGGAAGTCCCAACTGGAAGCGGCCAAGGGTGGCCGCGTCCTTGGCGGAACCTGCCGGAATGTCTTCTCCCAGCTGCTCCGCGTAGGCACAAACTCTCAGAGGCACCGCCATCTGATGGGAATGGAAAGAAGGTCCCTTTAAAGAGAAGGATGGAATGTGAAAAAAATGAATCTTCGCCGCATACATACACACGCACACACACACATATATATATATACCTCGAGCAATGCATACATATCTACACAAAAATATGTATCATATATATATATATATATATGTGTGTGTACATAGTATATATATAATGATTACTAAACATGCACATGCTTTATGTGTGAAATACTGTACATATGTATACGTCTATAACATCATACAGCCAAAGCATGCCCCATCTGCGTTCCACCTGCTTCCAGAGCTCTGCACGCTGCCGTTGAAGCTGTTGCCGCAGGTCATAGAAACACCAGCACAACAGGCCGGCTCCAGAGAGATATGCGGAGACCTTTACAACACAACGCCAGGATTTGCAGGTCCCACAAATCGGATCTGTGGTTATAATCCATAAATATATATATAATTATATATACATATTTATACATATACGCCATATGTAAGTCGGGATATTCCATGTAAGTGGGGGTATAAGCTATTTACTAAAAGGGATGCACCCCCAAGCAACTCTGCCAGGATGAACAGTTGTGGAGGGTAGTAGATATATGATGCCCCAGTGAACGGAATAGCTAAGTTGGTAAACACTACTGGGCAAACCTGAGGCTTTATGGACATGTCGAACTTAGTTGTGCGGTGTAGGGGTTCTAAATGGGGATGGTTTGCTGTACCGTATTTATCCATGTTTGAGGATGAGTATCCATCACTAGAGGCCACTACTCATAGTACTCGGTTGGACGTGTCAAATCCCAACTCTACTACCGAGCCCTTCATACTGGCTGATGAGAACGGGGTTCCCTGCTCACGGATCGTGATCATCCCATATATATGTAAATATAAGGTGAACTAACATGCATTTTGTCGCAAAGCACTATATTGGTTAGGAATGGTTAGGATAGGTAAGTATCCATTACCAACTATGAGCAACCTCATTTCAAACTCAACTAACTATTCATATCCATATCCATTCCTAATCTCTTTCAATGATCATCCCTAGGATTTCACCCAAATATTCGGGTGCCCTTAACGCCCCGCCGCGCGACCGTGGATTTGCTTCGCCGCAGCGCCGTGGATAGGCCCAGCAGCAGCGAAAGGCGCAGGCCGTACCAGCAGAGCTCCGTCCAGGGTTCCATGGACGTTGGACGTTGAGTTTATATGATCTTAACCATCACATGACGTGTTTCAATGGGATGTTAAACTATTACAGCGTATCCCATAAGTATCCCATAAGTACTATGATTCAACTATGATAAAAGTCCATTTACTTGTTATCAAACTAACTTTCTAGTGGGTTTGCCACACTATCACATACAGTAGTGGGTTTTACTGGTATTTACCTATCACATTTACGGGCTTTATGGAATTCATATTGGGATAACGATGGGATTTACCTTCAGCTTGGGCGTTGCTTCTTTCTGTTTGGCACTTGTTGCTGGCCCTGTTCTGGAGAGGATTATGCTCAAACATGATTCTTGTATTTATATTGGATTCTAATTGGTTCTGGGAGGTGTTGTATTATTGTTTTGTTGAACTGGATGGGGGATGTTGATGCTTTCCTCCTCCTTCTAATTTATTCTATGATATCAGCAACGACTTGACATGATCTTGACTTCTGCATGAGTGCTTCGCAGCCCTGGCTTGCGGCAAGAGGTTCTCATGATCCAGCCGGCCATGATGGGGATCCTTAAAGCTTGACACATTCCTCAAACAAAAACTTCAGGGTGGTCCCCAAGGTGCCGGAAAAACCATCCCAATTCTAACTTAGAACAAGCGTCTCGGCAACTCACCGAGTGAAGTTGCAAGTCCTCCATCCTTGGAGGCTCCTAAAAAGTGTCTTCCCGGAGTTCAATCACATTATGTGCAAACCAGAAGCAGGACCCTCGTGACACTCATGTGCAAGAAGTTCGCCCACGTGCGGTTTTTGTAGACCTCAGGGCTAACCACCTCCATGGCTGCAAAAAAAAACAGCAACAACCTAAGAATAAGTAATCACCGAACCAAACAAAACAAGAAGAACAGTAAAAATGACAATAACATATATAATAACACCAATCAGATCCTTTCATCGCCGACCAACAGCACTCATATCTGAGATCTCAAGACTATCCCTGCGATCGCTGCAGTGGTTGAAAGATGAGGAGACCACTAATGCATGGCATGTCTGTTGAAATGTGATTCCTATGGTTTTATCTTCAAACGTGAAAGTGATACGGACATTAATTATAAATAAATATATATATATATATACATACAAATACGTATACATATACAAATGCTATATAATCATATATGAGTATGGAATAATATACAATTTATATTATTATATTATACTATATGTTTGTATGATTGTTTGTGTACATCAGTTCCAGTAGTTCAGAATGCGTATCATGGAGGCATTGGCTGCGGCCGGGTGACAGTGAGCATCTCAGAATTCTTCCATGAAACCTTGGAAAGGTCATGAGTTTTAAAGCTTCCAGTTGCCTCTGGAACACACTTAATTTAATGTTAGTACAAAAGTAATGCACCATAGGTTGATGGTTTATACCAACCATTTATCATGTGCAAATGGTTTATCAAACTACTATCGCTTTACTCACAATTAAACAGATTTAAACTGTACATGTGACATCATGTGACCATTAAAAAAAACAAACATGTTTTTCCCAAGAGTCCTAGTCGTCGCCTAGGCCAAGCTGCATGGATCAGACCTTCGAAACCTCCCTGCCGAATCTTTTGCCTCGAGGAACTCAGCCACCAATGGACCAAGAAATAAACCCCATGGTATATATATATATCATACCAGTGTACCATTGAGTAATATATTTCCAATGTACTAATGGTATATTCCATATGGACCACATATACATATATGTATTAATTACACTGGTATGGTATATGTATCAATTACATATATGTATTTATTACACATATACATATATGTATTATAATAAACCACCATATCCATGATTATGTCCATCAGTATGCCATTATACTGGTAAGAAATCAACCATTATGATAATACACTGGTATATTGCAACAATGGCCATAGACCGATTGATCATAAACCACCGGTATAATAAACCGTTGTGATCATTATCCCGGCAGTTATGACCAATGATAGATAATTGTCCCTACTTATTGAGCTGTTATATTTACATATATTTACATATATATAATATTATATAATATACTATAATGTGTATATATAAATGTATTATACATATGTATATAGTTATCATATACTTGTCTGGGATGGACAACCAAATTAGGAGAAGCTAAGGACATGAGTTCTGGTTGTCCAGGACCTGCCGCAGCCATGTCTCTGTGATGTCCAGAGTTTCAGATTCGGAGATCCAAGTGATCCAAGCCCCGCAGTTCGGTGACTTCCCCAGATCTCTCCAACAATATATAGCTAACTGGTCAATTGGTTAATGATGGTTAATGATGGTTAATTTTCCTTAAATATACATGGTTAATTATGATTAATTATGATTAATTGGTTCATGACTTAAATCTTTGTCAACTTAAATCTTAGTTAACATATGCTTAGTGGTCAGTGGTTCATGGTGAATCACCCGGTGGCCATAGCATTGCCATGGCGCTTGATGTTGGTGGCCAATCCTCCCAGTCGTCCCAGGAGACTTCTTTCATCATGCTCACCTTGCGCCGTGCCGAAACGAGGACCGTTTCGAATGCGGGGAAACCAGGTCCGTAAAAAACCATAGAGTCATTGATGTCACAAGTATAGTCATTGATGTCACAAGTATGGAATCTCTCCATAAACTGATGGTTTTTCCGTCCCACACGATGTATTCATCACTTTGCCACGTGCCAAACAGGGCCCAAACAGGGCCCAAAGCTGACCCTACAGCACAACTACCCAAGAATTGATAGGGAAACTGCCCTCTTGCAGCCTGAGTTGGAAAAGGGATGGAAGTGGATCTTTGCTGACAAACGGATTTCTCAAAATCATGCTACATCTTCATCCAATACCATGTGCAAGGGTTCTTCTTGAACCTTTTTTCGTCCGCACATGTGACGGGTGTCACTTGCATGGCCTACTCAAAGCTCTCTGCCATGTCACTGTGGCAAGGTCATTGGTGTTTTCGGCCAGGAAGCGCCTGTCAGCAACCACCCAAGGCTGGAGTTGAGAAGTCACTCTTTGACACAAGGCCATGACTCATCGGTCATCCACACGCCACAGTTCATTCTTGGATTGCTTCCTGGAGACCAAAAACACCCGGGAAACTAGACACAAATTCTATGTAATTACTGTCGTTGTAAACAGCACCATCCTTTTTGCAAAGCATTTTTGATGAATCACTTCGATTATATCAATATCCTCCCAAATCTCCACATCCCACCACTAATCCAGCCTGAGTTCTTCCAAATCCTGATCCTGAGAGCCAGTGAGGTATTTTGAGGTATTTAGTATTCAGCCAAAAACGCAAACTCTTGCACTATGGAAAGTGCATAGTGGAGGTCCCTATCTCTTCATGTCTAGTGTCTACACATATGTTCAGCCATCAGCAAAGCTGTCTATATGCTGCGTATGTATATCATATATACATATATACGTATCCATATGCCATATGCATATGTATATATACACAATATAATATAAATAAAAAATAAAAAAGAGATAGAATATAGATGTTCATCTCTCTATCGCCTTCTCCAAGAGTTCAGCTTAAGGTGAGTTCACCAAGGTGGATCATGGAGTTCCATGGTCACTGGGATCTACTGAATCTACGGTTTGATTGCTGAAATTTCCCATTCCGATATACAGAATATAGGAGTGACACTGGAATGAAACACCGAGATAATATATATATATAATTATATAAAATTAGATAATTTTCAAGTTTTTGTCACCATTGCTAGACAAGGTGGTGCCTTCTAGTTTTGAGTGGTTTACATAAAAGTCCCAACTAACTAAAATGTTTCGATCACCATCAACCTGAGCGAATCTACCTCTGTTCACCAACTTAGCTGTGCGCACAGTAGGTATAGATCCCAGTGATTTCCAGTGCATGTTCTCCCCCAGAAAGGGGATGTTTATACATCAGGATGGAATTCTGACCAACTTAGACTTAGCAACCTCAAATCGCATTAAACTTAACCAGAACCGCTGGTTGGTGGTTTTTCCTGTATACCTACCCTCTGAAAAATGATGGGGTTCGTCACTTGGGATGATTATATATTCCCAACGTATGGAAAGTCATAAAAGTCATAAAAATCCATGGTTCCAGTCACCACCAACCAGAAATAACCAGAACCCCATTGGAATCCCCATGTGTTGATGCCTCCACGATATATTCGGTTATCCCACAGGGTCCGGAAACCACCGCCCAGGCGCAGCTAGGCCGGCCATAGCTGTGTCGCTTCCATCCTAACATTCATCCGACATGCCGGCATGGCAAAAATTGCGACCCCCAAAAAAATGGAAACGTCAAACTAACAGTTATTAGCACACAGTTTTTTTTTTTGTAGGATTTAGGTTTCTATCATTTTAGTCGTTGTTTTGTATGATATATCACCTTAGATATTTAAGAAAAATGCAAGATATTTGATATCAACGATAGGCTATACAATCTTAGATGCATAAAATACATCACTATCATAATGAATCATATATTATATCCCCACCACTGGCAGCAAAACGACACCATTCACCTATCAAAGGTTATAATCAAATCCATGTTTGAGGGAGAACACAAACCCTAAAATTCATGGCTTGGCTGCTGAAATGTACTTGCAGCCATACATGCCTCGCCCTTGGCGATAACTCTCTCTCTCTCTCTCTCCCTCTCAAATTAGCATGCCATGCGTTTGACCCCTGAAAGCAATAAAAACACACTAATGCATATGTACACAATATAGACAAGTTTTTGTCTTGTAAAATGGCAGCAATCATCGCCAAACTATTCCTGTGCAGTATGATTATCATTGCATTACTATGGTTTCTCATTAGGCTTATCACACGTCACTAAGAAATATCAACCCAGAACAACAAACCCTGACTATTACTTGGGGGCTAGACTCAAAATAGTAATAACATACCCTCAAAAAATGGTACCCGCCCTGCCTATTACTGAAACTGAGGGCTTTGGCAAAAACGCCCTGGGCCTACATGAAATTCCTATTATAACTCCCATGAAACTCCCATGAAATCCGTTGAAATACCTATATTCCCATAGATTGGATGATTGGCAACATGAAATCCCTACGATATTCCCATTAAACACACTAAATCTCTATTATATCCCCATTAGATTACCATTAAATATATTACCATCTGGTTATGACTAACAGTTTGCCATGGAAAATCACCATGCTATTAACAAGTAAACCATCTATTTCGATTAGGGCCATGGCTTCCATGGGTAAATCCCCTAAGATTCCCATCACACCCAGCCTCTGGAAGTCCGCTGGGCACCAGGAAGTGGCTAAGGTCCAAGCTGAAGCTGAAAATGTGGCGATAGTAACCTCCGAAGTCCACCACTGTGGCACTGTTGAAGATGCTGCTCCGGTTTCCGGAGGTGGTGGCCCCACAGTGATTTTTATTGGTTTAGAACCTCCATTGAGTTTATATATATACACACATATATATATATACATATGTGTATGTGCATGTATATATATATATCGAATATGGATATATCTACGATAAACTCTAGTTGTTGGAGTTATAAACCAACTTGTCTAACTACGGGGAACCAGCCCGTGGGATAGTAGCGGAATATTGAGCGGGATGTATACAGAAAAATATATCATGGGTAAATCACCTAGTAATGTAATGGTTATTAAAAGGATGGTTATTTTATCATGGTCAATGTGATGGTTGATATATAGTGCTCTATGAATCCAGGTGTACCTTCTGTACGACTGGGCTATGATTTGGGCGGTTCCCTCGAGAATGTTTGGATTCATAGGCACGGACAACAAAATGGAGGAGGGGTTGGGTGTCTTAAAGTGCCACAACGCGGGCATTTGAGATATAATCAATTTTTGTAAGACTCTGGAGATCCACCGAAAATGGGGGAAACCAGCATGAAGCACCCAACAATGGGTTTTTGAGGGGGTGATCATCCAATAAACAGCAAACATCATGTTGCGCACATTTAGATACGCAGGGTATCAATCAAACTTCGGTACCCTGCACAAATAATGTCTACCCACCAAAATGACTCTAAAACGCGTGAGTTCATGATTTTCATCAAAACTTATGCAGAGTTTGACCCACCCCCAATGAGTGTTCCACTTCTTCCCCCTCAAGAACGTTGTACGAAAAAAAAAAACTCAAGACGTGTTCTGTCTTTTTCCATGGGACTTTCATATGGGGTTTCGTTTTTTTTTATTTTTTAATGGGATGACATTCATCAAAAAAAAAGTCCAAGTTATTAATCATGCCATAGGGAAAGCCATGGAAATTTGTTCCTGGCCGCCTCCCTGCCACTCGATGGCCCCTTCCACCAGGTTGGCCAACAAGGCCTGACGCAGCGCCGACGAAAGATAGGTTAATAACTCATCTAGTTATATATATTGTAGATTTACTTAATTATATATATATAATTAAAAGACCTAAAACAAATTTATATCATATAGAGTTAGTTATTTGTATATACGTATATATAGTCCGTTCATATATATATGTGCATATTATGCATGTATATATATATATAGAGATTCAGCTATTTGTCTTATTGTGTGTAGTCAACATAATGGACAGAGATTGAATAATGACCATGGCTGTTTAACCTACAAACACAAGGCGTTTTCTTTTCACGAACAACCGTTGGTGCCAGAACCCAAACTTGTGGGGCTAGTTAGTGCCTTAGTAGTCATTCTGAGCACAACCTAGTGATGCTAACTAACCCAAATGAGTTTAATAGACCCCTCAGCAATCAAACATAGCGGCCAGCATCCCCGAACTGAATGGAGGCTTATAGCTGGAAAAATCATAGAACTAAATGGTGGATTTTCCACCAAGTCACGTTTGATACCAGAGGGTAGATGGTTTTAGAATCCTCATTACTGATTGTTCCAATTGAAATCCCATTAAAACGCTATATTAAACCCATATAAAATCCATGTTTTTATCGTATTCAATCCCTATAGTTCATGGTAAATGTCCCATGAAATCCCATGAAATATCCCTATTGTTTAGGGTAAATGTCCCATTGAAACACCATTAAACCCCATAAAATCCCATGAAATCCCCATGTTTTCACTGTAGTGATTCCATTGTTCCATCGGACGTTCCATCGATCATCATCGATCATCCCAGCAGGTCCGCAGACGGGGATAGGCATCAGCCCCTGGACACTGAGTTGAATGTTCCTGCGAACCGGCCGAATTCGTATTGGATCTATATGATATATGTGTTGTATGTGCTATAGATGATATATATATATGTATATGTTACATATGTTATATATCTTATATATGTTATATATCTTATACGTGTTATACATATGTTATATTATTATGTGTGTTATACATATGTTGTATATATTATATTATATATATATATATATATATGTTATGTGTGTTACATGTTATATATGTTGTAAAGTATATATATATATGTAATATTATATATGTGTGTGCTATGCATATATATATATATATATATGTAATGTATGTAATATGTGCAAAATATGTACTATATGTAATATGTAATATATGTAAAATATGTAATACATGCAATATATGTAATTCCTATGTCATATATGTTATATGGGTAAATCTATGTGTGTTATATACTAGTCAATTGCCATAAACAAAATAGGAAACACAATTTGTTCAAACAGTTTCTGCATCCTCGTTACGAGACGATTCATGTGGCTGTTATAGCTGCATGTATAAACATATATATATATGTACATATAAATATATAGATACATAATGGCCCAATTTATCGCATGAAAACAATATAAATCATAATTATATAATCCCATAGCTGTTCCATAATTTCATCCCACTATTGTACTATAGTAATCACCCCATAAATGGCCCATACTATCCCTTCTCGGCCCATCCCCGCATCGCCGCGCTGTCTTCGGCGGCTGCATGAAGGTGACCAAAAAGTCGTCCATGTCGTCGCTGTCGATCATCTGAGCCATCCACAAATTGATAGACACGTGAAATCCACCCAAAAAATGTGGGAAAAAACTCTAATAAATCATAAATAACTTGTTGTTGTTCTATCTTTAGTTGTTAAATCACTGTGTTATCTAATACGTAGTACTTAACTTATACCTTAGTAACTCCTGCTTTGTTTCACCGTTCTATCTTTTTGTGGCAGTTGCGAACTATGATGGCTTCATAGACTGGTCGTCTTTCCGAACTACTTGTGTTTGTTTGAAGATAGGGTAAGCCTAGGAGAGTGAGCGTATTTTCACCACAAACAAATGTGTGCAAGGGATGCCCCCTGAGCTGCCGAGGCGCCAAAGGTTCCACACGTGGATCGGCATAGAACTTCACGGAGGAGTTGTTGCAGGCTGCACCTGGTTGATCTCTCGAAACCCCAACACTTGGGTGTGTCTGAAAATGGCGGTATACCCCAATTTATGGCCATGTTATATGATTTTATTGCAGTTTTATATGATTTTATGGCAGTCTTATGTGATTATATGGCAGTATAATATGATTTTATACCAATTTCAATGATTTTCAATGCTGATAATGAGGATTAACCAATGGTTGAATGGGGTACCTTATATCTTATGTTCAGACCCACCCACCCCCGTGGGAAATGCTATGATGCTTCTGATTCTATCATCTATATACTTACTGTAGCAATCCTGGGTCCTTGCTCTACTACTTCCATAACCCGACCCAATCAGCTTAGGACCAACATAAACCATGGTGGCTCATGCTGGCTCTCATATTTTTCAGATCCAGCTTTGCACAGTCGAGGGGCGGTAAGCTAAACTGGCTGTGAAGATGATTGCGACGAAGTACACTGCTACCATCCTCAGGGCAGGCCGTTTTTCAGCGTCGGTCCGCCAAGGCTGAAAAAAAGAGCCCACTGGAAAACTTACACTCCAGAAATCCACAAAACAAAACGCAAAAAACGGACAGAAATAATGTTCCAATAACAACTCTTTCAACCCAGACTTGAGGTTCCATATGTTCCATGGTCCATTTTGGGACACGAACTTCCGAGCTTCAGGGCTAGCACCAGCTTGTCCTGGTATCTCATCCCTGAGCAAAGGAGTGCCCTGGGGGTGCCCTGGGATACCCATCACTTCCAAGGCAACCCCTACATGTTGTTCTTGACCCATTCTTTGTGCGCTATAGACCATATATTGGCCCGTGGTGGTCCATCATTAGCTCTTAACCACTCTTGATCATTCATTACATATACACACCTAGACGAACGATTGCCAAGACACATCGCACAAAAAGGCCCTCAGGCAATCAAACTAGCTGGGAAATCCCCAAACTAACTGGATATTCTAGTAGGAAAATCATCTATATAACTACATGAGTGATTTTCCAGCAAACCATCGAAACCATGTTTGATTACCAAAGGGTAATGTATGATGGGAATTGGACTAATGATTATACGCCACTTGTGAACATTTTTACCATTACCAATTACCAACCCACATTCGCCATCATCACAGCCAGTCAAATAAGTCGAAAACCCTACCAATTCTGGGAGACAATCACCAAAAATAAAATAAAAACCATTGATAAGAAACCATCCCCCAGTCATCACCATACATAGGTGCTATAAACATCTATAAACCATTCCCAAATGGGTGGTTTATGATGTTTATGGCATGGTTTTACCCACATGATATCCATTAAACTCCATTAAATTCCATTAAAATTACATTCAATTCCATTCACCATCCATGTTTGAAGCCCCGCATTCGTTGACCCCAACTGACATCCGGCGACGTCGAATGATCTCGCGATCCATCTCGATGCTGCCGCCCGTGCCCGCGCCCGTGCCCCCACCCACGGCCAATAGAATCTCCTGCCATGGGGGTGTTTTTATTGTTGGGTGTACCTGGGATTCATATGGGATTTACGTGGGACTAGATGGGATTAATGGGAAATTCTGGGATTATATATGAGATCATATAGGACTATTGAAGCATGGGGAAATGATGGGCAAAACGAATGGGGGTTGTTATGGGATTACATCGGCTTGATCAGCTATGTAAACGAGTACCAGAGGGTAAGACCGGGTAAGTCGGGGGTCCCATATGCTCATGCAAAACAGGTGGAGTTGCACCCCCAAGATGTACAAGCTATACATATATATATACATAACATCCAGAGGCTCTAAATGGTCTTGATATGCTTAGATAATTTTAGATGTTTGTGGCGACTCAAAAGGAAACAAAGTCAAAACCAGAAATGAAATATATACGTAGTACCGGTAGCTGGTTTGATCTGGTCCGGTTGGTGTAAGTCGCTGAACAATTTTTCGCTCGACACCTTTAAAGCCTTTGCTTACTCAAAGCACTTGTTGGGACGAAGGGCTTATTCCAGAACGCCATGGGCAACAAATCCACCAAACCATGATCAACCAACTGGGATTGACGTTGTCACATGATCCCAGGACCACGTGGCCAACGCCTTGGCGCTAGGGTTCTCTTTCTCATCCTGCAGCGGATGAGAAAAAGTGAGCCGGGCAGAAGCAGGAACCACATTATCTGAAGTACATTATATTAAAAAAAAAAAAAACTGTAACATCACATTTGTGTAAAACTAATTTCCTTAATCTCAAAGGTTTGCGTTATCGCTGATGTCAACTGTATCACAGTGGTTCTCCACCAATCATAGCTGCTAGCTGCTAGGTCTAAGTTCAAACTAATACGCTTACCATCTTTCACAATACCTGCAGGAAGGGCCTGCTCAACTTATGTTTGTTGGTTTATGTTTCCCCATCTGTCATCCAACTAGTTCATACTAGTTCGATATATTCCCCTTTTTTGCCTGGCCTACACCCCCTAAATTTAACATGGAACTCCAAACAAATGGGATCTGGAACATGATTTCACGTTCAATATGCATTGTTGGTTCTAGTTCTATGCTCAATTAACGGGGTCGTAAGTCTACGTTGTTGATGATTGAATCATGTCTAACCCCCATATCTATCCATATTTGATCCCAACTTCTTTATGCATGTCCCTGAAGCGCCTGCCCGCTGGTGATTTAAAATATGTATGGTATAGATGGACCATTAGTTCAATTTACCTAAAAAACATATCTTCCATAGCGATGTTAAAATACCCATCAATCAACCATAATAAACCCCAAAAAGAATGGGATAACTATGGGAATAACCGATCCTTGACCCCTCTAAGATGACGCGCCTGAAAGAGTTCGATGCGTTGATGGCTTGCACCTGGGTTTCTTGAACTGGAAATCACCGTCCCATGGAGAGTTCAGCGGATCCAGGGAAGATATCCGCGGTGAAAACGGTCTGTAGATATATCTATCAATTTGTGTCTCCCTTTGTATATCAATATTATATCTAATCTATTGACCATCAGTATCTGTCACTGTCTATCATTATTTATCATATATGATATACATTTACTATCATTTACTTACGTTTTGTCCATTTATGTATGGACTTTGCAAACCATTTTGCTGGAAACATGAGGGATTTTCCTGGCAATGTTGGATTGCTGAGTGAAGACTCCCGGGTCAGCCACGTGACGCTGACCGGAACTCTGTGCGTGCATCGAGTCCTCGTGGTTTCGCCAGGGGTGCTCATGATCCAGGACCATCTTGGGCACCTGGCAATTCGCCATGGTGATCCGATGAATCCGATGTTCCCACTTCTGCAGTTCAGAATCTTAGGGCTACATCATGTTCAATCCCTAATGTTTTGTGAAAAAAACCACAGGTTATTCTCAATTGTCATTATCACTCATGGTTGTTCATCATATTATCTGGTTGGTGGTTCATTTGGGAGGATCATCATCCCAGTTTTGAAATGGCGGTCCCCTAGTTATGTTTGTTGGTTTATAGCTCAATCTCACTATAGTAATCAGCTATATATATATACCCTATATACCAGCTAATATATCCATTAAAAAAGAGTGGCATATATATATATATTAAAGTAATAGAGTAATATAATATATACGTATATACAATATAGTTAATAGATGTTGATAGTAATTCTTCTCAAACAATGGTTAAAGAAATGAACCCCATCATCCGCTCGTTGATCTCGCCTCGCCCGAAGCGTTGCGAAGCCGCTGCTGTGAGTCCTCCGTGCGAAAAGCCTCACGACATGGATTCGAAATTGGTGTTTGATGCAGGCTAATCCAATGAATTCAAAATCGGACTTGAAGGAAGTTGGCATGGATGGGGTTAATGAAACAGATTGAATGTAATAACATAAAACAGTGACTGGTAATTGGAACAAGTGACTGGTAATTATATGATATAATAAACAATGTTCAGAGTACCATACATTGTTTTTTTTAAGGCATGGTCAGGAGTAAGATTCAACATGTGGTTCAAGTCAGGCAATATAGAATCAGCATAAACCAGCAGTTTGTAAGGATGTTCACGTGCTCAAAGAACTCCGGTAGATGTATGGATGTTCTCTCTCTCTCTCTCTATCGCTGTCAGGTCACCCTGCCCTATAGCTGTGAATGTTCAATGGTTTATTCAGTTTAATGTTGTAAACCCACTATAAACCATCCCCAATATGATCATGAATTGATATAAATGGGTGTTATCAAGAACCCCATATAACCTTATAGAATTCTCAAATTGTTTGGTGTACCACAATAAAGTCTTGGGAAACTTGAGGCCCATGGTCACCAAGCAGCTTGGCATCCCGCGTTCAGCGCAAGGAAGACCTGGGAGTTATCCAAAAATCATCAGAATCCAGCCAAAGTGATGTTAGTACAATAACTGTTATAGTAATCCTATCCCACTAATATTAAACACCCCCCCTAGAAACCATGCTTTACTAAGGAATCTCCACATACTTGGGACCATTTAGGGGGTGTTTCATATTGGATTAAAGCAATATATAATCCACCCATGTTTTGATGGTTTGTACCACCCATAAAAATGGCAAAACAATGGGGATGGTGGATCCTATTGGTTTACGAACATTGACTTGCGCAAGTCAAGTTTATCTTGCTTCTGTTCCGTGATATTCACTATGATTCACTAGATGGACCTGGAACCCTTTTGAAAGGGGTCATGACAAACACTCCCTGACCATGCGGCCATGAGGCACATCTTTTGCTAGAGCAACTCACGCAAGAAAACACACGTGTATCACGTGTTGTAACCCAAGCAAAACGGTGAAATTCCACCTCACCTTGAACTTTGCACGTTCATATTGGCTTGGGGCCCTTCCCCAACATCCCCAACCTTCAACAAAACGAAGCCTCCTGTGCTCCAGGACACTACGAACCAAGCCATGAAGGAATTTGGAAAACCACGGCAGCTGCGATCACGTTGGCATCATGGCCGCGGTTGGCCGGAAGCCTTGAGCCACATGCCACGGCGCCTCATAGGTGCACACCCCAAAGGTCACCGCAATGGCCCTGTGAAGTCCTAATGATGTTCGACTTCGGCTTCCGTGAACCTTCTGAGCTAAGACTTGCCACTGAGAAACCACAAATAAACCAACATAAAATCCACAAATTGAATCGCTACCTTGTTCATGATGAAGTATCTATTCTAAACCGGCAGATCTAGCCTTTCCTGGTGTAGCACGCGCATTTTGTATACCTTCTCCCTTTTTTCTCCATCCTAAGGTCCTCCCACCGTCCTTCAGGTAGATGTGGTACTGCCCTGGGGTGTACTCTGCCCGCATGTTCCCTGACGGCCATCGATCTGCAAAGTCTTTGCCTCAGCTGCGTGACCGAACTGACCTGGAAAAAAACATAAAAAAAAACTGGAGTTGCGGATGTCTTTCTATTGGTCTTCTTCATGTAGGGCACACAAGTTTCATGCACTGAAACCTGTAAATAAATTAACGTAAAGTGTCGAAACCAATTCAATGCAAAGGGCAATTTTGCAACCTATGTAACAACATAGCTATAGCCCCCCATTTAATCCTTTAATGCCATATAACTACCATCACATGTCAACTGGTATACAGTACTTGGGCGTGCATCCCAATTAGTAAATGGGCTACACCACCAGATACATATATATATATATATACATACACGGAATATCCCCACTTATGGGATTATATGGCATATAAATGGATTATAAACCACGGATCCAATGCGTAGGGCACATCCTGGCGTATCTATTCCCTGGGCCCCCAGCATTCGAAGTCACTGATGGCGCCATCGCGAAAGCCTTCAGTGCAATCATCCACCACAAAGGGCACGCCTCAGCCGCAGGGACCTGGCTTGTGGTAAACTCAATGCCATAAACAACTACCATTTGGGGATGATACTGTGGATGGTTGCGACATCCTGCACCAGTTGGAAGCTACGAGTTAACTATGATTCATGGGATGTGGTGAGATGTACCATCGACCAACTGGTGCAGGATTTCGCAACCATCCACAGTACTTAGCACTGATTTCTGGTAACATGGTTGTTACTGTGAATGATTGTTCGTGGTTATTACTATATTACTGTAACGGTTATGATTGTTGTAGAATGTGGTATGTAAACAAAAAATGCCATGAACCATCCCATTCACCCCGTTTCTTGGGGTATACTTAATCACTCAACAACTGCCCTATATTATGTATAGATTTATATTATATATTGTAATTCTACTCCATTTTCAAAAATGCAAACGACAAACCATACTAGTATCAACAATCGAAAATAGTATTGAGCATAACATTGCATGGCATTATCAATATAGATCGTGTTTATCGCTTATGACACCATAATCTTGCACAATCTTGCAATACCAACCATAGTGAAAGAACCCATTCATATCTTATCGACCTGGCTGTTGCGATGAGCGACCGTCCCTGACGAGTTGTTGAAAGGTCTCGTCCTCGGCAGTCGGTCATCCGTCGTCCGAGCGGGGTTCCCAAAAACGTCACAGTGGTCATCATGGAAAATTCCAAAAATGGTGGTACGAGTAGTAGTTGTTAATAATGGTTGATGATAGTGATTGATTATTGTGGTTAAACAATGACAATAATGGTTAATGAATGATAATAATAGCTAATCAATGATAATAAGCCCAATGATAACCACTAGTATAGTTGGATTATGATGGTTAATAATGGCTTAATGATGGTTTGACAATGAAGATAAATCTTAACAATTATTTTATGCACATACCCTCTGGTCATCAAACGTGGCAATTGAACATATTAGTTTCGATGGGGGTTAATGGAAAAAAACAACAAATCGGGGATTAACCAATGCCACGTGTTATAGAATTCTGTATGGAACTATTTTCAGCGGATATGTCCGGATAAAGAATTGCATGCTAAAGCGCCCAAAATTACAGTAGATCGAATGAACATGCAATTAGTTTGAACTTATCATAACATTTAGCAGTGGATGTTTCTGTTCCATCTTCCTTCAGGATGGCTAAATTAGACGATATGCCAACGGAAGACTTCTGGCAGCTCCACACCTGATGAAGATGCGATCCAAACCAACAGCAGTAGTTACAAGGAAGAAGACACGTTCCTTGCCAACTGATGAGCACCTGATAAAACAAACCTCCAAGTATAGCTATCCAACTAGCTAATAATATGCTGGTTATATATATACATACAATTAATTAATCCAATGATGTCATAGGGTCCACCGCCTGTCTTTTGAAATGAAAGCCTGGGTTTTGCCGGTCACAGTATCTGCATTAAATGAAACCCTGAGCCGGCTGACGTCCAACTTGGAAACTCTCAAGACCTGCCGCTCAGTAGGGTGGAGACATCAAATTTGGATGGTGATCGGCTTTGGACACCGCCCAAATGATAAAACTGGTTAGATGCGGCATGATAACTACTATTGCGCTGAACTACCACGCTTGGACTTGTTTTGGGTTTGCCCCGAATACGATGGCACATCATCAATTCCAATGGTTGAGATCATCAATTTCCAGTCGGTTTCCTTCTTTATATATATATATATGTCTGTATGCATGTATGTATGTATGTATGTGTGTATGTATCTATCTATCTATCTATCTATCTATCTATCTATCTATCTATCTAAATCACTTTGGACTACTAACAGGACTCCCAATGGCAGGGCTTCTCCCTTGCCTGGGGCGCGGTTTGCTGATCGAAGTCTTTGAGCGGCACCTGCCGCGGATGGGTCAAGGCAAGCCCGACAAAGGACCAGAGAATTTAGGATTTATGTTTAGCCACTGTTTTTTTGGATATATTAGCCACCACTAATGGATATTAATGGATATATTAATGGATCTATCAATCAATTAATTGATATAGATCTATTAACCACTATTAATCAATATCTGGTTGGTGGTATACCTATGAGTTCGTCAGTTGGGAAGTGCTTGGTGGTTTTAACATGTTTTAACCATCTTGAAAAATATGAGTTCGTCAATGGGAAGGCTTATCCCATAGATTATGGAAAAAAAATGTCCCAAACCATCAACCAAATGAACCATTAAATATAATCGAATTAGGGGTTATTGAAACCACTGTTTAAGAACCTACTGCAACAAGAACTTCAGGGCCTGGATTGCTGGATTCAACCCTGACACTGTCAGCTCATTGAAATAAGAGACCTAGGGTACCCTAGAATTCTAGCCACTGGTTCTTATTCCGAATACTTATTCCCCTTGAACGGGTATCAATATACCAAACGCTGATTATTGATATATGAAAGCAAGAAGCAAGCGGACTCAAACCCCAATACGGCTACCTATATAGTTCGAACGCAACAGCTTGAGCTCACCACCAGCCGGACTCACTAGAGGTCATCTGGCTTCAGATGCTGCCCAAGCCCAGGCATGGTGGAACATCTGGCCTATAGCTCTGTTTGGAATGCCTGCACCTGAAAAAACTGTTCGAGACCTAAAAAGTTTTTTTCTCCCCCCCACCTCCTTTGCAACCTAATACCACGCCAAAATGAAGTGGCAAAACCCTCACGATGTGAGCCCATTAAGAACTAACCCATTAAGAACTTGAGGGTACCCTCGTTCATAATTCCCATATTTTCCACCTATAGCACTTAAGAATTCCAGGGTAGGCTGGAAAATTCTTAATCGCTTCTTATCTAACTAACGTTCCGCTGTACCCGATATTCACCTATACCGTATACCCATATAAGTAATGATATTATGGGATTTTGTTAGGGCAAACGATAGAAAATTCCTCTGGATTCATGTGAATTTTTGGGGAGAATGTCCAGTGGCATCATGAAATCCGCCAACTTTGCTTGGAATTGTGAAACTCCATCATGTATGACAATGATAAGTCACACAAAACATAGAAACTTGCTGTGATAGTATATCTAAGGTTCCCGAATCGGAGAGCATATCGAAGGTACTGACTGGCATTCCATGGGGACATCCAGAAGTCCAAAATCTGGCACTGCAGCTGCAGTGTCTATGAGACATCTCTGCAGTTGTTCAGTTGTTCAGTTGTTCAAGTGCGGATCCACTAATTGGTTGTATGGAAACCAACCTTTGGCATATTTAGATATAGACACACACACATATATATATAGATAGAAAAACACTTTTTAATTTATAGTTTGTTTTTTGTTTTAAAGACATATATTGCATATACATATATAATAAAGTGTGTTTTGTATCAGTTGGGTTCTGAATTTTGCATTCCCCCTCCCTCCACTGAACATGCAGAAAATGCACTGAACATCGCTGAACATCTGACGCCTGACACCCCTGCTATTGGACCGTGGCACCTCCTGGTAGTTGCGAAGGAAATGCCAATAGTCTTGGACCTTCAAGGCTTCAATGGCTGATAGGCCACTGAAACCCAAGTCTGTCAGTAGCAGTCCAAGTGGGAAAACATATGAAAAATCGTCAAACAGGGCCTTGTAGATTGGGAAATTGTGTGAGGCTGGGTAGGAAAGCATTGGGTATATACCAGTACTCATTGAAAGCACATGCTGCACCATACTACGTCAGGATTATTGTGAAGCCAAGCTCAAGACAGGATGTGGTCGCAAAGCCACGTCAGCAAGGCCCCCATTGATACGTTGTTATAAAGTATTTATAATCATATTATGTAATATAGATATTTGTACCCCATGTATCCAGGAGCCCTGAAGAACCCCATGTAACTTCCCACCCTTTCAGATCTTTCACCAATCTGACGCCCCTGACCCTTGGCTCTCGCAAGACCGGCTTGGTCACCTCAATGGCATGGCTCCGCCACGGGGCAACGGGGAATTCACCAAGCCGTCATGCCGTGGGGGCACAAAGGGCACCCGGACATCGATGGCCTTGGGCCGTCCATCCGGAACCTGCCGAAAACAGGACATGTCACTGAAGATGATGAGAAAATTCTACTGTGATAAACCCAATGCCATAAACCACTATAAACCACTATAAACCATCTAGGGGGAGAATGATAAACCTCTTGAAGGAGAAATGATTGGACAGAAACCATGGACTTGAGCTGGAAGGGTTCACCTATGAGTGTCAGGTGAGTATCACGTGTGGTGGACAATCGTATTCCCCCTGTATCACCTAAAAGCTATCACTGTTTGCCCCTCCAACCACCATGACAACCAGAAAAAACGATTTGTTGACGATCAACATGACCGGTTCTAAGTCACTACAAAACTCTCATTTGTTGACGATCAACATGACCGGTTCTAAGTCACTACAAAACTCTCAGAAACGATGATATGATCAATGGCCATTCCAGGATCCTAAATTGGAGGTACCTACCATATAAGGCCTATGTAAGGCCTGTGTAAGGGAATACCCCACAAAATATAGCCTTATGTATGGTACAGTACCTCCATTTTAGGATCCTGAAATTCCCATCAATATGATGTTTTTGGGATTGTTATTTTCCCAGAAGCTTGGACCTGGCCAGTCTTCTAAATACTGAGCCTCAAAAATCCTGATTTCTCAGCCAAGCATCATGTTTCCCCATTTGCAGCTGATGTCAACCCCGGCGCTATAGACTGGTTAGTTGGGGGGAACCATTTGGGTATCAACTTAATGCATAAACCATTAAATCATAAACTGAAAAAAACAGGATTCAAATCTTTACTTCCTACTCATCTCAGCTAATGTGGTAAAGCCAATAAATCCCAAAACATATACATCACACATGTTGTAAACTATCATCCCATCTATGGTAGGTTTATGACATTGGGTTTCTAACATTATAATCTCAAACAATACAAGATGTGGAATCCATTGTTACCAGCTAATTTCCTACAATATGTTCCCATTAAATCCCATTAATAACACGTATTTGGGGCTGTCTTAAAATGATGGATCCCCAAGTCACCATGGCTTTCAATACTAAATCATGCTCATCCATGACTTGGATGATTTGGGACACCCCGAAATCATAGGAAACCTCCTGATCAATCATCATTGACCATTAATCATCATGAACCATCATTTTTAACCATTAGGTATCGGATAAGGACACCTCCATCTCATATATATATATACATATATATATATATGTGTGTGTGCACGTGTGTGTATATATAAATATATATTATATATTTCCTATTAACATCCCATAAGGATCGCGTGTGCAATCCATTACATCATATTACATCTATCATCCATTGATGGTGTCTTCTATATGGTGGTTCCCTAAAATCGGGCTACCCCCAGTTCTCATCCATTTTAATAGGACTGTTCATTATAAACATTTATAAACCATCCAGCTATTGTCAATGGGAATTTCAGGATCCTAAATTGGAGGTACCTACCATATACAAGGCCTATATAAGGCCTATGTAAGGGAATAGCCCAACAAAATATGGCCTTATATGGTACAGTACCTCCATTTTAGGATCCTGAAATTCCCATCCAGCTATTGGGAAACCTCCATATGATGCCTTGCTGGTGACCCCAAGCGTCACCAAAGTCCATGCGGCCAACCTGAGTTTTTGGCCCTTCAACGGATGCGGAGTGTATGGCCATGGTGATAGGAACATGGTGAGTTATTGGGGGTTTAACTCAAACATAATAGTGATTTATATATATATTGGGATTTAACTATCAAACATGATGATTTAATGAGGTTTAACTATCAAACATGATGATTTAATGGGGCTTATATAACCGTGAACGACTGTGTTTTGAGGGTATACCGATGAGGAAATAATGATTTATAACTAACCAACCAATGCCTTCCCTCACCCCCAAGAGTCACCATGGCGGGTGTAGGGGATTGGAAGGATGAAACCAGATATGGCTGGGACCATATCTATCATGCGGTTGGAAAAAAAACAAACTGACACCCCATTTTCTATGGGGAATCTGGATGTCCCAAAGCTCGGAAAACTCTCATGAATCACTGGGAAGAAGGCTACCTTGTTCATGACACCTTTGATATACCTTTGATTATTTCTCATTGAACCATAGTAGTTCACTAACCTAAAACTAGCTGAAAACCATGGAGGGCCATTCGAAGATGAAAAAACCCTGATCCGAACCATCCAGAGACGTTCAAAAATCATCGCCCATGGCTATGTAGAAATTGGGAATATCATTGAACCAATCATGGATGCCATTGGATGAAGGGGTACCCGAGTTTCAAACAACCCCAACCTGAATGGTATGTGAGTCAATCAAATAATAAAACAACCCATATGTTAATGGTTTGTTTACGCCAATCATTTACAGGTTACAGGATGGTGATTTTTGGAAAGGTTTACATTGGGTTTACCAACCTTAGTATACATCACAGTCTACAATAGTCATCCATCCTCTCCTGCCCTGCTTCATGAGCTGGAAGCTTCTCAAAGGGGAAGTTGTAGGCTTTCATCAAAAGATAGAAATTAGTAGATTAAATCTCTATTTTGTAGGATTTCACGTTTCTGTCTGTTTGGGGCTATCAGCCATTCTGTGACACCCATCTGTGCCATGAGATCTCAAAGCCGCCCCTCGGCTCCCCTGCCATCTGCTGGCAGCCATGACCAAATACAGAGGTTGGTTGCCGAAAGGAAATTTCAGGATGTCCGATTCGACCAATTCTTGCTGAATGGCGCCATTGCTTGGGAATATGTGTTCTTTGCTTTTCGGTGATGTGTGCTCAGCGGCTTCAGAGTTTCAATGTATGAATGGCATGAATCTAAGTTGGTCATGTTGGCCCAAGAGTTGGTCAATATATCCTGCAGGTCTCGCCTTGTTTTTTCACACCATCACCGTATTGGAACAAAGTTTGATGGCCAGAGCTGGTTTTGGAATGCTGCACCCGGGTGTGTTATCCATTTGCAACCCTTGCCACTTCTGAGCAACACCTTTTTCCATTGGCTCTCATGTGTGTATGGACCCCTCTGGAGCCCAACTGCAGCCCAAGTCGTTGGTCCTTTGCTGCTGCATGCACGGTGGCATACAAATTCCTTCTGTGACGTTGAACACGACAATGGGATGATGACAAGTTGGCCCTTGGCCCAACCCTTAGGGGAAGCTTGGCAGGACTTATGCACATGGCACTGAAGGGCCGGAACGCCGAGCTACCTCTAGGAACACTGGTCAACAGATCAGCGAGTTCGAAAAAAACGTGTAAAATATGGTATAGTATGGTAAAGTATGGCATGATATGTTATAGTATAAAACGGGGAAAACATATTCAAGGGAAACAAACCCCTCAATAATGACACCTCAAAACATGGAAAATATGTGAAATGATGGTAAATGGCCTCAAAATCCACATAGATTGCTCAAAGAATTCCCCAACTTCTTCAACGAAACATGTAAAACTTACCTCCCACTTTCTTCCTAAACTTCCATTTATTCCATTTCTTTGCAATATATCATTATATCCTGGGAGATGATTTTACAAGTCTTCCCATTCTTCCAATCTCTCTCTGCTGCACCCTTCCACAGGCCGGGACGTGCTTCGCTTCTGCTTCTCGGTGCCTCCAACCTGGACGGCGGAGAAAATGGGTCCCAACAAGGATTCTTCCAATCTTCGGGTTGAATCCACAAAATCTAAAAATATTCGGGTTCCCAAGGATGGTTTTGGACACTCGGATTTTAATTCAAGGTCACTCTGAGGGCATATCATGTTTGATTCACAAATCTGAACATGAATAAATGACATGTTTGGATAAGTATTTATACATATATATATATACACTTATATGAGTATATACTATATAAATAAAACTATATATATATACATATATATATATATACATATATATATATATATACATATATATATATGTATATATGATGAAAAACATGCATATGTATGCATATGTTAAATTTATTCGACATGGATCTACACTATTCGTCAATTCACGGTGATTTTTTGAACATGTTTGGTGGCCGCCGGTGCACCGGCTCGAAGTGGTTCTGAGGTGCCAGCTACTCCAAGCCTGAGGCTCCCCCACCCTTGGACCCATAGAAAGGGCAAAAACCTAAGTTCCCAACATTTTCTTACATACTTTCCATAGAGGACTTAGGTTTCCATCTAGGCAGTTTCCATCTATGCTTTGAGTGAATCATAAATTTCTAAACATTTTCTGACAGTTTCCCTGTGAAACTTGCCAGAGATCGGAGGATTTTGGAGGATATTGGCATTAAAAAATGGCATATCCCGTCGATGTCCAGAGGTTCCGGGCGTCATCGCAACCCACCTGGTGAGAAATTGAAGGCCCAACCACGAAGAACCGCAGGGGACTTCAGTTTGTCTTCGTTTTGAGACTTAACCATCCAGTTTCAGGTCTTAAGTACTCCCATGTCACTATGAGAAACTAAATTTGACATAGTTAAATGACTTTTGAACGGAGATATTCCACAATTCCTATGGCTACATTGTGTGGCACCCAGTTGTTCAAATCAACTTCAGGAGACCAGGAACAGCCCTGGCCTCAAGGTGCCAGAAAAAATGCCCACAAGAAGGGAGCAATATATCAAAATCCCAAACAAATCACATCTAAATCCCATGATAAATGGCATCATATACCAATAGCATTCCATGAATCCCATTTCTTGGGATAGTGGTGGCTCCACTTGCTGAAAGCCGCAACTACACTGCTTCAGCAACTAGAACCACTACCCCCTGCAAGTACCCTCAAAATGCCTATGGGCCATTAAAAATATCTTTTTTTGGGATTGTCACTAAGTCTTGTTTTTTCTTTTTTTTTTAGTCTTTTCATTCCTGATTATATCAAGTTATACAATGTTATACATCTCATTGAATACACCCATTATTGATCTCATTGAATACACCCAATATATTTATATAGTATTGGCATTTACGTTCTCAACTTTTTCCCCCCAACGTCCCCTTTTTGTGTGTGTGTGTGTCGACACGGTGCCTCCAGCAGGATCTTGGGCAGCTGCCTCTTGAGTTGCGCCAGCGCGGCCAAACACGAGATGCAAAGGTAGTGCGATGCCTTGTTCGTCCACGGGCACTAGGTGACTCAGGTGCCAAAGGAAGGGGATATATTTTTGGAAAATGGATTTGCTGAAGTTGATCTATAGTTGTTGTTGGCTATTTGATCTGTCTGTCTATCCATCTATCCATCTATATCTAGTAGAATTATGAGAATTACGACATGGGATTCTGCTAATACACAACTGATCTGTCTAGACTGCCACCCACAACAAGTTGGCCAGAAAAAGTGGGCACAAAATCAAGAATCAGTGTTCCATTGAAGGGAAACAACTCAGATTCACAGAGGAAAAACACATGTTTCATGATGTTTCATGTAGAATGATGTAGAATGTAGGAGTCCATTAATTAAATCAATCCGTTGTTTAAACTCCCCATGGCAACTGGCTCGCCCTGGCATTGTCACTGGCTCAGCACCCAATCTGAGAAGCCCTGACGTAAAGCCGAACGAAGCCTGTGGTGTCCTCAAGAAGCGGTCTGGGGAAACCATGAGAAACCATGGAGATTTAAGGATTTAATGGAATTTTATCTACCCTCTGGTAATTTAACATAGCTATTGAAAATTGTTATTTATAGTTGATTTCCCTATTCAAAATGGTGGATCTTTCCATAGTTATGTTAGATGTAAACGTTTACCAGGCCGGGTAATGGGATTTAAGAATTTGACCATCAAGTATGGGGATTCTGACCCATCTACCCGTCAAACATGGCAATGGGATACCCCGATAAAGTGTTGCGCCCTGATTCCTTAAACCTCACATTGGATCAAAACAAGCATCTTGCACCTGACATTGGTGCCAATCAGGCAGGATTGTTGTCCTCCCTACGGGATTTGTTGCAAAACATTGCAACTTCAATGGGACGTTCGTCAGGATGGAGCATCACAAAAGGGATGTCTGTTGGAGTATGCATACATATTCATATACATCATATACACGCGCGTACGTATATATATATATATATATCACCATAGCTCAACCAGTTTCATACCTCTTCTATTTCATACCCTTGCGTCCTCGGATAATTGTTACAACTCCAAGCGACTCGACCTCCCGCCTGGAGAATCGTGGAGTCACCGGCCTAGAGACGGACATGGAGCGAGCTTAGCAAAGGGTATGCTGATGATCATCAATGGTATATATATATATATATTAGTTATGGTATACCACCATGATATATGGTGTATATATACATATATATATATATATGCTGATAATTAATGGTAATTATACTTAGCAATGGTATACAATTTTAATTGTTTCTTCATTAGCTCATGGTATATATGTTTAAAAAAATGATTGAAGAACTGGAAAATGAATGATCACTACCAAGGATATAAATTTACCAAGGATATCCAAGGATAACATTGTTAAACAAAGGATTATATAAAGGGTTGGAGCATCCTTTCCATTCGACTGGAAAACAAAAAAATCTGAAAAGTGACTACAGTTTGAGAAAAAAACGCGCCCTTTTGTTGGGAGAAACTCGGCCGGTCACTTGCACCTTTAAAAAATCAGGCTGGCTTTCTCTGTGGGACCCCATTGATTGATAAATCTGTTGGTAAATCTCCATCGTTTGACTGGTTCGTCTGAAGAATCCCCCATGGTTAATAATGACCTAATGATTAATCATTACAGAAATAGTTATATAATAGTGGTATATTATCCATTGTTATGTTCTCCTCTCAAAGATGGCATCGTTGGAGAGGATATTAACGATGGATTCCATATACCCTCTGGTAATTTAACATAGCTATTGAAAATTGCTATTTGTAGTTGATTTCCCTATTCAAAATGGTGATTTTCCATAGCTATGTTAGTTTACCAGAGGGTACCTATATATTAATTATATTAATCATGAGTGGTCATTGTGATCCAATAAAATAATACCAATTAAAATATAATGTAATAATCATATTACCATGGATTCCATATAATTACCTTTATTAAGCAATAAGCTCATTATGATACCATTACAGTATAATCCATAACTTCATCCCATGATCAGTGCCCCCAGGCAGCACTCTGCAGCACCGATCGCAGAAGGGCCACCTGAGAAACAGCAAATGACGGCAGAAAAGAAAGAAATCACCAAGATGACATGGGTTCATTTAATGGGATTTAATGAGGTTATCTGTATTTATTTGAGTTTATATAATGAGATTTAGATGGATTTAGTTCGCCTAATTGGCTTATCCCCTTTGTATGGTCGCAAACGTGGCTTAATCCCCTATTAGATCATGCTTGATGGTGGGTCTTCAATACTAGGCGGAAAGGATTATTTCTATTAATCTGGGAAATCATGATGAAACGACCCATTGGAATTTGGATTGCTATTAAAAAAATGTCATAAAATGGGTATGTATATGTTATATAATATAATATAATATAATATAATATATATTATATATATATATGCTACAGCTGAGTATATTCTGGTTCCCAACATGTCTCTCACTAATATTCACTGATGCTAAAAGGACATAGCTCTGGATGGGTTCGAGCTGAAGTCTTTCATGTGCAAACTTACATATATTCCAAGCATGATGATATACCACTCAGTAAACTAACATCACATAACATCACTATGGAACATCGGCATGTTTAATGGTTCAATTCTTCTAGCTCAGGCACCAAAACATAGGCAACTCTTGAATATAGAGACTTCCCAGGCTGCACGATTCATCTGCCAAGAGGTCAATAAAGAGGGCTTTCCTAAGTCATGGGGGTACCCCAATGGAAAATCCTGTGAAAATGCATGATTTGAGGGTACCCCCATGACTTCGGAAACCTCCAAACGAGCTTCACCAGTTGAGCAATGCCATCGCTCGAGGTCACTGTTCCCAGTGTGGATTTGATTGGAATAATCCCGAAAAACATCCCCGGAGCGGTGATATAATGATTGGCCCTACATAGCCCTGCGTTGGATAACTCCAAAATCCATCCAAAATTGTTTGTTAGTATAGATTCCAAAAAAGATGATGTGTGCGATATATAGTACCCATTGGTACCTCGGTGATATGCTTAGATGATACTTATTCTTCGACAGTCTCAAATCACAAACCAAGATTTGTTTCCCTGGACAGCGCAGTGAGATTGTTATAATCTATTCAGCCTCATGGATAGCCAAAGTGGTAAATCCAACCCCAAAAACAACGACATAAAGATCTAGCTGCGTATGGCATCCTAATAGTTTGGGTGTTTTTAGAAGGCCTGTGGGTAGGAGCCTGAAATGGAGCTTTGACGGTACCTAAAATTAGAAACTTCTTTTTGCAACTTCTTTTGTAACTTTCTAACTTCTTTTTGAAAAATGCAACTTCTTTCTATAATTCGTAGAAACTTTCAAAAAGAAGTTGTAAAAACAAGTTTTTGATCAATAAAAGTTTCTTTTTTTGTGAACAACTACTTTTTGAAACTTCTTTTTGAAGTTTTTTAGGTTTCAAAAAAGTTGTGTTTTTGGTTGTTTTTAGTTCAGGATATGTTTTTTCCTTCTGTTTTTTAATAAGTCAGAACAATGCTGATTCTTTAAAGGGTGTCAACTTTATATGTGCGAAAATGTTTGCTATGATATTTCTACTAAGCTCCATGACAGGCTCCTACCCAACTGAGGTCAAGAAACATCTCAGGCCCCTAAACATGTCAGGCTCCTACCCATAAACCTCAGGAATCCCGAAACCATGTGAAGGAACAAAACCTATCAGATACCTATCTTATATACCTATCATATATATATATATATGCATACGTATCATATGTATACCTATCATATATCATATAATCACATCATATCATATCATATCACTCAACCCTGTTCTGCCCTTTCCCCCCGCCCCGGGCTGCCAGCGACGCATTTTTTCAGCCAGCCACACAAAACTCACTGCGACTTCCTCTCTTGAAGCTTACGCTTCAAGTTGGCGACTCCTCTCGTAAGGGGCTCCTGTTGCTCCGAAACCTCAAGAGTGCTTGGAGTGCTTGGCTCTAGGCCAGCGGCCTCACACAGCCCAACTGCCCGGAGGGCTGCCATTGCAGAAGCAACATCCTGTCAGGGGGCCAGGGGAAGCAGCTCCAGGGCACGGATGACAAGGAAGCTCAGGTGTGGGAAGGGCTTGACTTGTGGCAAAACAGAACTATATATGTTGCCCCTAAATTGTTGTTGACATTGCATGTCAGTCCTGCTGCGTCGTCACAGGTGCATCAGCAGCTCGCCTCACTTCGCCAGCGGATTGCCAGTTCACGGCGACAAATGCGTATTGCAACATTGTCATGACCACCGGCAATGACATAGCGTTGCCAGCTAAGTCCTGCATCAATGTCTCTGTGGGTCGCCAAGTGAGCAAGAGGTCTTGCTTCCTGAAGTCATTCCTCTCATTGACTTGGTGAGGATGCTTGGCCCTTTTCACAAGCGGCTTGGTATTTGACTGCTGCGCAGCTTGGGCAACCAGGCCCGCGGCCTTCGCTTCAGCTTGAAAAGTATCCAAGCGTTCCAAAAACAGCAGCGCAGGAAATCCTTGGAATAGCAAGGCTTCGCGGCCTAACATCAGCCGAGCTGTGTTCCGAGGTGGAACAGGTTCAAGCCACAAATTCATCTTTGGAAGCATGGTGGGCGCGATGTGCTTTCCTCCTTCTGCCCTCCAAGTAAAAGCATTGGCGCGGTTAATGCTTTGGGACAAGTCCCGCATGAGGCTACCAGGGGATTGGACTTGTAGGAGCGGAAGCGCGTCCTGCTCTCTGTCAGTCAAAGTCTTGTACCATGCGTTGTTGGAGACGTTGCGCCCCGTGGCCCCACTTCACCCGCAAGGATTCTGCCATCTTCATGTGGTGAACAGCCCACTCTGTGCTCGAAGGCTTTTCATGTTGACTGAGCTCTTCGCGTCGCTGCACCCGATGGGCCAAGTCAGCGAGCACCGCAGGGTCATCGTCAGCCAAAAGAACTTCGGAAGCACAAGGCCCTTGCCTCACACATCCAGACAAAAGGCCGCCAAATGTGGAGAAGATGGAATCCACGCTTCTATCCTGGAAGGACAGCAAGGGATTTGCTTCCACCCGCACCAAAAAGACGTACAAGCGCCGGCGGCGTGCAGGCAAGCCAAACTCGCAGCTGTCTGTGAGGACAGGCTGGCCTTCGTACCCATGGGCTGCCATTTGGCTGAGGAACACATCCATGTTGGACTGACCGCCGCTTTTCCTCTACATGCGACGGAAAACAATAACTTTTCGCACGGCATCAGCCGATCCAAATGTAAAACAGGAAACTTATTTTAGACTATATGACTATATTTATATAGCCTCAAGCCTCAAACCACTGCTGCGCAGGATCTGACATCGGGATAGACTATAATATTTCATTGCTCAATGAGTAGCTGAGGCAAAAAAATGTTTGGGATCAATGACGCCTAAGTTGTAAATGTCTGTGTAGGTTTGAGACTACGAGGAATATTCTTGGTGGTTAAAAAAATAAACGTGGGCAATGCCAAGGCTCACGTCGTCCATTGCATCCACATTCTCAAACAAGATCATAAGCGGCCTGTGACGCTCCACATACCTCATGAGGCCTTGAAAGGTTTGCGCGCTGCCGCCTTTGGATTTTTCAGCCTGCAGCACCAGCTCTTGTCTCGCGCTGGTTGCATTCTGGCGGGACATATCTTTGCAGCTTGTGCCAACTATGAGAAGATCTACGCCTGGCACGCTGCACTTGCTAGGCCCGTGCTCCCAGCAATCAGCCTGGGCAGCGCCCATCTCCAAAATGTCGAAGAAAACACAAGGAGCGTCGGGGGCTTTGCAAAGAGATTCTAGATCCAAGTCGGGCACGCGTCGGCTCTCCACGATCGCAGCTAATTTTGCACAAGCCGGCTCTGCGAGCACAGAAGAAGCGTGGATCCATTTTCTTTTTTCAGGCGAGAACTCGCAGGAGAAAACGTGATCAAGTTTGAAGCTTGACCCCTCCTCCTCGAACAGCTGGTTCAGCGCAGCCACTACCCAAGCTGGGCCCTCTGATCCTGAACACATGGA
>Ga0126342_10001244_pt1 | contig 34781 bp, 33 predicted proteins | sample Cyp1metagenome_FD_92528 | JGI IMG/M metagenome (GOLD analysis project Ga0126342, IMG submission 92528) | Coral microbial communities from Lord Howe Island, Old Settlement Bay, Australia - Cyphastrea 1 metagenome | ecosystem: Host-associated > Invertebrates > Cnidaria > Coral ...
AAGTGCCAATAGAAAAAGAGGAGATAGCGGACTCGCTGGGGCCAGTTCAACTCCTTTCACTAGGTGCCATAGATCCCTACCTTGGGTACTAGCGCTGCAGCTGACCACCGCTCACCACTTGCATATATATATATATATTTCTTCAGTATGGGTATGACCAATGTACCCTCATTCGAAATGCAGACAATTTAGTCAAACTCTGATTATTGATAATTAATAGCATTAAAGATACATAGAAATAATGCTACCATTTTTCCTTTTCTATGTATCATTTTTGTGGCAATATATGGCAAGTTGCAATAATCATGCTCTTCAATGATTGGCAGTCATCAATTAGAACTATAAACTTCCAAAGATAGTTATAACCGCCTTTATCATATTAGTTTAGCCAAGCCAAATTGTGCCCAAAAATGTGTCAAATTCCACCTTCTTCCAATAACAATGCAATATTAGCATGCACTTTGAATTTTTGCCCTAGCCTCATCTGACTTAGTATTGTAGGTCTGCTCCTTGCCATAACTGTATATATCATTAGCAGTATTAAGATCTTAGTTGCATTAGCCAAAGATTACCTCCATAGATGTTGCTATGGACAGTATCGTTCAAGATGATTTCCATATTATCTAGCAACCACTTTGCCAGCCTACAAACCAAGAAGGAGAACTGCATACCTCAACATTATGCAAGGGTATTCTCTATCATGGGCATGATTGATTTGAACACAGTGATTGTGTGCAATGTCTCTGTGGGCCGCCAGATTGCACTGATTTTATTGAATATTCCAAGCTCCCTTTTTGATTTGCATTCCTAGTTTGCTAGTGGAATCTGTACACGGAAGTGGTAAAAGCCTTGTTATATACCAGGAGAATTCAATTTTTCTTTTTGGGGCCAAGTTCTTGGAATGTTTATGCTATGGATCAGGTTGAAGCCAATTTATGTCAATGTATTTCATATAAATCTAGACTAGTATTGTAAGATAATATATACAATCGATTATGTAATTATATGGTTGGTTTGAGTACAAGCATCCTTTAGCATGACATGAACAGTAAATGAAAGCACTTAGAGTCTCAATATTGGAGAAGAATGAGATGCTGCATGCATTGCCATGGTTCCTTGTGATAGGGATGTCATTGGTTGTAAGGCTTGACCCTAACCTACCCTCACTTTCCAGAGTGGATCCTTTGAGTTTGTTTCTATTGAAGAGTTTGGGATTGGCATTGCGTATTTTTCCAGAGGAATTTTGCAACATAAGTGTTACTTTTCAATTGCTGATGCAATTATCAGCATGATATTGGAAATGGTTTCATTTAGTGTTCCTTGTGAGATGTATCCAGCTCAATCACTTAGAATACACTGCTCTTTTCACACCACACCTAGTTTACGCTCATACATTAAGGAAGACATGCTTTGGAAGAGAGAGATATGTTTTACTTCAAGGTATTGTCAACATGTTCTTAAAAAAAAATGTTTTCAACAGGTTCGCTCATACTTTTCAAAAATTAGGATAATATAAGATTAAGCGATGCACCTTATTTTCACCCTAACTATCTTATGTATGTGTGAGGGATTGTTCAGTGACAATAAGTTATATTATTGTGATAAACATTGGAAATACATATAAAAATGACGATTAATAAAAAAAAACACCGTAAAAATGGGGCCTCCACCGCGTCCCACTCTCACAAATTTATATAGATATAGATAGATGGGTACATGACTTTATGGTCCAAGCATATCATATATATATATATATGACTTTATGAAGGTCTTACTTCAAAATTGTAGATGGTTTGTGCCCAGCTGTCCTCGAGTAGACATCCCAGATTTAACATTTGAGAATATATGTGTATGTATATATATATATACACATATATACTGTTGCTTGAACATATTTCAAACACATTTAAGAAGTCTATATACATATACATATATATTATATAACCTTTATATGCCTTTATTGTGTCCATATGTTGATACATATTTTACATTATCATCATTATCTATCATTATCTTATATCACTCAATGACATGTCCACTTGCCCATTTTTGGAACTAGTGGCTTTGCCCATCCGGCTGCTCCAAATCAGACCAATCATCTCGGTGAGTTTGGACTATCTGCCTGACCACTGACCACTGCTGTCAGAAAAAAAGCTGATCTCAAATGGTTCAAAATGATTGGTACCCTCTGGTAATTTAACATAGCTATTGAAAATGGCCCATTTATAGTTGATTTACCTATTAAAAATGGTGATTTTCCATAGCTATGTTAGTTTACCAGAGGGTAATTGATTTTGAAAAACAAGGTGATTGGACTTTTTGGACTTTTTTACAAACAAAACAAGGTGATTGAAAAAAACAACCATACAAAAAAACGATGAAACAGGGAGAGGCGCGCGTGATTCGATCCTACAAGAGCGCACCGAAGCTTACTGATTGGCAGCTACAAAAGGCCCTCAGAAATGAAACCCAATTGAAGTGCCTTCAGAGCCTTCAGAGTATCCATGTGGAATCAGGATTCAATCCTCTTGGATCCTGCTAGTAGTTTCAGTGCTTCATATCATAATTCATATCCCAAGATTCCCCAACAATGGCGGAGCCAAGTGTCACGCACAGTTCCACCAAGTTTTTGTCGTTCTTCTCTTGTCTTGACTTTCAACACTTTCAACAACTCCGGCAAGACAACTTCACAGCCAAGATGCTCAGTGGTGACATTACTTCCGTTGTGGTCATGGCCAGCATGTGGAAGCTGAGCATGACTTTCATCACCACTCTGAAGATGGTGTTCGTGATGCAGCTGCTGTGAGGGTTCATGAGAGCTTTGTCCCATGTCATGGCTTGCCGGTTGGTGATGCCACTCATGCTCATGTCCTTGGTTTTCACATCGTTAATAGCTGTGATCCCAAAATCAGGAAAGAAAAACATGTAAAAACCATCAACGGCTGGCGATCTTATGTCGTGTTTTCATGATTTTGATGGCCATTGCTTCGCATCACTGCCTTGGTGATTTTGTGGGACCTGGGTGCCCCACATCCTGGTTGCTTCCAAGTGTCTGCTATGTTCATGATGGTCCACATGTTGTGCCTGGTGCTCGTGATGCACATGGTGCCCCTGGTGCCCATGGTGTCCATGGTGCCCATGGTGTCCGTGGTGCCCAGCACCTTGTGACGGACATCACCGCTCAATTCCAAGTCTTTCAGACCTTCGAAGCCTTCGGCCCCATCTTGGCACATTCCAATTGCCCACCAAGACACGATGCATTGCACCACCGCCATGGCCCGCATCCGCATGACCCACGTGACCCACGTGGCCCACGTGACCCACGTGACCCGCGTGGCCGATGAAGTCGTGAAAGCTGACGGGTCGCTGGGGCGCTGCGAGCTGAAACATCCACCTCGGAGGTGTTTTTCGTGGCGATCTTCAGTGACTTGGTTTAAGGGGTCTACAAGAAACCAAGGTTCTTCCCAAATATGTTGTTTATTTTCTCTTTCAAACTTTTCCATGGCAGTGGGATGGGAAGTGTACAAGAAGCAAACATGGAGATCCATAGAACCCGCAAATCGGCTGGTCTTAGTTGTGTGAAAACGTTTTAATATTGATTATTATTCCGTGTTGTCATGCTCCCCGAACCATTGCGGCAGGGCTTTGACATATCGAATCAAACGCCTCCTGATTCTTCACAAAACCCTGCGACGCGACCTCTTCAAAAATCTGTCCATTTCAAAAGAAACATTCCACTTCCATTCGTGCCAGGTCAGGTCTTAGCCCATTGTATTTCTATATTTTCTATGGATACTTCATGATACCGAAGCAATGTAGAAAAGATGTGTCGAGGTCACCCAGGTCACAAAAAATGCCATTGCCCCATTGCCTCGCAAGCTTTGGTGGCGCAGGATATGGGTCCATCCTGAAGACTTCAAGATGGACCGGGATGGTTGAAATACCAACCCATCAAAATGCCGATTTTGGGATAGTTTATGGCATTGGGTTTACTACATGATATTGAATATCAGAGCTTGGGGCTGCCAATCGGCCCAGAAACTTGGTCATACAGGAAATGAACAAAACTGAGATGAACAAAGAACATGGGGAGCTGGGACAGTCATGCAGCTTCAACCTCACATCTTTCGGGGTCTTTGCTATTGATACCCCAATGGTCTGCTGGATCTCAATGCCCAGATTCCAGCAATCATGGTCAACAAAGCGATGGGGTGCCATGGCATGGGCAGATCGGTGGATGATCTGTTCTGGTGCGGTTCCCTTTGGATATCCTCGGTGAAAAACCAGGCCTACGGCACCACTATTGACACTATCGCATACTATCGCATACTATCGCATACTATCGCATACTTTTGCTAGTTTCTCCTCGATGGTCTCCTGACCTCCTGATCTGAAGGGGCGCCTCCCTAACGACTCAACAGATCTACAATCCAAGCTGCCCCAAATGGCTTTGATCTTCACATTGTCCGGACAAGTGATATCACTGCACGAACCCGGTATCATATCGGCATAGTAGACGACCACAACTGAAATCAAATCCTCATTCTGCCAAGCCAAATGGCTTCTGGGGTGGCACCGCATTTTGGCCCTGCAGCTACTTATCATGGAACCTCCAAATTCAATCCTTGGGGCTTTTCTATGAACAATCAACACTCGGATCAACTGGGGATTCAATGGGAACTCGGATCAGTGCTTGTTGCCTGTCCACTTTCCGACCTCAAGGCCCATCGCAAAACGCAACGAGGAGCTGCTCATTTGCCAAACCCATTCGCAAAAGCCAGTAGCATCAGTAGCTTAGGTGAATGAAGAGTAGCAATTGAGTAGCTGGCTCCATCCTTGCCTTGTTGAAATTTGTTGAATGGGTAAAGCAAGCAAGCGCTTAAGCTAAATCACGCCGGCCCAAGACAGCCAGTCGCTTGTGCTGTTCTCGCGACTCCTTTGGAGGCACGAATTTCAGACTGGTGCAGCTGTCATCAACAGCCGTCGAGGACTCCCAGAAAGGAACCTTGGGAATTGTGATAATCCTGATATATCCTGATCCTGATGATTTATTGGTGAACAAACTGCTAGTTCATGATAATTGATAATTTATGATAATTTATGATGATTTATGATAATTGATGATAATTTATGATGATTTATGATCATCAAACTTGTGAACAAACATGATAATTTACGATAATTCCGCTAGAAATTGAAAGTTGAAACCAATTTCTGTTGTGAAACCGACGGCAAAACTGCACCAGCCTCATTTCCGCCTCCACTCAAATCCAAGGCATCTCCTGGCGATCCTGTCGCTATAGCCAATATAACCGTACAAATCCATACAAGTTGCATCAGTTTGCTATGAATTGAACTTCTGAAATCCATTGAAATTCATTGAAATCCATTGAAATCCATTGAAATCCATTGAAATCCATTGAAATTCATTGAAATCTGAAGTTCACTTCATCTCACTTCCAAGCCTCACCCAAAGAAACCCTGAAATCGCCGCACTGGAGCCCGCTGCTACCAGCGCATTGCTCACACTGCTGAGCAGGACCCATGCGGCATCATGGGAATTTGGCCTGCGTTGAAGACATGGGTTTGCTTGAACAAAGTGTGGAGCATGTCAAACCGGTTCTTGAGAAAATCATGTTACCCATGTAAAATTTGCCAGTTTGGGGGCTCTATTTTGGACAAACCCACAACTGAACCACTGAACATCCCGAAAAGATCGGCCAAAAGGCTGAAAGGGATTGAAACAGTACGAGATCCCTAAGTCATCCCCTGGTGCCCTTTGCCATATCAATGTCTACCCCACTGCACCCTTTTGTGCCTCCGGTTGAACAAGCCTCAATCGTACAAGCCCATGGGCGAGACAGTACGTGTGGTGGTAGTTTGGTGTTTGCAATGTTCCAGTTCAGACTACAAGGCGCCATACAGTCGCTGTAAAACCAACCAGACAACCAAACAAACAAATTTCAGGTGATTCACAGGAGCCATCATGGGAAAACAAACCTCTTAACATGCTTACCAACAAAAGTGCTGGGCAAAGCCTATCTTCTTCGGCCTTCGGCCTTCTCGCTCATACATGAACGAATCATGTAGATGCGCACACGCATCTGGCTACATGGCTGCATCTAAAACCAAACAGGATATACACATGTGTATACTATACAAAACAATACACATAACTACATACAAACAACACTAATGTCTATTTAGTGTTCACATATTAAAATACATATATCATATTATACATTAATATACATTATATATTATATAATGTACAGTACAGTATATGGAATATTATGGAATATTGCATGTACCCTCCTTTGTGTCATCAAACAGTTTCGTTGGTGCCCCGACTGACGGTCCAAGAGGTGCAGCTGCTCGATGAGCTGGTGCACCTAATAGCTGTGGCGAGTCTGGGGGGTCTGAGGATTGATGCGTCATTGATAGTGGTTAAACCGTCTTAAAACCATGGTTAAACCATGGTAAAACCATGTTGAAACCATGTTTTAAACCCATCCAAGTGTTTCCAAGTGGGGATATAGTTGACAACTCATGCTTCAAACTTGTTTTGATACAAATTGATCCCCGAGCTGTTTTGGTAGGGCCTAGTAGGAAGCTTCACCAGTGTTGGACCGTGGATACACCAGCTGTATACGTATGACCTCCTTTCCACCAAAACGGAATGATTGATGATGGCTTACTGCTAAAAGTATCTAGAAGTGTCCCTGCAGTGCCAGATGAATGACTCATACAGTATGTAGAACTATGTGATATGGTGAATGGATGTAGATGGGATGAACTTTCCATGTATCCAGATCATTCCATGAAACGACCATGAACGGCGGAGATCTGTTGGGCATGAGGCCGAGACAACTGATACTGTAGAGGTTTTCCAAGCACTTCTTCATGAAGGACATCCAATGTCCATGGTACAATGTCCATAGCTGGGTACATCTCAGTACATGGCTCTTATGGTCTTTCATTGGCTTGAGTGGCTTGGGATGTCAATTGAATCTCCTAGTACTCCATGAAATGGAGTTCTTGAACTGGAGGAGTGCAATTCGAGGAACTTAAGAACAAAAGAAATGGATCTCTCATCAGCCATCAACACTTCCGAATATCAAACAGCGAATCCCAAAATGGCCTTCTCCAACGCTTTCCAATAGAATAGAATAGCATATCATATCTTATACCACCATCTTCCAAACATTTCAAAGCCCCGTGCTTTTTTAAGGTTCAGTTATTTAAAGGTTGCATATGGATTTTCAGCCACAACCTTGGTGGCAGTAGGCCGTGCCCCTGCCATCGTACCTCCATGCGAAGCCCTTGACGACCGTCTGCTTCTGATCTCAAGCTGTTGTCAACACGGTCCTGCCGTGCCATTGGGGAAACTTAGCAGGTTGATGCAGATTGGAGGTCTCAGTTTTGCCCACTTTCGCTGGGAGAGCAGGTGGGATATGGTGGCATTGTAACCTCCACGTCACTTCATGGAGCTTTTTTCTTGATCGTTTTGCTTCTTTTGATGCGTATGGCCCATAAATACCCCACATTGGGTCTTTGGGGTCTTTGTACGAAGTCAAGAGAGAAAAGCATCCGGCAGGGACCTTCCTCATGAGAACATACTGAAAACTGACGAAGTTTCGAGGTTTTGCCTCAAAACAAGACGACCAGGCCCATGGTACAACCGTACAACCATGCTGCCAACGCAAGATGACCCCCAGCTAAATTCCTTCACCATGTTTCAGCCGATTTGAGCCATGTGTTCCACAGATTTGATCTCAGCAAGAAGGCATGGTGGATGCAGGTGATGTTTACACATATGATTGGGACATACTGGGACCCTACAATGGCTGTGTGAAATATGGGGCCCCAACATCCACCGGTCCTGTCGCAGGACCAGGCTCTGTTCCTTCTTCTCAAGGCTGCGCCATTCCTCGACGGAACCAAGGGGTTCCCAGAAAAAAATACCTCTGAAATGCGGCGTCACTCGGCTTGGAGATGGGTCATAACGGGTGATATCCCTTTTGGCTGGAAGATATTTTAGGGACTGACCAGTAAATCTGGTAGCTTGGGAGGTCACTCGCCGCCCATTTTTAGTGACATAGTTGTTGGGTAGATCTTGGAAATACCGTCAAGCAAAAAAAAAACAGGTGGAGAATGACCCAAACCAATGGCGATGAACTCACCAAGACGGGTGGTACATTTGCTTCCAGGAATCGCCACAAAAAACAGGGGTTTTATGCATATATATATATATATATAATTATATATGTATATACATAATCAGTATTACTAGATGCCATGAATGCCATGTTGGGGAAACCCACATTCTCCACACCCAGCCAGTTTGGGAAACCATTAAAAACACATTAAAAAGCACCTTCATCACGATGATAGCTTTGGGGGGTGACCAAGGAGGTCTTTCGGCCTGCAAAAATTCTCGCGCTCGTTTTTCCAGCTCTTGAAATCCTGAGCCGCAAGAACTCCGGGAACGGTAACCGAAAAAAAAAGTCCGAAACGCCAAGGGTTGCAGCTGGTTGAGGTTGCTACCTGCATAACTATGGTGTGTCTTCTTCAAAGGCAAAAAGGTGGCAACCGCTGTCCGTGTCATGTGGGGAACACATCCAAAGGCCAAAAAATGCCCTGTCAGTTGAGGCGGCCCAGTGACGCGCTTGCAACTCCTGTCGCACCTGCGGTGGCGGATAGTTTGAATTTCCTAAGTCCATCTGCACAGGTCCCATGATCATCTCTGAATTTATGGTACTTGACTATCTGAGTAGCAAATAACCTGATGCTTCAGCAAACGCTTTGCCAAGCTTGTCACTACCAGGATGATTGCTGATGTGAATGGGGTCATGCGAAGAAGTTGCCCCAATAGTCAATAGCCACAATGTCCAATCCAGTCATACCAGTCACTAGCTAAACCAAGCAGTGGTAGAAATCCACGTGCCCATGGTAATAGTTGGTTAGTATGGCTATTCACCGTTTTTTTGCGACAATTGCCCCTATGAAACGAATCTCTTGGAAGTTTTTGGGCAAAATTCAGCCAGCAAAACGACCTTTACAAGCAACACACGGCCCAGTGGCCATTCCCCGCCTTCTTGGTGGCCTCCTCATTGACCGTAGCTCTGGCTTGTGCCGCCTGGAGTTGTGGACCCAACACCTGGCTTGCTGCGGAGTGTCTTTGATGATTTGATGATTGTTCCATGGGGAAAATTCAGGCGTTGATCCGTTGATCTATCTATATACATATATATAATTATATATATATATATGATATATGTTTTACTTGGGGAAATCATGGTTTCAATGACTTTTTTTTCGGTTAGATAAGATCAATTCGCAAGCTTGAAGTTGGTAAAGCGATCTTGCTGGAATCAGGACAAATAAACCAGGGATTTTTGCTTCAGGAATGATCAAGGGCCGCCCTCCAATCTTTTCTTCTTTGTCATCCTTTTCCGGTCTATTGCAGGCAATCCTTTCAGTAGTGGTTAGGGCTGCAAGGCATGCCCCGCGGCAATAACCTTGCCAGAACCTTGAAGATGAAAACAATACATCCAAATTTAAAAATGCACCTCGCACTGAACGTGGTTGAACTCTCCAAAAGCCTTTCAGAATCTTTCAGACATGTTCAAACCCAAACCACCTGTGGATTGATGCTTGTCACATCTCTCACTAGTGACGGATCATCAGCCCCGGTGATTTTTTTTTCGGGGCCGGTTGTCTTTACTGGAACGGTGGCACCAAAATGCCGAGCGGAGCTAGCAGCTATTGTGGTGTCACAATAGGGACCCTCCTGATTTCCTTGAGTTCTGTGAGTTCTGTGGGAAAGGTGGAACAGCACGTTGTGGGTCTATTGTGCGCTTTTTCGCCGCGGGAAGCAGCGGGAACCAGGGGTGGATCATAGCACCACGGTGTGGCTTAGTGCGAATTCACATGCAATGAACGGTTCCTGCAGGTGGCAGGAAGCTTGCCTTCCAATGCCGGGCGCTAAAATAAATCCCAAACAGACTCCTGAGATGAACTCTGGATCCTGGAAATTAGATGGACCTTAGAAACAATCATAAACAAAGTAGTGAAAAATGAGAGTTCACGACACAAAAACACACAAACAAAACTGTATTCAATGATAATGATTCAATTTCCTTGGTGTAAAGGTGCCAACATGTTTGTCGCAGAGGACCACTGCAATGTTGGTGTTGATCATCTCATGTCATCTCGGTTCTGAAAAAGAATCACCCAATGAATAAGCCAATGATTGAGTATCCAGCAATCCAATATAATCCAATAATCAATTATATAATCATCCAATGATCATCCAGTGATCATCCAATGATCCACTTCAATATCCAATCATCATCCAATTCTTTTTATTGGCATTCCCCAAGTGCAACCCTCATCTCATCACTTTTTCGCCCTGGCATCTCAGGCAGGAACGTGGCCAACTTATCGCGACTCGTGGCCCTCTCGAAGTGCCTAGGAACCACGGAGCGAGAGCGTATCGGATTTAGGACTGAGGCCATCCTGGAAGGACACTGCAAGCAACTTGAGCTACAGAAGATGGATTGTTTTTTTTCGGAAAATTGACATGGTCTTGACATCACCAAATTATGGAAGATACATACAATACATGGATACGTTGAAGATTCAGGAGCTTCCACCTAGCCCAGACCTTCCATCTAATTCCCTCTAATTCCCCAGAACTTCGGAGCCACCCACGGCTGCCTCACCGACAAAGGCCATGATAACTGTCCACAGCCCCGGTGCCAGTTCGATCCTGTGATCTGATTGTCCAACATTGTCCAACACATGCCAGTTTTAGATGGTTTTAGCATATCTCCTGTTAGCTCCTGAAATGATGGCTGTACCGGCTGTACTGTCCACACCTTGGTTTCCAACCACGCACCAGCTGAGAAAGGACTGCTTGCATATCACATCCACCAAACATCGCCAAACCCTGAATTTGAATGATATGTTCGGCCATTCTTCATCCGCGTTTCTTCCAGTTTGTCAAACAGAATCCAGCGCGGCGCTGCCCTCCTGTGGTGCAGTTTCGACAACACAGAGATCAAACGCCTCCGCGTGTCACAGGGAAGATGAGATAGACGCTTGGTTGATATTTCAGTTTCAATCTACAGTGATGATGACAGTGATGATATTCAACACCCCGTTGATGTTACCCCAACATTTTGGGGTTGAAGCAGCAAAAATAAAGCGCTGAGCAGGAACATTTGTGGGTACATGTTTGCATCCTGCAATCTATCCTTGATCCCAAATCCAAGGAATGATCATCACTCTTGCTGTTGGCCACCGATCTGGGCGACCCTACCCTCGACGGTGGGCTACAAAGACTTGCCTTGGCAACTGGTACCTGAGCCCAGAAAATTCACAGCATTCCCACTAGTTCACCATGCCACTAACATCATCATCATCATCATCATCATCCATAATCCTCTGTTTATCATTCACTTGCCTTTGTATACATAGGATATATATTTTTTGACACATCACAGGTTTTCCTGAGATTATCATACGCTGACCAGTCTGACCACCAGAGAAATGACCTTGCTGGGTCAACGGACTGCAGTTTGAAGAGCGGGTTCAGTGAGTTGCGATGCTTTCCCCTGCCTTGCCAGCTGGCTGTGAAGGGAAGGAACGAAGGAACCAAATGCCAGGTCCACATTCAACCCCAAACCTGGGATTCAATTCAAACCAGTTTCGATTCAGCTTAGGCTCGGTTGCACAGTAACCAAAGTTTCATGGCAGAAAATCGGATTTAAAAGCTTGTCCCAAACATATCATCAGTTATCATCCATCCATTTCTTTACATCCACAAAAAACCCTCCATTTCCCCGCAACAAAACTGAGCACTCGCACCAATCACAGCACTGCGACCGGCAAGATCAGGACCCCAGTCGTCACCTCGAAAAAGCCGCTTCGCCGTGCAAGGCTGTGACAGTTGACTCGTTGAGCCCAAACAGCCATAACTACCGAAAAATGAACGGAGTGAAGATCGCCGACCGGGTGATGTATATGTCTGACTTGTGAATCCAATATATTTGATACATATTGATATTGATACATACTATGATATTAATTGGCAAATGGAAAGTAAGCCATCCCTAGACCCATGCGACGGCTCCCAAAAAAGAACGCCAAGAGACGAATCGGCCACGTGGCTTTAAAGGTGGATGCCTGGGAGCAATCCACCCTGGGGTCCAGTTCCACTGTATGTAGGTAGGTGGGTATAGAGGGTGAGAGGGTGAGCTTGTATCATGGTGTCATATGATTCTAGATTATTTAAAAGGTTACAACTTCAGACTCCAGAAACTTAGAAATTCAAAATCAAATGTTCAGGAACTCCGCAAACCTAGAAGCCCAAGTTCAAAATTTCAGAGTCAGATTTCAGAAAAAAAAAATCAGAGTTCTAGAAGCCTAGAAACTCAAAAGCAAGATTTCAGAGTCAAAAAAACTCAGAGTCATTTTTGCACACCCATCTGGTCATGTTATATGATATATATATATATATATAACATATATTACGATGATCAATGATGTACTATAGTATACTATAACATCTACTATATATGCACAATACATACACATACGTATGATATATATATATATATATACATATGTCTATATATATATCATATAGATATATGTATACATATGATATATGTATACATATGATGTATTATGATGCAATGATGTAAATGTATAAGCGGTACGTGGAGATCCTTGAGCCTCCCACCAGTTGGTTGAAGGTTTCGGTGCAAAGCACCACAGAGTCCCCTTCGATCTCGAGCCTTCTTCAGAATCGATGCCGTACCACCAGGGACCGGTGAAAATTGTTGATTTGAGCAACCAAAATGGAAATTTAACCAACCAAAAATGTGGATTCTAAAGTGATTTAAGCCGATTCAAACAGGTCAGTATCTAAGCGACAGAAAATTGATTTATGGATTTTGCAAAGTGAATGAAGTCAAACAACAGGATTTAACCAGCCAATTTTGGAAACTTGCCCCCATTGAAATCAGAGGATTTCACCGACAAACAGCAGCCAACTAGTGCAACATGTCTCTCTTTGTTGAACAAAAACAACACCTGTCAGTGTACTATCTCAACACCAGGTGACGCGCAGCAACTGTTTGAGAAAAAACCAGCGTATCTGACCCCAGCCCATGTTGCCACCTTCGGTTGATCACCCCTTGAGACTCTTCAGAGGATAAGGACCTTGGGTCACACTAATGGACCGCAAATTGACCTCTGAAATTTGATGAACATGGCTGGATTTGGAGGGTAGCCTGTCAACCTCCACTAATCCTGGCAGCTCTTAGAATTTGTTTTTTGTCATGTTTAGTAAGTTTAGTCTCATTGCAATTGACGCGGTTTATGGAAATAGCAAGAGTAACATGAGTTGCAGCTCACATGGATGCTTTCAACACACTTGGCGTCTAGTATCATCTCAACAGAGACGAATGCCTGTCTGTTAAAGCTTTCAGAACTCCAAATAGATCAACAGACGGGTCAACTGGGCAGCAAAAAGAGTCCCTTGATATGGCCCTTGATATGGCCTAGCTCAAGCATTTTTGAGTACCAAGAGGATGATGTGGATCAACATAAAATGTGTCCACCTGACACTGTGACCCGAGGTTTCCGACAAGGACCTTGGGAGCTCTTCAAAACCCAGGTCTCCCAGGGGCAACCTCAAGTGGCATCGGATGGTCCAAAAAAACTTCCCCTTCCAAAACGGAACAAAACGGGAACAAACCGGAGTTACGCCCGAAGACTTCGGGTCTACTTCCACTTACTATCACCACAACCACCACAACCACGACAACCACCACAACCACCTATGGAAACAGCCATAGGCACTGGGAAGCTTCGGGAGCAGGATCAAACTCCTGGGATCGAACTGATCCAAGGTTCAACGGCTTCAACGGGCAATGGTTAACACCGGTAGCCCCATGTTTAAAAAACATGGAGAACCACCATTTTCACCATTTTTGATCTGTTTGCGCTTCCTCAAAATCACTCCCTATCAGCATTTGCCGCCATAGTTTTTGACGTCCAAGCATGCTCCAAGCAAGTGCTTGGCTACCAAGACTGTGGTGCCATGATCCCCAACCAACACCGTTCCCTTTCAAATCCTTAAAGCTGAAGGATATCCTCCTGTCACAACCTATCTTTCCCAGCAGGATGCTTAGAGCTCTGAAACCAGTGATCCAAGAGGAATCCAAGATGAGGCGGCCAGCAATGTCGGAGTGTCTGTACCCTCCCATTGGACATGTTCAGAAGGCTCCTCCCATTCAACGCTGCCATCCTCTCCTACAAGAACCTCAATGCCATGGCAATCGGATAACGACAGTAGGCAGAACAAGATGGCAGGCATCGACTTCCAAAAATATGCATATTCCACTATCGTGCGTGTCTGAAACTGGGGATACCTCCAAAATGGTAATCTAATTAATGGGTAATATGATGTTTGGCCAGTGGATTTGGACCCCAATTCGATCCATTTTGGACAAACCCGTTGCGTTGGATCTGGAATGATCTGGATCGCTCTCAGCCTTGGACATATTTGTACTCCAAGGTCCAGAAGGCCCCTTCTGAGTTCAGCAACACTGGCCTTGGCCGTGTTTCTTCATCATGCTTTCCAACGTGGTCAAGATAATGTAAATATCACTGAACATTGTGTGTCAAAGTTCTCAAGATCCGGTATGGGTCAAAACGCTGGTAGCATGGTGAACATACCTGGCAAATGCTCATCAACATGTTGTATCATAGGGTCCCTCATGAAGATGTCAAGCCCCTGAGCGTCTGACAGGGGCACCTGCCACAGCGGAAACTGTGTTGCCTTAGTTCGCAACCATTTGAGCATGACCCAAACATGGGGGACTGGGTCAGATTGGTTTCTAGTGATTTCACCAATTTGGAGCTTTCCTAAAATGGGGGTACCATGGGGTACCCCTAAATCATCCATTTTTATAGGGTGTTTCCCTATAAACCATCCAGCTATTGGGGTATCCCATTTATGGACACCCCCATTTCCCTTAGATCAAATCGCCAGTCGCGGAAAAAAAAAACCAGGCACCTTGAGACACACCGTGCTGCCTCGGCCGCCAGGAACCAATAAATTGGATGAGAAAACTTGGGGTCTCCGAAGTTTCTTTGGTAGTTGATTTACCTACTCGAACTAGTGATTTTCTATAGTTATGTTAGTTTACCAGAAGGTATATCTAAGATGTAAGAATCATACCCTGTCCGCAGTTGGATTTTGAAAAAAAACAAAGCTGAAAATCTGAAAATGATCCGCTCGTCCACGGATTTGTTGTTTTTGTCCTCCTACAGGGATTCTCCAACTACAAGCATAGTTTTTCACTTTATTTCCCTTAACCAATTCTAGGATTCTCAGATCCCCCAGAAAATCCTGACTCATGGATTACCACTGGGTTAATTGTGATGTTAATTGTGGATCATCACTATCAGGGAGAAATTGATTCAACATGAATCATTTGACTTTCAAAGTTCCCTATTTCCCTACGAGGTGATGCCCAATGATTCTTCTTTGTCGAAAAACCCACGTTTACGTTCGGATAGTATCCGCAAGCCCAAACGTTAACCAACTTAACTATCGTAAACTGGGGCCTCATCTTGTATATCCCGTGGAAAAACCATGAATATCAAATTGATATCCCAATATATCCAGTTACGTCCCAATTATATTCCCGTTTTTGGTAGTTGAGTCATTAGCTTCCCCAGATTTCCTATGAATTTTCACTTCAACCAGTCCTATTCCTAGTTGGTTAAGAACGGATTTCCCAATTGTTATGTTGATCCAGTTCTTGGATTATGATTAGTTTTATCCCAATTAGTTTCGTTGATTCATATTGGATAACTGCTGGGATGTAACCCCAAAATAATAACTGGATATAACTGGTGTGTTTATTAACCAATATGGATGATTATTAAAACAAATAATTTAATAACAACCAATATTGATTACTGTTTGGGGTGATTAACCAAGAACCAATATGATTGGGATATCACCACTATTGGGATTAATGGTATATCACCAATAATCACCAACCAAACTAATATTGGTTATCAATAGATACTTGATAATAATTGGTATATCACCAACAATACTCCCCAATTACCAAATATTATACCAATAATAACTAATAATAACAATTAGTATATCACCAATAATTGGTTTATCAATATGATTACCAATAATTGGTGAATGGAAGTATCAACTGCTAATAACCAATAATCATCAATAACCAATAATTAACCAAAAAATAGTTATAACCAACTATTAGTTGATACTTCCATCAATATGATTACCAATAATCATCAATAACCATCATTATTATTAGTTATTAACTAATGGTTATTGATGATTATTGGTTATATTAACTAATGGCTATATATATGGCTATTGGATGATCAATTATACTAACTAATTAAATATACTCCCCAAAGTCATCAACCAGCCCAGTGGCGATAAGGGTCCCAGTCTCCAAGACTTGGGCCCTCGCCTCAGTTGTCGCGACAAACGAACGCGACGCTCAAATAAGTCGTGAACTAGCCAACCATCAACAACAGCAGTAGGGGCTTCATGGGATTTCATTGGATTTTATGGGATTTTAATGGATGTTAGTGGATTTTATAGGGTTTTCATTGGATGTCATAGGATTTAATGGATTCTATGGGGGTTTTAGTGGGAATATTATATGATAATCAAACATGGCAAGCTCGGAAATCCCCCTATAATGGTTTTGCATAATGGAAAAAACATCTACAAATTTTGGAATTTTCCGTTGCCATGTTTGAATTTTGCATGGTATATCACCTATGGCAAAAAAACAACAAACAAACGCATGTTCAGTAAATGTAAGGAACCATGGTAGTCAAATTCCAAAAGAAATATGAGCAGCTTTTTGTGCTTCACTGGGTCTCAAATTTTGTCCCATACCCCAACTGGGATTGCCCCAAAATCAACGCCTATTCTGTCACAGGAAAACCAGCTAACAACAGAACAAATCTCGTTGGCAAGCTACCTAGAAGGCTTTCAGGTTCCAATTTGTTCGCAACATACGCCCGTGCCTATTGCAGCATCGTGTTCTACTTATCTGAAGTACCAAACTGCCCATTGACATGCCTTCAAGAGCGTCAAGTCTTCAGTGTATGTATGTAATGTAACGTAGTGCAATGTAGTGTAGTGACTTCTATTTCATTTGCTTTAAGTTAAGAATTCTGTACGTTTTTTCCTGCCCGGCAGCACCCCATGGGACACCAGACCCACCACTTTCAGTTCATCACCCGGCCTGGACAAAAACTGGGGTGGTATGGCCAGAATGGATGATGATAATTCCCAACCGTTTTGATAGTATACCATCGTACTTATAGGATACTATGTATATATATATATACCACAGTATAACATAGTTTTATAGTATAATCTAAAATATACCATAGTATAATATATCAAAAACGAGGACATACGATAGTATATAGTATAACTATAACCCTCAAACTAATCACGGACCAACAAGAGTTTTGAACACTGCTTATATGTGATCCATATGAGCCATGGTCAATACTCACTATATGGTTGATGGTCATCCCATCCATAATAAGGATCCTAAAATAATGGTTATTATAAATCCCTATTGGTCCCATTGGATGACTAGCCCCGTTTTTAATGGTTATTAACCATGAGTATTGACCATAGCTCATATGTGGCATGACCATCTCCAGCTTTGAAAAAATCGGAACGGGAGCTGACTGTCTCGATCGCTTGAAACCCGCTTGGTGCGCTTTCACTCAAAATGCCCCCTATATGGGAGCCTGATGACATGGCGACTCAGACAAGAAAATCATTTGACAATTGGGTATGTCATGGTATGTCCATAGGATAAGACCCCTAAATCAATCAAAATTATGACAGGTGAAGCTGGAAGTTACTCAGGAAACATCGCCCATCGACTCATCCACATCCCGCCTAGCACAGCTGCAATAACATTGAAACGACAGCTCTACCGGCATCAGTCCACCGCACACGATTTGAAACTTTGGTGTCCTGCTTCGAGCTATTGGTGCTTGGACACCAAAAAATATGTTTGGATTCTTGTTGGCGCTTGATCATGTTGATACTGTTCGGGCACTTGGCTATGGCAAAAGGCTCTGACACATCTGGGCCTCAGCTTAATGCATTGTGATGCTTTGTGAGAGATATCCTTTTCGTGATTTGCTGGCTTCACATCTTGTCTATGGCTCCTCATCACAGAAGCTGCCCTTATATCAGCCATGGATAACAGCCAATGGCCCGTCTGGAGCCAAAGATGACCAGAGGCCAATCGGAACAGAATGGAAGCGTCAGGCAACTTGCCTGTCACCGCTCTCGATGGTTGCGCGGTTTCTTGAATCTAAAACTGATTTCAAAACACCAACAAATAAAAACACCTAAGGTGTCAATATTCTAAAATGGGGTTTAACATCGTTTAAACCATGGCGTCGGGAACAGAACGTACAGTGATACCATGGCATCAACGGAATCTTCAGGGATCATCCACATCGCCTCTGAGGCTTCATCTTCAGCCTGATCCAGCGCCAGGCAACGGGGCAACTTCATCCGGCAACTTCATCCAAAATGGCATCCAGATATCATCCAAATGGCATCCAATTGGCATCCAAATCTACTATACCAGCAATATGAGCAATATGAAAGTTGATGGAAACTGGCCCCCTCTGTCCGAGCATGAGAAAGTCAACAACACCGCATGCAATTCGAGCACGTATGATGCAGCCAACATCAGAATGGACGCGACATCGTCCACCGCCCGCTCGCTGTACCTGTTTCAGCTGCTCCTGGATCATTGCTCTGGCTCCAGCAGCCTGATGCAAGGCCCCTGGGATTTGGTAGTGGCTCACATGGACCAGAGCGCAAAGTCTTGACAAACAGGAAAGATTTGGGTGCTCTTGGGTGATTCAAATCCCCCACATCTAATCATAGGAGAAAATCTGCCAATCTTGAATCCCCCATGACCTCCCAACTAAAACGTCATTTGGATCGTTTGGGTTGAACATCTTCCAATATTGGAATCTCCCCCATCCTCCCTCCAGGCCCACCTCTGCCCAAGCAGTGTGCAGTTCCTCGTGCTTTGCGCAGGCGTAGGCGGAGGCTTCCTGGTCGACCAGCTTGAGATGGAACTTTCACTATTGGTTTTGGCGCTGGGAAGCTATTGCGGACATATGATGAATGAGCTTTCTAAGAGCTGTTCAAGATAAAGGTGCCTGGAAATTAAAAGTCGAATCCCCTGCCTTTTGCATTCGAGCCGCAGTATCACAGCGGCCAGGGGCGGGACGATTTCTTACCTGTCCACCTTTTCTTTATGAAGGTGACATGGCAGGAGAATGGACAGGGGTCTGACCAGAAGAAAAAACATCAGCCAATCGTGCCCCAGTTGAGGATTCTCACGTCACAACACGGAAACTATCAGAATGATGGGGAAAATATCATCATGATTCATCATGTACCTAGGCAATCCATGATAATCCTAGATATAAGGCATCAAATCACCAATTGTCCAGGTCATAACGCTCTTTCACATATATAAAAATCAATTATTATGGTACTGTATGTATGTACAAATATATGTGTATATATATATATATATTCTAGGTTGGCGTTAACAACTCTGACGTGTAGTATCTTCCAGGTATTTCCGTTGCGGTTGCTGGTGCCGACCTTGGCATCTGCCAAACGTTTGTGGTGAACCTGCGGCGAAAAAGCGGCAAATGTGCGCAGTTTGACACCATTTAAGGGGGAAGACCATGGAAGAAACATCTTAGTTTGTACTCATCGAGCTTGTCATTCCCTCAGCGTGGACGGAACAAAACGTAGAAATTGTGATGGCCTCAGGGTCGCTGAGGCCAGCCTTCTCCTTTTTCAGTTCTTCCTCCCAAGGCGATCAGCGTGGGGCAAGCCATGATATATCATCATGCATCTAGCCAGCCATTGTGTGCATCTCCTATACACAGAAAATCTGGTCCTGCAAAGTTGTTAGGTGACTACACTATCGTTTAACAAAGAGGTCTGGCTGATACCGCGTGCAACTCGGCCAAGATGGGTATCTGCCACCTTCAGGCGCATCAACCTAGATGGGTTACTGTATATATGGTTATATCATTTCAGCCATAACAAGACAACCCAGTAGGTGGCAACATTCTCCACAGTCCATGCCCGTCCCAACCTCCTCGGACTGCATCAGTCGCTCCTGGGAGTCAGCATGGCTGCACCTGATGACAAGCCACAGAAATTCTGTGAAAATGAACCTGCATGCTAGCCAGTGATCTTTAAATAGTTCAGTCAGCGGAAAGAATGGAAATCAAATGGGGATGAGATCAAATGACCACTTTGCAATTTATGCCCTTGCAATCCACATCCACAACTGCTGCGGTTTCCGCATCTTCGTGCAGCCTTCCTTGAGAAACTGTTGCTCCCAAGCGTGGCTTCGGTCGATTAAAAATTGCTGTCGCTTGGTCGGAGAGGTGATCAATCCCCTGAAAATGGCAGTATGGTAGCAGCATGATGGCAGAATAACGGTCCAACTGCAATAGAAATTCGCATCTACAACCATCTACAACCATCTCACAGCCCAGTAAACTAGGTATAACAAGCAACAGTCACTGGGGTTCACAGCGGATGCTCGCCACCTCTCACCTTGATGTTGGTGATCTTGGCATCACCAGAGCCCTGAACTCCACTGCAGAGAGCTGACTCAACACCCTGCGGCGGGCTCTTCCATCTTCACGAACAAACCCATGTCGCTTCCATGCATGATCATGATGGAAGAAGTCTGAGGACAGACTTGAATGTCAAATGTCCCTTCTGCTTTTGCAACATCCGGAGAGGCTTTGAACACAGAGTGTAGGGGATGGCAATTCCCAGACAACCAAAGTGAGCAAGTTTCTCCGTCCGTCTCTTCAACCAAGCTGGAACGTTCTTGAAGAATCTCTTCAGCACTGCCATCATTTGCTGCATCGTCAAGCCATGTACCATCAAACCCCAGCTGCATCAGCTGGGCAGACGGCGAGTCTTCAAACTTGACCATCTTTCCAATGCCAATGACAAAACCCAAGTTGTTGTCATCCAGCAGGGCCACCTGCAAACGCCAAGGTCTTTCGGACGGCATCGCATTGACGGCAAAACCATGGGAGAGTGCTGAAGGAGAAGTGAAGATGCATGCACCAAAGATCTCAAGAGGTGTTAAGAAGGAATCGGTCACAACAATCCTGGAAGATTCTCCACCCATCAATTCCAAAAGCCGCTCTTCCTCTGTCCCTGTCAATTGCTGGTAGGAAGAACGTGGGATCAGAATCTGCGCTGCATAGCCTTTCAATGGAAGCAAAGGTGGCAAGTGTCCCTCAATCAGGCAATGAGAATCAAGTTCTGCCATGAACCTCAACAAATCATTCTGGTCCACCTCCTCAATGCTGCCCCTCTCATAGTGTACATGACAAGCATGTGCAAGCGCACTTGCCATGACACTGCGCCATCCTCGAACGCCAGCATTCAGCTTGCATCTGTGAAATTCCTCAACGTCACTTTTAAAAACCAAGTGTTGAATTGTTTGGCATTTCCACTTGCAAAGCCAGTGCCAGCACATGGAGTCATGTTGAAGTCTGGATGACACATGACCGTCTGCTCCAAGACGATCATAATATCTCTGTAGCCCTGTTCAAAGTGAGGACCCACAATTGAGAACACTCGTTTGTTGGTACCCAGCTCCAGATCTCGAAAGAAGCCAATCCCAGGTGTATTTCCATGAAAAACATTGCTGGCATGCTCTTCTGCACGTTGGCCCAGTTTTTGCATGAGGCTGTTCAACGACCGCACACTGGCGGCTTCTTTTGCAAAGGCCTGATCCATCATGTGCAGGAAAGGATCCACATCCGCTGGAAGCTGGCTTCGAACATTTTCCCAATTTGCAACAATCCTGGCAGCTGCTTCGGCTGGATTTGTGACAGCACCAGATGACAGGGAGGACAAGTACACCCAGAGGGCGCCATGTTTGTCCGGAAGTCCCAGCAATTGTCGGAAGTGGCTTATCAGTGCATCCAAAGCTACTTGCACCTCTTCTGGAAGAGCCTCAACGACCCGGCTGAGCGCATCTGACAACTTGGACGTGAGCTGATTCCAACCGTAGAAGCATTTTACCTCCAATTCCAAGTGATTCGCAGCTGCTGTCAATGTGTTCAAACTCTGGCGCCTCTGAGCACGGTCACTTGCCTCACTGCTTTGGAATTGGATGCGAGCAAGTGCCTGTTTTGAGGAAGCAACAACCCAAGCAACAAGGGGTTCAACTGGCTTGTCCTTGGTGAATGACAACATCCAGCAATAAATGCGGCTGTCTGCTGGCACTTTCTTTTCCAAAGCAGCATATGGGTCTTCAGCAATGGAGCTTCTGACTTCGCGACTGTCAAGCGTTCCAGTCTGTAGAATGGATTTGAATGTGGCAATGGCGCATCGGTGCACTGGCCGAAGGTAACCAACCAACTCCTTGACTTTAGGGCACACTGGCATCTCAAAGTATGGGATATTCTCACTTTTACCATTGGCTTGAAGGATCCTGGACCGCATGTAGTGCAAGTTCTGATAGTAGTCCACACCGTGCTCTGCCTCCAGGTTGAAGATCTGGGTGGGAGGCAGTGCAAGTGTTGGCAAGCCACCTTTGGGAGTGAAGGTTGCTGAACGGTTCTGCACGCCAGAAGAGTTCGGCACGGGCTGGGCCTGACCCATGACGCCAAACAACGTTCAAGGCGGACCTTTCTACACACGTTCCTGCTGGGCCACAAAGCTTGCAGGGGGAAGCACGAGTCTCAGTATTTAGGACCTGTGGCCTTGCTGAAGGCAAATGGAGTTCTGAACGCCAACAAGGTGGAGGAAATCCATCATTTTAAACCCATTTGTTTCTCCCTTTTCCAAACCAGCCTTTGTCTTTCCGAAAATTTGGATGGCTCCCCTAAGCTTCCCAGCTGTTCGCGTAGCTTCAGCAAATTGTCCTCCGTCCGTTGCAACGTCTCCTGAGGAAAACATGGACTAGCTGGCAGAGAATTTGATTTAAAGATGTCTTTATGTTGAATGGAAATTCACTGATGTTTCTACTCTGTAGTCTGTATTTGAATCATGGTTGTTGCAATGTTGTCCCAAGTGATTCGGTCAGTTTCAACCCAAAGCATTGGCTTCAAAGGACCACAGTTCAGTGATAAGTAAGGTTCCTGTTCGGAAGCGATCTATATAGTCATCACACTAGCCTGCAGTGTCATGAATAAACCATAAATTGGCATGCTTGGCATTGTTGTGGAAGTCACAGAAACACCGTTTCTGCTGTTCGTTGAAGGAAAACCCATAGAAGTCCATAGGTGGTTGCCATCCCCAACCTGTTGGACAGTCCCTTGCCTTGAGCCATCTCTCTTCCTCGAGCCAGCAACGTTCTCTCCTTGGAGGGCTGGAATCCCTGGTCATGGTGCCTTCTACTTGGGGCCTTGGGGCTGCAGTTGGGGTTGTTACTGGACCCCATGGTCCATAACCATAGAGGTTCTCTCAAGTTGTGAAAGCACCTGCGATCGGTCAATCGCTAGCAGAACACAGTGTCTTTTGAAAATATGTCAGAGCCTTTCTGTGGGCGGTCAAAAGAAAAGAACACACATCTGAATCTGCCTGAGCTGATTTCATAATAGTCCAGTTTTATGGGCCTCACAATTGTTGTCGATGTGCTTCAAATCGTGGACCAACAGGTTGCGCAGCAAGACTGTCCAAAGACTGCAGTTTCAACACTTCATCACTTCACCATCGGGTGAAACACCAAGTTGGCTCATCTGTATGGGTATAGGCGGTATAGAGACAAAAATTTAAGGCCATGTTGGACGGACGAATGCTGGTCGTTTTCGCCACCTCTTAATTGTGGTTGTTTATATGCCCAATTTCTGCTGGTTAAACAAGAATCACCCATCCTCATTTCCAAGACACATCAGAACAGCGTTCAAACAGCATCAGAGAACAATCACAAGCCTGAACATCATTCAGAAAAACTAGAACAATCTTGAAAACCCTTGAATATGTGAAGCCTCAAAGAAGAAACACATAGTCACAGAGGTTTAAACAGACAAATCCCCCATCCCTCCATCCAGCTACCCCACCAGCTGTTACCTGGGCCCCAGCTCATCCCGAAGCTTCCGCAGGGCGCGGAAATGCAGGTCTTGGTGGAAGTCCTCACGATGGCCGTTTGTGCTTTCCACTAGATAAATCTGAAAATATCGCAATATGATTCTATGATATTATGATATTATGATATTGTGATATTATGATATTATATGTTATTATATGCTATTATATGCTATTATATGATATTATATGTGATGTGTTCGGGATGTTTCTTGAGAATGACGAAACCATGTTGTACAGACATCTGTGCAGAGGACAGCGCCTGCTCGGCAGCATCATCCCATTTGGGCGCCCCTTCGTTGCACGCCTGGCTGCCAAGCCATGCAAAGCTCCACTGGCCGGCCACTGGGCCCATGGGAAAATCACGGGATAAACAATGGTTAGAGCCACGTTCATATATTTGAACCTATGAATGGTATATATATAATATATGGATGAAAAAAGGTTGAAGCCATGTTCATCCAAATATGGATTTCAAAGAGAAACAAGTATTCAAAGTCTCTAGTAAAAGGTTTGGCAAAAACCCTGATAAGACAAGGGACAATCAAATTTAAGTTTGTTGTTTTGTTTGGATAATTGTGGCTGCATCGTTTTACAGGGTTCCCTGAAGTCTTAGCACAAAAAACTGGACATTCTTCAGATAAGTATGTATCCAACCCTGAAGCCAAACATGCCGGGACAGAAGGGGCAGCAATTCCACAAACAAGTTGGTGTCCCAGTCCATCTATTTTATATACATATAATAAATATATATATAGTCACTTTAATCGTCTTCCCCCTCACATCAAGCTCATTCTATTTCTCCCACCCATCCGGTTCTGTGGCATTCAACCGGCCTCCCGCGCACTGGAGGACTCGCTTTCTCGAATATCCTCCTGCAGGCACATGATCAGCAACGGGCATGTCATCGGAAACAGTTGTAGCATGCCCGAACCATAGCCAAAGCACCAAATCAAATGTGGCTTATTTCACAACTACCAATGGAACCAGAATTTCTGTGGCTGATTTCAGGTTTGCATCAAAAATATCTAACAATTTGTGGTTCCATTGGTACCTAATTTCATAAGCCACATGGTTTAAACCATCCACTCCGGGCCTCGGCACCACTTCGCCTGCCACAACACATGATGACATGGCTGGTCATCTCACTTCGGGAGGTCTGTTGGTTGGAGATGTAATTTCTGTCGGTTGGATATGTAACATACCCTCTGGTGAACTAACATAGCAATGGAAAATGGCCATAGAAATAGTGGATTTTCCCATGAATAGCATGGTGATTTTCCATAGCAAAATGTTAGTTCACCAGAGGGTATACTTTAAAACATTAACTGTAATCATCTCCAATCGATGGGCCCACTTGCTCATCTGGTTTTTTTTAGGCCTATGAAGACCAACTTTGATCATGGCACATGTTGTGCCGGTCCAAAAATTGTGACCAAGGTAAGGCAGCCAAAATGGCAAGGTAAGGTCGATGCCCAAAACCCACCGAAATGCTGCATTCCAACTACCATCACTTTTACCATTTTGCGTTATTCAACTAAAGTAGTTCGAAAATCCAACGAAACCTTCAAAACAAAAACATACAACAACTCTCACTATATGAAGATACTCTGGTTTCACACCATCCATCTGCATCTGAAAAAAATCCATCCAAGCACCTCCTTAGTCGAGCAGGCTTGGCTGGAGCCAATCTGGAGGCCAACTGTTTCAGCTGCAGAACCTCCAAACCCAAGCGACCCAGCGACCCTAAGAGATCGTCAGCACTGGAGTTTCCACGTTGGTTGAGACACCTTTGAAAGAACTTGGGGTCATCATTCCATTTGTTGCCATGGAAAATAAACATGATTTACAAAACCACTTAGCAACTACTGTTTGATCAATGATTAGTGACATATGTTCCATCAAAACCCTATGATTACTTGTTATACACCCATTAGACCCCCCCTAAGAGCGAGCAGGCCTCGGCATCTGTCATGATGAGCCTCGGACAGCCGTTCAAGTCAACGCCGACAATGGTTGGTTGATAAAACATACTGAGAAAGGTGAATGGTGCATACTCGCAAAATGGTTGATCTCTACTACTTAGATGATATATATATACACTACGATATACACTAATACACACTGACACTATACACTAAGATATGTTCTGCAGGTTTCCTAAATTGGTGGTACACGCAAATCATCCAAATTAGACCATTTTAGTATTGAAAGTCGGGTTCACCACATTGCGAACAATGGTTGGTTGATAGTCAAACAAGGTTGATGAAGGGAACAGATTCAGGCCGATGCATGCGGATCGCCATTCCATCTTTGTTAAAACTATTGGATTTCGTTTCCACAACGACAGCGAAGCCATCTGGGCCCGCCATTTTTCATTTCTGAGATCTACGTTCCAATCTGTAGAAGCAAACCCCAACTTTACACCCAAATAGTGAATTAGACATAATTAGACCATCTCGTTCAAACCTCCTGTGGTATCTGTGCAGCTGGTCTCCCAACAGCCATGGGTGCCCCCCACTCAGAGTTGATCACCGGCTTCAGAGCATCCAACTCTTTACCTCAAGGCACTGCGCATGGATGGAGGAGTACCCTTCGGGAGGAACCCCTGTTGGATGTTTATTTCAAGGGATTCCACCACTGTAGCAAGCTAAGGGGAGAAAGGGACTTGCAAAATAGGGCTATCTTTCCACTGTCATCTACCCTATGAGACTTTAACAACCGGACAACTCATCATAGATTGTGGATATATGATATAAATGTTAAGCATTCACAAACCTGAAAGCTTCGGTCATTCTGGGAAAGTTACCCCCCAATCCAATTCCCCTCATTCCACAGCTCCCCTTTCCGCCATGCTACCCACAGCATCGGCAGAGGCCAATGCGGCGTGGACTTCCCTTAGGGACTCCTGAGGCGAACTGGAGCGATCACTGGGTAAATTGCCTAGGGGGCCTGGGGGTGGGGAGGACCGGAGGAACTTGGTCGATATTTGGTTGATGCCAAGATCTTGCAAGATCTTGACATAGCAAACAACTCTGGAGCTTTTACCATGTTTTACTAGCTTTGAAACTTACTGACATTCACCTGTTTCTTCCCCCAAACCTCAGTTTCTGTATTGGACATGGCTCAAGAATGGGCATGGACCCAAAACAGGCAGGTCAGATTTCTTTGAAGTACATTACGCCATGTGAAAACCATCCATGTTTGCAGGTCATTAAAAAAATGAGCCTGACCAACAATATCAAGCCATCATTAAGCCTCAGCCAGTGGGTGTGTCTGAGTTCGTGTGCCATGAAGCATTGGGATGAGGGCTTTCCGTTGAATTTTGCAGACAACCACATATTATCAATGGACGGCCATGGGGAATCGGGTCCCTTAAATTCAATGAATATTGCCTAGTATTTCGAAAATTTCAATATTGTTAATATAAGTAATCATATGTTAATCATATGTAATCATTAGTAATTATCAAGTCTGATGATTGGAACCATAGGAAGCATAAGCTGACCATCTTCAAAATCACACCTATCAATGCTTGATCCATCCCATACCCCCATGGATCATCATTTCTGGTGCTATAAAAAAAAAAAAACCAGTCCATATTGGACAAAGCCATGGCTGGTTTAAGGCATGGCTTTACTAACATTAATTAGTACAGAAATTTTTACAAAAGATCCATCCTACCCACAGACATCATGATATATGAAACTGATCGTAAATTCATCACTTGTTTGAAACACCTATCACTTATTGACTTATGTTTTGCTGGTTTCTTGATCCATCCGAAATTCCCATGGAAATCTGCAGCTGTTTCTTCCGCCCGTCTCCGGTCGTCCTTCAGTTCCTTGCTGCGGCGCTCCGCACGGTCCACCTCCATCGAGACCTCCTGGCGCTGCTTGGCGAAGCCGCTCCGCTGCGCGCAGACGTCCACCAGGCGGCACTGCGGATGGAGGACGATGGAAAATGTGGGGAAAATCTGTTGTGAACAATGGTGAAACATCCATGGATTGGATGATAGGTTTTATCTATTTTGATATGAGATAATGATATACTGTAGGTCTGATTCTCGATTCTCTAGATGACTTACCTGAACCTGTTGGAACCTGGATATTTCCCAGTGCCTCTATTGGCTTGGGTATCCACTGGGATGTGACCCACCTGACACCGCTCCAACTTGGCTGGCGCTGCATGGCAGAACTCCTGTGGAGTTTCTCCGGGATTTGGGTCTCAAAATTGGCTACCTGGTTATGTCAACAGTTTGCAAACTGGAAAATATCCCATTTATATATAAAAATTATAGTTGATTTACCGTGAATTATGATGGTGATTTTTCGTGGCTATGTCCCAAGAACGTTAGTTTACTAGAGGCTACACCATGGCACCATCCAAAACTGACCGCCCCGCAGGGCTGGAAGTTGGGCTCCTCCCATTCCGCTTCATGTCTCCGTAGCTCCTCAGCCCGTAGCTTTGCCTTCGATGGAAACTCGATGGAAACTCGCTGGGTTAGCTTCAACATGTTTCATCAAGGATGAGGATCGGGGATCCCAGTATTTTTCCTCTCATCCACTTCTGGGTCAATGCTTTTTATTGTTTGGGGTGTATGAAAAAAAAACCTGGCTGGTAGTACCAGAAAGAGATGTTTGACAACTGTCCTACTCAAATTGTGACTTGGGAAATCAGTTTTTGGTGGAAATCCTGATCAGAACTAGGGGATGCGCAGGTTATTAGTAGTGCATCTCGTCTTAATGTCGATGGCCAGTTGGATGCAAGGGAATTTGCCACTGAGCACCTTTGCGAAACTACTGGTTGGCCGTTTCAACCCATCGCAAAAAATACTGAAAATGCATCAAAATCCATGACTTAGTTGGAGTAAACATCCCAAAAAAGGGGTTTGCTGCCAGAAAAGAGTCGAGTTCAGGACACCGACCTGGGAACCCCAGTCACCATCACACCACACCTCCGCTTCCTTGTTTCCGGAGCTTTCAGCCAGGTCCTGAAACAGCCAAAACCGGGCAGCTGTTGGACAGGGGCCGTGCGCCAAAAATTGCGAAGGGCTTGAAACACTTTATTGCGTAATGGACAACCATCCAAATCATGAGTTAATAACCAAGAACTCTTCAGCTGCTCAGTTGCTCATACTTTGCTAGAGTTTGCACAAGAAATTATTGGGATACACAAAAATCGGCCTTGAACCCTCAAAAAATGGATCAAACATACTCCCAACTTGCCATCAACCGCGGGACACGTGAAGTTTTCCAATCCCTTGGAATGGGGAGTACCCAAACCTCAGCATCTCGTAACTGCGCGCGAAGCTCATCGACCTGCTGAGCACCAGTTCCACGGGCACGTAGGGCGTCCTCCATTGGTTGATATACCAGGTTTACATGGTTCATACTTGTTCAAGAAATTTCAAGAATACGAATCCCCATTTTTTGAAGCCCAAATCCCCATTTTCATACCCCCTGGAATATGCGTAACACTCCTGGCAAAACACGGTGTATACACCCGTGAAATTGCCATGCGCGTATGGTCCCTGGTTGTTCAATCAAAATAGCTGGGATTTATGGATTGTTCATCCCCTCCAAAGACAGTGTATTTCGTTTTGACCCGTCTCTATTGATATTCTACAAATAGCCTCTGGCAATTTAAACATGCAATGTTACCAATTGCTAGATGATTTACTTACAAGACAGTGCCATGTTCCATGGCTATGTCAGAATACCCAAAGCTGATCCTATCAGCCTCAAGGCTCCGCCTGTGCAAGGTGCTGCTGATGAAGCTCCTCACATTGCTCCAGCTCGGACAGCACGGTCTGACACCTGGGAATGAACTGAGGATGCGAAAACTCGGAGGCGGTAAACTGTTACCAACCAGCATTGGGATCTCAGGGATCTCAGGGATCTCAGGGATCTCAGGGATCTCAGGGACCTGAATGCCAAGTCTTTTTCTGTCTGTCCAACTATTACTGGCTTTAGGCCCCGAAAAAGAATGGGATAAACACCCTGGCCCTGTACCTGGAGCATCATCAAAATGCTTTGCTTGGGGAATTACCAATCCTGGTAGGTCTCGCATCTCGCGAAGTAGGAATTGGCGGATCTCTGGGATGCGTCAATTGGATTGGATCGCCCCAAAGCAATATGATCCAACACTGAGCAATAACAGATCTCTGCCTGGTGCCGCGGTCGAAAAATTTTGGATTCATGAATTCAAGAGCCCAACCATAGACCTGAGGCTCCTGATCGAATCTCCAATGATATGATTATATATATATATATATATTATATTATATAGGTGATCTCAAAGTTAGAGCTTCACCCTTCCAACCATTTCCAACCATTTCCAACCTAGGCCAAATCCAGAGATCTCCATCCAGAGATTGAGTCCATCTCTCGAGTCCCGCACCCCATGAAGTCGCCCTCCTTTTGACTGAAGTCCCAAATGAGTTGATCCACATCTTTGGCCAAAATGCCTTGGAACAAAGGGCTGAAAAAATGGGCAAGATGGACATAGATGGACAGCTAAACCCACTATTTTTGGAGACCACAAAAAGCAGGCAAAACACTGGGTCAAACTGGGGGGAAAAGAATACATGGCTAGTTTCCATCAACCTTCAAATTTGGACATCATACATACATTTGTTTGTCATAATAGATCCAGATACCCATGGAATATTCGCAGACACCCAGACGGGTTGCCATGTTTGATGCACCGTTGCTGCAGGCGAACTTCCATAGCCTGGCACTCCAATAATCAAACATGGCAAGCCCGGAAATCCCTATCTGGAGGTTTCTATGGGAAAATCATCCAGGAGTTTCCAAAAAACGATGGACTTAAGTACTGGACAATACACAACTTCTTGGTTGGGAGGATCATCCAAAATCAGTATCAACATAGGCATCTTTAGGCTGTGGATACATGAACCATCCTGAATTTGGTGCCTCTTGGAAGAAGTTCTGCACTCACAATGACGATCCATTCATTGCACTTAAATGGATCTGACCGTTTTTTTTTTACCAGATCATACCTCAATCAGGTGCGTCAATCAGGTGCAATCATCACCAGTCACCAGAATCCAGGTGATTCGTAGGTTTCCAAGTCCCGAAAAGCCGACATCTGATGATCGGCCTCCAAATCATCCTTCAAGTTGTCCACCTGCAGCAGAAAACCGCAGAACGGAATGGCGGTTTTCGGTTTTCTGCGAGTCGATGCGGTAGTGAAAACGTTGTTTTGGAACAGATCGACTCAAACATCAAACATCAAATTATATATATAGATATAATCTGCCAGAATTTTTCACAGCATCAACTTTACAGATTCTCCAAACCATCAGCAAAATCTCCCAAACATCAGTATCATAATGTTAAGTATCTAACGCATCTAATGTGGCACCTCGTTGCGCAAGATGCCACGGTTCTTGGTGAGATCCCGGAGCTTCTGCTTGAAGCCCTGCGCACCGGGAGATGCGAAAACGAAGTCCGGATCGAAATGATGACTGATGGCTATGTGTAGGATTGTATAATATTGTATATACTGTGTACATATCTATATAAGTATATATATATATATTGAAGGGTTACGACCCATTTTTCTAAATGGGTCAATCCAACATAAATGGCCTGTAAGAGACACACTATGTGTTTCTTCACATCTATAACGTATTTGATAGGTTATAACCCAGAGACCGGAGTTTGAAGCAAACAAAGATGGGTGATGTTTGCTGGTGACCTACCAGATCTTTTCATATATTGCATGACATGTTTTTAAATCTCAGTACCAACTATATATTCTTATCGACTTAGACTTAGAAATGCCCCAATTTCATTGGCATTGCTGGGCCCGACATAGATTCAGAAGAGCACAGTGCTACCACTCCCAGTTTGGGATCACACCATTCCCCGCCTGCAGGTCCTTCTCACGAACACACGGATCCTGAGGTCATGTACCATGTGGCGACTGATGGGTACTCATGGCTACTGGCCACCAAGAAATCTCTGTCTTGCAATGAGATAAACACAGATTTTTTTCTGGAGTTTTGGAGGGAGAATCTAGCCGAATCTAGCCGAATCTTGCAGCATTCATGGGAGTTGGGCTGCAGGATTCATCGAAATCTGATTGCAGGTGATGTGCCCATCATGGCCTGGATTGCTGCCATCCTCAAACAACCAGGCGTTTTGTTGGAGAACCCTGCGCTCGGTTCCTGTTTCCCTGGTTACCATTTTTCCATTGCCACGGTTGATTACCAGAGTGTATATCCAAATATCATCCATAAATTATACCCTCTGGTTATTTAACATAGCCATGGTATAGATGGCCCATAGAAATAGATGGTTTACCTATCAAAAATGGTGGATCTTTCCATGGCAAACTGTTAGTCAACACCAGAGGGTCAAATCCCCAAAAAAATTCTCCCCCCAATTTGTCCCATCAAATATCACCATCCCTACACCATGTTTGACGCCTCCAGCCAGTCCTCGCCTCACTCAAGCCTCCAGCCACGATGTGAGAGCGCTGGACTTTGCCTAAAAACGGGTGCCCCTCGCCGCGTCGTCCCGAGGTCCCAAAACGCACTGCCCAGTTTTTGAATGATAGTTGGGAGGTAGAATATATGATTTATATATAGAGTATATGTGAATATACAATATACATATACATATATATGTGAATATACAATATACATATACATATATATATGTATATATATATATATATATCCCTACACTTGAATGATATTGAATCTAAAAACACAGTGTAGGCAGGCTATGGTTGAAACTAGGAGATTCTGCTTCACCCAGTTCAAAATTCAAAGATGTTCAAAGCAAACCTGGTTGGTTGGATTCTTTAGGTGTCCATCGTTGAGATATGCTATCCGATCTGAGATGGAATTGGATTCATCAAGAGCATGCCCAGTTCTGACTTGCAGATGTTCAGAATTTTAGGTAGATACCCTGTATATCCCTGTTTGACATATGTATAAATCATTATAAATTATGACTTGTGACAAATATCCTGCTAGATCCAATACGCGTATATCAATCTCAATTTGTTCATTGAAATTTCACCAAACTGATGACTTCCCACACCGGCTCAAGTAGCCCATCCGACAAATTGGGTGAACTCTTTGTGTTGCGCAAGGCCGAACGAGGATTTCATCGCCGTCAAGTCAGCTCAGAAAGCAGCAAGGGCAACCCATGAAATCAGCTCGTTTACAATGGTGGTTTAGTTCAAATTTCAGCAAATGGCCCTGGTGATTCGTCTCTCCGTACTGTTCATGACATGTAGGGACCAACCAAACCATTTTAAACCTCTCCATCTTTGCCATTTACAGGATGTTTAAAACCTTTTTTCACTTCCCCACAGATCCAAAGTTGGACTGAAATCGAGTTTATGTGGCCACTGACGACTGCTTGTGCTGGCTAGTGAACATGGGTCCTGGGATTCCTTAGAGCGGCCTCTCTAATCCCCCTAAGCCACACGCACATTCATTACATATATATATATATATGTGTGTATATATGTATATATATATGTATATGTATATATATATATATATGTATATATATATATATATGTATGTATATATATGTATATGTATATGGTTTTGTCCAAAATTACCCGCAAATCCAATGGTTCATCATCATCGGCATATTTTGATGACCATCTGACCCTTTCTTCTCAGGCCCCAGACATTTCTCGCGCGTCTGCGCCACACGGTCCAAAGCACTTACCTGCATCAATGGGTCAGTCGCCCATTCCTACGAAGAACGGTGGGGCGGGATTCTACCAGCAAGTTCAAGGATTTCTTACCAACGAAAGTAAGGAAATGAATCAAAAACTGACAGTTGTGAGCAGAAATTGGAGCCTTTGACTGAACGGTTGACGTCCCCTGTGAGGTTAGGAAAGGCAGGATCACACGTTGGTCGCCTCTGCAAAGTTGCAAAGTTCTGCCGACGGCATCTTGAAATCATGCGGCAACTTTTGTCTCTTTTCTAAAGAGGGTCCATGGCTTAGAATACAATCTGGACATATCATTGATATCATTCGCCCAGCAGGAACTGAGCTGAGATTACCCTCTGGTAATTTAACATAGCTATTGAAAATGGTGATTTATAGTGGAATTTCCCATTGAAAATTGTGATTTGCCATAGTTATGTTAGTTTACCAGAGGGTAGTCCCGAACCTGGTGGTCACCGAAACACTGCCCACTCCTCCCCGCCTGAGACATCTCGGAATCCCGCATCAAGACCTCCAGGATGCAGGCGCGGGGGCCTCAGAACAGCGATGCCAGCGAGCACGGCAGCACGGGCGTGCACAACGGCAACGTTCAACTGCAACAACGATGCTGACTAACCAAGAAATCATGGTGATTTAAACCAGTCATCAGCAACTTTGGATATATATATATATACTGTATATATCCTATGTGTGTATATATATATATACCGTTAAAATGAAAGTTAGAATGCCTCCGCGAATTCCAAATATTCCTCCCCCTCAGTTAGAATGCGGCCCGCGCACGGCAAAAAATCCTTCAGTTAGAATGCCTCCC
>Ga0126342_10001245_pt1 | contig 34780 bp, 27 predicted proteins | sample Cyp1metagenome_FD_92528 | JGI IMG/M metagenome (GOLD analysis project Ga0126342, IMG submission 92528) | Coral microbial communities from Lord Howe Island, Old Settlement Bay, Australia - Cyphastrea 1 metagenome | ecosystem: Host-associated > Invertebrates > Cnidaria > Coral ...
CATGAAGCCGGGCCTTTCCCTTGCCTTTTCCCCAAGGCATCATCATCATGGGGGGGAAGCCCCACCCATAGCCACCTTTGCCGTAGCCACCCCAACCCATGGCAGAAAATAACACAAAAAAAAGAAACAGGTTCTTATTGAATGACTTGAACGAAAGAAATGGCTGCAGCAGTTGAGCAAAGCTTGTATGCCATCGGTTGTGCGGATTGACCATGGCTCAACAAATTGCCAAATACCATGCTTTGATATCTTGACCTCATCAGGCTGCCTGTTCAGCAACATTCCCAGCAGTCATGGCACAGTTTGTCTAGCAGTCAACAATGGCACCTAAATGTAATTGTCATGTCTCAAGCGGCCTGAGTGTCGTAGGAAGCCCATAAGCTTTCGCGGCCAGACTTTGCCTTGTCATTGCGGCGTTCAATGTGAAGCCAGAGCACTGCGCAAAAACGATGTGGCAGAATGCTGAGGATTCATCGAACAGATTGACACCAAAAGTCCTCCTGTCTGCCCCAATGTGTCCACGTTTGACACCGCTCCTGTTCCGCGATGGATTGCTGGAAGGCAGGCAGGAACGGCCTGGGCTGGTGGACTCCAGCAATTGCTGGGATTCCAACCCCATCAGCTCATCGGGTGAGGGAGCATAGCCAATGGTATTGTACTATACCTGATTGGCTCACACCCTTGGTAGCCTGTTTACATCAAACATCATCAAACTAGCTGGTCTGGATATTCGTCCACCATTGGAAAAAAAAAACGTGGAAAAAAAAACCGTGGGACATGGCCCATCCGACCATCCCATCTGGCCTCAATGCCAAACACAGGGCCGGCTCAGTGCTGTGAACCTGCACCATCCCATGGCGGGATTTCAATGATTTCTCCATGGCCCCATTGGCCCAGGAATGGAGTGGTATGCCAGGGAAAATCTATATATACCATATACATCCAGATATACCATATACCATCATATACCAGTGTTTTTCAAATCAAATCAAGACTGGGATTTCTTGTTATTTTTCCCTGCATCCAATAATATTTCATCTAGCATGAGTTTGTCTGGAAGTATACCAAAATCCACTGGTTAATTTTCACTTTTTCTATTATCTAAATTTGATTGCCATTTTTATGAGTCTTCAGTTCAGATTCACCCACATCTTCTTAAACGGGTTCTATATACCCATAATTACATCCCCATAATATCCTCATTGTATCAATGTGTATATATATACACTGTATATATAATATAATATAATATAATATAATACAATACAATACAATACAATATAATATAATATAATATAAATAATTATATAATATATATATAAAACATATATTACATATCCATATGGGGGTTGTTCTAAATTCTGTTGCCCGAAAGTGGCTCTTGGGCCGGCCCTGTGCGAGACTTGCGCGATGCAGGTTTAAACTACCCAAAGTTCTCAACAAACCCGCTTACTAAACTTTAAGGGGAAGGTTTTAGAACGACCCCCATATATATGACTATGACTATGAGTCAAAACCTCATTAAACCCGAGGCACCCTACAGCTGGTGAATGGATGCACATTTTCTCCAGTCATATTAAATATGGCAATTTTCTATAGGTCTTGAGCCCCCAGATCATCCAGATCCCATCTCCGCAAGTCCCCACCTTGATGGCTCGTGCTTTGGGCGCTGGCACCTCAAAGGCCCTGGCTACGAAGGCACAGAGCTCCCCGGCACAACATGCCGCGAACCTCGGCTCCAAAACCCAGTGGCCCCAATGGTTTTTATCTGGTTTGATTCACATAAAAATTGCAATTCACGGATAATTATTACAGGGTATAAGTATGATTATGGTATAAGGTAATATGAGTTCATGTTGAGACCAAGCCACGTGTCTGTTGCAAAAAATGTAACATACGATTTGAAGAACAAAACTGTCAGAGTCTGCCATGTTCTGGGTGAGGTTTTATACTTTAGGAATGTGGAACATGTACAAACATATATAGCCGCATATTATAAAATAACGTTCAATGCTTTAAGGTACTTCAGATCTGACGACCATGAAACTCCCTGTGGCCCTGGATCCATCTCCGGCGCTCTCGTTGCGTCCAGTGGCTCGAATGGTAGCCGCAAAACATTGGCGGCTCGCACGCTGAAGCTGGCCATGGCAGCATGAGGCTGATGCATTCGGTCCAATGTCTGCTCCAATGTCTGCAAAGTCGCTATGGATTCACTTGTGGAGTTCAACATAGGTTGAACAATGGGCCTAGGAGGCCGAAGTTGCCATAATTCTCAGTGTGGAAAAGAAGAGCATGTCCTCCCGTTGCTCCTATACTCCATTGATCTCCATTGAATGTGACTGGACAAATCAACCGGGAGGTAGTATAGTCTCAAACAAAAGCAAGTCCTTGCCAATCTGCATGAATGAAATCAAGTCTTTTCTGTGGGTAGTAGGTCCTAGTGATTGATTGAATCTGTTGGATGACTTTCTGCTTGTAAATAATATCTGGCTGGATTTCAAGAGCCAGAGGTTCAAAGGTGCAATCTGTCTGCCGCGAAGCAGCTGTGCGACCGCAGGAATCTTGGATTTCTCACTGTCTACGTCTTTATTGCAAGACGATAGGGGAAGATAAGGGAAGAGGATGAGGATGAGGATGAGGATGAGGAGGATGATGATGATGAGGATGAGGATGAGGATGATGAATAATCTTTAGAACACCACATCACCCACTTATTTTTGTTGCGTGCCTAGTGTGTTGCATGTCATTGTGTGTTGCTTCTTGTCTTGGCTATGCATACTGGTGCACCGGCTGGACAAGTCTTAATGCTGCCAACCTATGTTTGCTCTTTCCAGTCCAGTCCTGTCACAAATCCACAAGAGTGGAACCCGTTAAATCTTTTAAAATTTTAACACTTTGTCAACTGCCAAGCCATGAGTTTGATCGCAGCACTAGGAAACGCACTCCCAGGAAATTATGTGTCCCCGTCAACTGACCACATCTAATATGACTCCCAAATACCTGCTTCATTGTGGCTGTGATGACCATGCTGGCTGCTGGAGGGATGTTTGGCGCACCATCTTCAGCACAGCGGAAGCAGCCGGATGTTACGTTGGGACTACTGTCCAGCCGAAAAAGGAACGTCCAGTTTAAGGTCCAACAATGAAGTCCAGCATAGCCAACAAATCAGCAGAACATGTTCTCCTTTTGATGTTTTGACAGGGTCTCTTGGCAAAGGACTCTGCTGTCAGTTTGGGATCTTTTCAGTTCTTGATTTTTTTTGCGAGTTTGTGCACGTCTCAGCAGACAGGGACAATAGCCAGGTAGAGCTCGAAAGGAACCCTCCAAGCTAGATGGGTTGAACTGTTAACACTGTGAAACCTGACCAAAGCGATATCTGAATATCTGTGGCGTAAAGGCAACTATTGATACCGCATGTCATGTCTGTGTTGCATGTCATGGTGCTCACTGTGCGGCGAAAAAAACTCTTCGAGCCGCAAAAGCTCTGGTGAAAAAGCATGTGGCAGAGACCCTACAAACCTCCGTGACCACCAGTGATAGAAAAGACCACATACGAAGCTGTCTATCATAGCTCTCTCTCTCTCTATATATATATGTCAAATCATATAATATTAATATTGGTAAAATGCATGAATGTTACATCTGTCAGGATTCTTATGGTCTTTTTCCGTCAATTTTTTCAACACACAGCCCTTTGCAGTCATGACACGAAATAGCCCAAAACGGTGGCGTGATTTCTTTGTGATTTCTTTCTCGGCCGCTGTCATCTTTGAGCCACGTTCAGTGAAACGAGGAGCCGCGAACCTGCAAGACTGAAATGTGGATAATTATATATTATAACATTATATAATATTATATAATATTATATCATTATCCTTATGTTATCATGATGTCCTAAGCTCCATTTTTTTTTCAAAAGCCCTCTCTTCAGGGCAGAACAGCGCAGAAAGCGTCGTGGAGCGCAGGTTCAGGGTGCCTCTGGTGAACCACTCAAATGCAGTCCACAGATTCGAGTTGGAAACACTCTCACCGGGAAGGCTACAATGGGTTTCATTTCAAGGATCCACTGCTATCTTCAGGCTGACTGATGCAAATGTGACGTCTTCATATTGGAACATCTTCCAGTATCCTGCGAATTAAACTGCTTTGGCAGAATGTGTCACTAGGCAGAACTTTGCCTCAAATAGAAATTAGGACCAAAGGGGCTTCAAACCAGATTTTTTTTGATAACAATAGGATCATGAACAAAGTGACATGAAAGCAGGCTGTTTTGGATGGCTGCCATCTGGATTCTGGCCTCTCCAAAGCCTTAACAAACCCGAACTGTTGTAGCACATCCACGAAGAGCAAGAGCGCCCACAGCAGTAACAACTTGGAAACGTCATCAAGGGCAAATCTACAAGTTGTTCAACACAATAACACAGGTATATGATTTGAGTTGTTTCCTCTCATGGTGTCGGCAATGCACTTTGGCCCATAAATGATGCAAGAACAAAGCTGGTTCAGCTATGAAGGTCTTTTTTCAAGTCCCCCAATAAATGATTTCAGCCCTTCGTACAATCGGAAACATCTTGATTTGTGAGACTGAATTCAGTTGACCACGACATTCCAGCTTTGCGTCTTGCTAACATGCCGGACGATCTGAGTGACGACCAGCCTCCTACCTAACATGCAACTTCAAGACGAGTTGCTTCCTACCTTTACGGAACTTTAGCATCTTTGCCCCCGTTTGGGGTGTGGTTTGCTGCCTGGGCGAAGAATGTCTCAATGGATCTGAATACCAAGAGACCAAGAGCATCCAAAAGCATCACATATCCAACAGAATCCAATGCTTCATTACCAATCTGTGCGTGGTCTCCACCCAGGCGATTCGCATCTCCAGCCGATTGGTCCAGTTGCGATGGTCACGCCTATAACTCGAGGGGAAAAATCCGGGATTGGATGGGGTTGGTGGGAGGTTACCCTGGTTTGATCAACCAGCCACGGTTTTTTTCAGGATACCGGATAGCCGGATAGCCATACACTTGTCCAGCAAGTTTGATTTCATTGGTGAAAGCCCAAATTGGGTGATCACACCATATCACTGAAATGATGGGTTCATATCCATTCATCATTCTATCCCCATGAAACATGGATGACACCCCATCACACCATCACACCCATTGGATTGCAACGTTTCTGATCTGTTGTCCCACTTCGAGCCACCAAGTTGATCAAGATGCAGGTTCTGCCAACCAACTCTCATGAGAATATCCAATGGTATGTATTTCAATGAGCTGTTCCCATTTTGGTTACTGTGTATATATATAATTATATAAATACATTAATTAATAGCGTAACTCCCGACACAAGAGAAAAGTGTAGAATCATTAGGTTACTTTTGGGGCCAACAAGGCGAGTCTTTAGCGAGTCTACCACCTCAACCATGTCCAACAGGTCAACGAATGTCAACGATATGTTAGTAAAGCAATGTCGTAAACCATCCATATGGGTTGATGGTTGATACCAGCCATAAGAATGCTAAACTTAGGGATCTTAGGATTTTTTTTGTTACTCTTGAATATGGCTTTACTCACATTGCTTTGTTTCAGCAGTGGATCAAGTTGCCAAATCTGAGGCAGCGGCATTTGCCGCAGGCTGCACCCTGCCAGGTTCCATGCTTCCACGGGAAGCGGCGGAATCTACAGCGAAGAACTGACCAGTGAAAGAAACCAGTCACCATTCACAATTCACATAGACAATTAGTAACAATTATATAGCTCATAATTCATGAGGTGATATTACCATAGAATAATATAAATTATATTATAAAAATTATATATATATACTGTATATACTCTTATATACTATTCTTCATTCCCCAGCGCATAAAAATTGTCAGATTTCCCCGATGAACAAACAACCCGGCCTGGGCGTCACGATGCGATCTCCCAACAAGACACGGCAATGCTTCCGGCGCCCGGAGTTGTCCAGGGACTGGCGACCAAAAGGTGGCTGGGTGGGGGGTACCCTGGGTAGTGTCAGAGAAAGCCATGTCTCAAGTGGCTGTAGGATGGCTGTAGGATGAGCCCTTCATTTTGGGCAAATGTTGGTCTCGAAATGATTTTGAAACAAGTGACCCATGGAATGAGATTTTCTTGGGACTATCCAAAAAAAACATCCAATTTGGTTTTTGAGCCAAAAAAAATGGATTTGTCAATTGGGGTCAACCCGCCCAACTACAAGGGATGGACTAGCCATTCCAAACCAGCTCATTCTGATCAAAGTTATATTCAATCGAGTTGCCCTCCCTACAAATACTTCACAACAAATTGATTCCCCTACAAAACACTCAACGAGTCATGAAGATTCAAGACCCCACCATACCTCAAAGAAAACTTTGTTTGTGTTCAGTAGTAGACCATCATAGAGTAACCCTCAAACCTGTTCAGAAAACATTCACATGTTTTTTGTTTTGTTTTTTGTAGAATAGTTATGAATAGTTATATGGCAAGTTTTATATGTTACAGTAGGAGGGTTCCTAAGTCGCTGCTCCACTGGCACCTTGGGCTCCATGTTGCTGTTAGCACCTGGTGCTGGGATCTTCTCCTGTAGCTGAGGAACCACCCATGACTGGGAATAGTAAACATACCACCTATTTATGGTGAAATTGGGGGGTGGTTTATGCATTGTTTTACCAACATTATTGCTTTCCTTCTATATACAACCTGTGAAACATCTTCATCCAATTTTGAGAGAGCCAGCTCAGCTTGTCTTCGAAAAGAAACTTGATTCCAGTCATGCTTAAGAGATGTAGTGTAGAATCAAATTACTGAAAAATCTCCAAGACAGCGGCTCCATGACTCCTACTCTGCGGACCCAGTGGAGTGACTCTTGGAATACAACTACCATTAACCCTGAATTTTGAACCACTCTCAGGTGACCGTATTAATATGTATATATATATAATACAATTGACAGCAACGACAGCCTTGCACTCGGTCTAACACTTACAAGTCTTTTGCTTACTTCTAGAATTTGTGTTGCTTTCTATTCAGCCCTTGCACTTCCGTTGTGGTTAGTGGGGTACTTGCACCTTCATTATTCAGAAAGAACTTTCAGTTCCTTACAATATGGCAAGCGCAGTGCAACAGTGCTCTGAAGACAAATGTCAGGTGTGAAGCACCCATCATTTCCCCCTCAAGACATCATATAATTGAGTGGTAGTTCCAGTTCCAATACCTGCGATCCTACTGTATAATATATACCCTCAACATCCCTCAAATACTAGACTCAGACAGGGAGCTCAGGATTTTACTTTAGGCCCCAAAAACCTACGTAGGTCTAGGATGGATTTTCCTGAGGCTTAATGTATTTTTGTTTGACCAATGTAGACCGGGGGGGTCCGCAACCGTAGGTTCTAACATGGTTGTACCAGCTCTTAATGTCAATGATATTGCCTCTATTTTGGCTCCTGTAAAATCACATTAGACCCTTTCCACCTGAGATGCATCAAAAACCCTTGTTTTTCCCTCTCCGCGTCGCTCTTGGCAGTTTCCAACCTACATAATCCAACCCACATCGATCCACACTCGATCCGACTCAGCATCATGCGGGGATTTGCAAAGGGAAACCACATGGAAAAAAGGAAGCGGGGCAAAACAGAAATACTTTTTTGCTCCGTCTTGCATTCATGTTTTGTTCCTTTTTCTTTCTCTTCTGGAACGGATGTCATTTTTTTAGGTTGTTCTTGTCATGTTTGCAATTCTGGCTCGAAACTAGCAAGCATATCAGCATATACATAAAAACTCTGTGCAAGAAGCATGGCTTATCTTAGTAAAGAGAAATAAAACATTATCTTAAAACTGCAAAGATGAAAACATATAACATACATGGGTTGACACGCATATTTCGTCCATGGGAATTCCATAAATAGAATGTTTGGCCTGTGACCTTCTTCGCGGTTGGGATATAGCACTTTGCTGTGCATCGTTGTTGTTTCTGCTTCAGGGAAGGGGGTCTGTCATCATATATTGTGAAGTTGGTCCGGACTTTTCTTTCGTTTTGGGTCTTGGAAAAGCACGTTAGACTAGACCCTTGCACTTGGGGTCTGCCCCACTTGTCACTGAGGGTGGCCGAACTTGGGGCGCCGGGTAACTTGGGGCACCTGGACTTCAGAGTGAGAAAAGAAGAGGCAAACTTTTGAACATGTTTGAACACTTTGTCTTTTCTTGTGCGCTCAAGGAAGAGTGTATTTTGGCAATTTTTGGCCTGTGACCTTCTTTGCGGTTCAGATGGGACGTGTTCACATGTTTATGCCTACTGTATGTTTTTCGCTCGAAACAAACATAGACATCTTGCCAACCTTTCGCCACACTTTGTCTGAAATTTTGCGTTGGGATTGTCTGAAATTTCGCGAGGCGTTTGACTCCTCTCGTGCCTAGATACTTAAACTATCTTCAACTCTTACATGAATTTTTAGTCGACTCCCGGATAACCGGACACCACTGTCCTGCATCTTTTTCCCATTCATACAAGGTTGCACTAGGTTCCCCATGTCAAGGGTCTAGCATGAAGTTCCCTAAGTAATAATGGTAAAGGTCTAAAATGAAAAACCAACCCCTTATACATCTGAGGGTCTACCATGATAGGGTCTCAAAGGTCTACAATGTTTCGGTGAACCAGGTAAGACCCTGGGCCCCCGAACCCTGGAGGTATACCCATTCCAGACCCTAAGTAGTTGGGGGTATGTATATATGACATACATTGTATAATTCCTTCCGAGCACTGCGAAGTGTCGCGGTCTTTTTTTGTCGCCCGACTTTGGCAAACTGTCCAGGGCAATCTGGCAGCCTGCCAAGGAGGCACGGTGGGTACAAGTCAGAATTTGACATACCCCAAACACGGGATGGGAGGGATGGGGTACTGTCAACTCACAGGTTATCAGAATGTGACCCACACCAGGACCCCTTTTCTCCTCTGTCACTGGGGTGGCAAATGCCCAAAGCAATAAAGCTGAAATCTAGCATTTCATGGCAGACCAGCAAGCGTTGCTAAGCTTGTTCCATCCCATTGTTCAGCCCGCATAGCGATTAGGTATCGAGCCTTCAACAGTTCCGACCTTTTTCTTTCTGCCATCTCTGTTTAGCCTTGCTTGTTTAGCAGGCCATCAAATTTCCTGCAGGATGCCACAAGACTGCAGCCCCTGCTGCTCTATCTGAATTGGAACCTTGCTGTGGAAAGAAATACTCAGTTTAACTTTCTTTCTATAGTTTCATGCCTCTTTACAGGGTCTTTGTATGACAGTATATGATCTCTTTTCTTGCAAGCAACACTTGTAATTCCTGATTTCTCATGCTGGTGCTGCTTTGAGCCCCCAGCTATGATCAAAGCGGAGTACACAATCAATGCCGCACTAGGATGAAACTGCATCTGGCATTGTCCAGAAAGCATCCGGTTGCTGCGAAGCCTGTGACACCAAGACAAAACAACATAAGCATGTCGGATGCAATTTTGGGTGTGTGTTTTTTTGGGCATGGTCATGAAGAGCATATAGCAAATCAGTGGAATTCCTACAGCGGCACAGGAATTGTGGCAGTGTCAGACTTAGGAGATCTTCAAAAATCTTCTGCGTTCCCTGAAAATTCAAGGCTGTCACCAGAAAGGTCTTCGTTTTGTGAAAAAAACCCAGCCATCTCAACGGTGGGTGCTGCACCTCGATGCCAAACATGAATCGGAAGAGGTTGCCATCAACTTCAGATGGCAGGTGCATGGCCTGACGAAGTGCGTGGCGGATAACATGGAGCCGAGCCTCCAAGCTAGAGAGGAGGAGTTGGATCAAATCATTCTGTTTAATTCTGTTTTTCTACTGTGTATGTTATGTATGTATGTACACACTGCTGTATTCATACGTTTGATACTCAATTTTCATCCATGTTGATCCATGTTCACAAGTCAAGTACTGAATGATGCTGTTTAACGACGACATTGTAAACAATGTTTGACACGACGAGCCTTGGAAACCCAACTCCCGTCTCGTAGCTCGCAATTCGTCAAGTAGTAGTCAGTCCTAAAGCATCGGTGTTGGATCATGGCGTGTCACACACTGCAGGTATCTGCAGGTATCCGACGTAGATATGTCGGTGATATATCCTATACTCCTATACTACAGATATATTAGATTTAGATAGTCCACTATTTTTGGTCACTTCACGTGTCATCTTTCCAGCCCGGTGCAACTGCACAAATAGATCAAAGGGTGCCATGACGCAACATTCTTGAGGGAAGCGATGCATAGAACCAAACTGAAAACAACTCACTGCTTGAGACTTAGAGACTTAGAGTTCCTCTTGCTCTTCTTATGGCATCCAATCCCAGAATCGGCTTGAGAGAAAATTTACGGAACCCACCATATTTCATTGCCAAAAAAGCCAAAACAACTTGCGTCCTGTAGAGTTTTACCTATTTTGTCTCAAACCCTGATCCAAATGATCCAAGGAACAAAAACAGAACCAGAGTCGCGATGAGCACAATGAGCTGCATGGGCATGATCTTCCACAAAATACCTCAAGCCATCCCAAGCCCGTGCAACACATCGGGTTTTTTCAAGGACCTTTCAAGGATATTCCAAGATTGTCAAGCGTGAGATGTCTTAACATGTCTTAACCTGGCATGCGAAAATGAAAATCACAAATTCAATGACTATATAATTGTACGGAATATCAAGTAATATCTTGCAAGAATTCATAATATCCTATAGCTTTGCTGATTTCTGGAGAATGTATGTAGCCTCAAAGTCTGGAGTGTCCCCTTTGGACTACTGGTCCTATGTCCTATTTGGACCCCACACGTGGCAGTGTTCCAAAACCATCGACAGCCAACCCACTCAACAGCTCCAACGCAGCCAGATGCTGAGACAGCCCATATTCATCTCCTGCTTCTCATATCGAGCAAGAGCTTGCTCATCCGTTTCCTCCAGGTCGTCTTCGTAAAGAGCCAAGGCTTGAATGTGACTCCTGAGTGCTTATATGTGCTTATCCAGTTGCAGCACGTTCTGAAATTCCAAATGGCATGGCATGTAATTACACTTCATCTCATCAGTATAGCATAGACCAAATCTTGTCTATCTCTTACAAACATATTCTTTTCCCAGGAATCATACGGCCAAGCCCTGGAGCTCGGTGATCCAAAAACGTTCCAACTCGAGCTTTACGTCGAGCTTCAGAATGTAAGTCGAGAGCGTGCTTGTCAGCCTCTCAAAGATCATTTCATCCACCTGGTCTCTCGAATAGGTCAAATACCTTCTGGTAAACTAACATCACTATGGAAAATCACAAATTTTAATGGGTAAATATGGGTAAATCAAATCAACTATAAATGGCCATTTTCAGTAGCTATGTTACAGTAGTTTACCAGAGGGTACTTGGCAACATCATTGCTGACCCTGAATGATTTGAATGTCACTACGCGAGAAAGAATGCGAAAAAGCACATCACCACTCCAACGTCTCTCTGGCCAAGACAATCCTTTTTAACGCAGATAATCCGCAGACATGTTGAGTAAATAATAGTAAATATGTGTAAATTTAATATATAATAGATATAATTAGTAGATTGGGGGATCAAGGGGAACGAAAACAATCGAAGCATGAACGAGCTGACAGCTCGCGACAAAGACAGCTCGAGGATGACAGAAAGGCAAGTCTTGGAGATCCTTCCGTGAAAGCACCACATGGTGGAAATCAATTCTTGTTTTTGGGCTGGTGGATATGATTAAACAACAATTAAATAATATTAAACAATATTTAAAAAGACTAAACAATATTGAACAGATTCCGCTGCTGTAAAAATGCCTTTCGTCTCCTTATGTTTACCACTAACATTGACTAGTTGACTAGTTGGTATCTTCCGTATAGAAAGTCCCCAACAAAAAGCTGCACTCAGCCAAGGTGCATTCAAGATGAAGCTTAGAGCCATAGCATTCACCACAACGTTCATGATTCCTGCTGTCTCCATGAGGTAGTGCACGCCAGATCGGGTGACTCCCAACCACAGCAGAGTCTTCGGAACCAGGATGAATATGGCCTCAAAAAAGAACATTACATCATAGAAAATGATGGGAACATGCTACCACAGTGAGATACGATATGATCATAGCAAACAGCAAACAAGGCACGCCATACGGTATATGTGCGTACATACGATCATCTCGACTCTTGACATATGTTTGTTCTGCTTGTAGACCAGTGCTGCTTTTCTTAGTTCCTGTCAATACATACAATATCATACAATGATCACATACCTACTAATGTAGCGATTTTACGCTTCACACATCTTCACCCATCCACAAAGGTCAGTTGCCCATGATTCCAATCGCACTTTCCAGAACGAGCAGCATTGAGAATCTTCCAATGCAGTGGCATGCCCGCTACGCGATACTCCACCAGGTCCAGTTCGTCCATGTTATCGAACGCCCTAAAAAAGGCACCAGCACCAGACTCACCAGACGCACACGAAGCCGATACTACTGGCAACAGATTGCACATTTCTGTGGATGTACTTCACAATCTTCACATGGTAAACTACTTGTGATTTCAACAATTTCAAGTAACGACTTCGAAAATCTCTGCATCGGTGCATCAAGGTGTCTTCACATCAGATTTGGCTGCCCAGTTCGGAACGTGCATGTTGATCCAGCTATCAGCCCTGGTGGGCGTCAAGACTAACGTCCTCGCAGGGGAATGCGGCACTTTTGCCATCATAGGTCATGGATGAGGGATAAATTATCATTTTTGGTAAAATTTTAAACTACAACTACCAGTGATAACTATCAGGTATTCGATCTAGTTTGATGTGAAAATATAGGTTATCTGTATGTTTGAATCCATAACCAAATCGATGGAAACAACACCTTTTTTTAGCCACGCGTGTGTCTTCTGCCAACCAAAGGTGAAACATTGAAATCAGACTGCACTGAACCGGGTATGGCATGCCCCAAGAACCCGTCTTGATATTTTCGATGTTCTCGCAAAAATCGGTCACAGTGGATTTCAGGAAGAGAAAAATGCAAACCATGCCTCAGTGAATGCGGTGACGCACTGTTACTGATACATGCCGTGCTCAACAAATCACACCACATGCAAGAATCGTAGCATTGTTACGTTGAAAATCGGGAGGTGACACCAATTAAGTCAACAAAATATGCAGGAAATGTAACGCTACTATGGCGCAAAACAAACGGTGATGATTGATGGTGACTCAGATTCGAAAGCTCCCACATTCACAAATAATTGTTCTTGTTTCCCTCCTAAATCCCAGAAAAAATCCTTCCAAGTCGAGATACGACACGAAATTCGCATGTTCAACGATACTATCCTACCAATTTCCAGCCAATTCAACCAATCCAATGCTCTCTCACACAATTGCAGGCCAGGTGGCGACAATAGAAATTTTCCAAGCCGTACCTGTCAATGTGGGAACTGAAACTGGCTGGGACACCAACCTCTCAATCGTCTAAGGATTCGTGCGTCCAAAAAATGGTAGAGGAGAGTAATTTGGGAGCGCGTGCATTCACGGGTGAAACCATTCTCGTGCGCAAAACTCTTTGTTTCTTCGGGTAATGTGGTTTGTGGGGTCGCCGAAGTATAAGGTCTCTGTTTCTGCGGGTGCGGGGCTCGATCTTGGCAGGTTGTCAACAAAGAGTGCACAGGACTGAAGCGAGAGCTCGGCTTGCACCTCAAAACGTTAAAAGACCGACAGCCACGGAGCACGTTTGGAAGATGAGGTCGGCAAAAAGTGTACGACACTGTAGCAAGAACACAATAATTACAAAAAAAATCGTAAAAACTGACGCTCTTGGAGTAGCGCGGAATTGTACCCATTGTCAGCGCTGCGCGAACGTTCGTCGATTTGCCACGACGCTCCTGCTATGCGGGTTTGCCACCGGTTACGACAAATTGCCTTGGCATGGCTGCGCGCAGCAAAGCATTGGTGATGCCCTAACGCTCCTGTTATGCCGGATTGCAGCTGGAGGTTGCTAAACCCATTGCATCGCATTGTAACAGCTGCGCGAAGAGAAAAATTGGGTTACAGAAGCTACAGAAGATGTAGCTGGGAGGTAGCTTGGAGCAAGGTCAGAGAAGCAGCCCAGATCAGAAGATGCTTGCATCTCAACTACCATTTGCTTATTCGCTGATGCACTTCACAACTTCAACACTTCATTGATTCTGCATCTCAAAAACGTTCCTATAAGCCATTGATTTCTTATAACTATTTCATTTTTTTTCGAAACTTCCGCCCCGGCATGGGCCGGGCACTATCTGGCAAAAAGAATATAGAGGTCAGACGGTCATACTAAAACAGTCAAATGGAGATTACTTTCCCAACTTGTCAGCTTTGTCAGTGCTTGTTACTCAGCACCCAGGAGGCACTCTCCAGGATCCACTTTGTCCAGGTGTGTGGCGTTGACCTCAGGCAATCCCGTTCGATCCTACAGAAATCCTCTGCTTGAAACGGATATCTTTTGATTTTCATTTTTATTTTCATCTGCGAGCGACAATCCTTGAGATACACATATAATCATATATTTATACAATTATATTGTATTACATTATTTTGTATTGTATTGTATTGTATTGTACTAAATCATATGATATAATATGATATGATATTATATTATATTAAATTATATTATATTATATTATAATATAATATATTATATTATATTATGTTATATTATATTATAGTATATTATATTATATTTTATTATATTATAGTATATTATATTCTATTATATTATATTATAGTATATTATATTATAGTATATTAATCATGAGTTATTATGTTATAATATAGTTTGTTATAGTGTCCTATATAATGTTATATTATATAAATATATATATATAAATAAATAAAAATTATATGATTATATATATGATATATACGCAATGATACATACACCATGTAGCTGAGGGGCGGCTGCCATGCTGTCCTGTGCAAAGATCCTTGTCCCCCACACGTCCTCGGGCAAAAAGTGGACATCATGAAGCTACCAACATCTGCCCTCAAGTGATTCCAATTGAACAGAAAACTAGTAAAAAAAAACTGTAAAACGTAGGATGTGGATGTTTTTGAAATTGAGAAAAATCTTTTTTTCGGCTAATGTTCGGTGGGTCATCCATTGAAAGCTTCACCAAGGCACAAAGTCATAGAGCCGTGGATAGGAAAAAATGGTGCCCCTTGGACCCACACAATTGGGCCCGTCTGGGCAGTCCTGGCCATCACCAGTTCTGGTCAAACCAACGGCGGAAAAAAAACAACATGGCAATTCTACTAGGAAACATCTTGAAAAGTGATCCCCACCAACTGACATTATCTCTGACATACATATATTCGAATACATTATATTTGGCATTCTATCTCACATATATTGTGACACTCTATCTGGCATTCTTTGAGGCATATATTCGGACATTCCATCTGGCATTCTATCTGGCATTCTATCTGGCATTCTATCTGGCATTCTGTCTGGCATTCTATCTGACATATATTGCGACACTGTATCTGGCATTCTTTGAAGCATATTTTCTGACATTCCATCTGGCATTCTGTTTGGCATTCTATCTGACATATGTTCTGACATTCTATCTGGCATTCTTTGTGGCATTCTATCTGGCATATATTCTGACATTCGGTCTGGCATTCTATCTGGCATTCTGTCTAGCATTCTATCTGACATTCTTTCTGGCATGTGTTCGGGTCCAAGTGTGCCCAGCTGCATCCAGAGCTGGCGAGGAGACACCTCTGTAAAATCCAGAGGCCCTCAACTGGCAGGTGGGGAATGATGATGATCCATTACATTAGGGTCCCAAAATTCGAGACAACGCTATGGATCTTTATGATCCAACTGAACTCTTGAATCTTTCCCAATTTGCTGCGTCCTGAATTGAGCGTCCAAAATCACACAGGTGCATTCGCCCGGCAAAGAGGAACCACAGGTTGAACTCTTCACCAATCATGGATAACAAATAAGCCTGCATAGGGTGGGCGCTGTTACATGATCCAACTTTCAATCCATCACAGTTCCCTATATAGTTCAAATTTGCTTGGTATTACTATTATCAGTTTTTCATTGAAACATTACTACTATGTTCATTAAAATATTTATCAAATTAAACAATATGTTTTAATATATGTATGTATATAATATATATATATGATAAAACTATCATATATATATATAAAGGTGTCGCATTAATGTAGCACAGATCTTCCGAAATGCTGCCAAAAAAAATGTTTCCCCGTCATCGGAAAAGATCAGGGCTCAGTTGTCGCACCTGCAGCATGAAGTTGAGGAAACAGAAAAAGTACGTGCGGATCACCAGCTGGGCCGCATGACTACGGTCTGCCGGGGATGGGTCAAAACCTTGGCCTGTTAAAGGTACCCAAAATGCATAATTAACATATTATTAAAAATGTATTGGGACGTTGATTCACCCTTAATTTTCTGGTGTTGATTTTTGAAGATGACAGAAATATGCGTCACCGCTTTTAGACGGGCTTGGAAGGTTTGTGCTGACAATTCCAGAACCATGAGCACACTCAACCGTAGCCCAACTTCCTGTTCGTTCATCCTGTTGTCATGATCTAAACATCTGATTTGAAATATATTAATTAATTACTGTTCCACACGAGTGAGGCAAAACCATCGACCACTAATGCCGGCGCTCAGGCACTGCACAAAGTGTGCCCGGCCACTCGCAACTTCGAGCAATTTGAGGCAGTGCCTGGGATTGAGGCTGTGATGAATGTGGAACTCTGGATATCTCTGGTAACATGTCCTGACAACATGAGCAGTGTTCAAAATCCTTTTTCGACCTTTTTCGACCTTGGACCAATGCCTCAGCTCTAGCAGAACCGTTGGTGTACTCGAGAAAACTACTTGAAGAAGCGGTGTAGGCCACAACTCGAAGGATTGACCACGTCAGGAGTGACCAGTGACAGGCAGAACGCATAGTGATGGCATAGTGCCCAAGTCCGCCTGCACTTTGTGGAACTGGCGGTAGCCAGCTTCTGCCAAGATCCAGTCAAGTATCTTCTGTTTATCTGTGGGATTCCACTTGAAGGCCAAGCAGCAACCCCACATCTGCCATCTGTAATTGGTGGGTTTGACCACCTTGCTTTGAAACTCTGGACGGACTGTGCAAATCAAGTGAGTCATGAATGCGGCGAACGACCTGCAGGATTTGACACAGTCATATTCTTAGCGTTCTGACTGAACTGCCCACTTGCTGTGGCAGTCCACTTTGCGCAGTTCACGGATACCTGTGTACCTTTGAAAGCTCCACATCAACTCATACCATGTGACCCATGACGCTGGGACATCTTCACTGGCAGCTTGCACAAATTGCAACCATTCGATTACCTTATGAAATCCTGTGAATTGTATCTGCTGTGGTGCATTGTGAGCCAACCTACCAACCTGGGCCAGACAAACTTCAATCTCAGGTGTGATAGGTTCCCTTCCAACCGACATTGTTTGCTCTTCTGGGACTTCTTCTTGCCATTGAACTGCAAACAAACCAACCCTAGCAAAATAAGCCAAAAGTTCCTGCTGCAGCCTTGATGCCTGGGTATACTCATATGAAAAACTGCTGCTGCAGTTGTAACACTGAACCGGGAAGCTGCGACATTGCCCAAAGTGCTGCGAAGTCAGCTGATTGATTCCCTTCGAAAACCCTACGCAAGAAATCGTCAGCATCTGGATTTACCTGAGATGAGACGCTACTTGGAAAATCTGAATCTGCACTGGCGCGTTCACAAGCAAACTGTGCAAAACTTCCCAAAGATCATGATCAGGCATTGTCAGTCTACATACGAAGTGTCCACGAAGCATCTTCTGCATGCGCCTGACTACTGTGGCATTGTCACGCCAAATCCTGGCTGGTTGGTGACGCATAATACTGAGGCGGACAACCATGACCACTGCAGTCAGCTCTGCTCACAAAATTGTTTGCCATTGTCCCGGAACCCCCCCTCCAATAACATATTCAAAGCTTGGTGCCAACATGTTTTCCGTCGAAACAACGATTGCGTGTGAAACAAACAAGCCTAGCATTGGGTATGTGGGGCGACTTGCAACATCCATCAGTGAAGAATTCAAAAAACCTGGCTGCAATTAACTGCTCCATTGATGCGTGACAAGGGGGACATTGGCTAAAACATTCTTGAACTCCTGTGGTGACTGGGGTTCAACAAACCAACCGTCTCTTGCGAGTGCAAACTGGCCATGTCGAAACTGCTCCTGTCAGTTCTGCTGGCAGGTTCTGACGAAGTTGCTCCGTGTATGGGCACTCCCAGTGACGGTGAGTGAGAAAATCTGGCTTGCCACAAAACTTACAGCTATCTGAGCCTATTTGTTTGGCAGACCTCAGATGATGATGCGTCATGAACGTGCCATCATGCAAAGCTCTGGTGCGGCCAGCCTCATCTGCAGCCCAGCTGGGTACTGGTTTGGTGCTGAGTGCGACATCTACTTTTCCTAGCCCTGCAGAACCGTTGCGATACACCATGCTCGCCCCCACAAACTAATCCAAGCTCTTTTGGTCCGCTGTTTCAACTCTTGAATGGGAGCACGCATGATATCAACTTGATTGCCATCTTGGCCAAGGAAAAGAAAGCCGGTGAGGTGAAACCAACCAATTTCAGACAACCTGGCAGCTAACACTCCACAAGGCCCTGGCTCTTCAGCCGATCAGACATCCAAACTGCCAAATCAAGTATGCTGGCTTCAGTATCCAAATTGGCAAAACGGCGGAACTGCACAAGAGCATCCCACAGAATATAATATCTTGGGTCCAGCAACGTGTTGGTGGTCAGTGAGAGCTGGAGCAGTGAGCTTGCCCCTGTCTTCTCAAGCTTGAAGCTTTGCATTGCTCCCGCACGACTCTGACAAAAAGACAGCGCTAGCTGCATGGAAAGCCCTGGGCCAGGCAACTGAAACAAGAACTCCCTGTTTGTGCGCCAACGGTGCGTTGCTTTGTGCCAAACGCGGCCACAGCTGAGCTAATGCTTGGCATTTTTTCTTCACTGTGCCATTGGTCTGATTACCAGAGTACTGAGAATGAGCTCCCAAATCAGCATGGTTGTGGCACACGTGTTGGTCCGCATTCCGAAGGGACTTGCGTCCTGCTGCATCCAATACCAGGCATATGTCTTACGAGGGTCTATGGGTGTGCCCGAATACTCTGTAAACTTTTCCAACACCTGCAACGCCTCAATTGTGTCTTGTGGGTCTTCACTAAGCAGCTCCACATTATCCACGCACGTGAAAAAGGAAACCCTAGAGCAACGACACTACAAGCAGTAGGAGTGGGTAAGCAAGTTGCATAAACACATTGCGGCCACATCCTTCAGGAAAACCTGTGCAACTGCGCAAAGGTGGTCCTGGCTGACCCCTCACCCAAAACTGTCGGGTGACCTCTGCGACTGCTGATGACCATGCCCTGACAACCCCTGGGCTGATTCCTATGTCCTATGCGAACTGCAAGGGCGAAGATTGGACAACGCGGAATTAAGACCATTGAAGGTTTTCACTAGATCATTAACTGCGCCAGTGCAGGCAGCACCATCATAAAGACTCCTTTCAACCAAACCTTGAAGTTGCCACCATACTGCCGACGAACTTCTTTTGGGCAAGTTCCCCAACATGGTTGGGGGCGCGATGGCTTCAATGTGTCTAAGGATTTCTTTGGACCGAATGGTGGACCAACATCGATAAATCAATGGCAGGATTGTCACTGGCCTGAACTGATCCACTGTGTCCGCATGTGGACATTTGGCCCGTGAGTGGATTGCTCCTTGCAAAGCCCGTGTTGGCCATTCACCAGTCTGCTCGCTCTGCTCGATGCAGCAAGATGATGATCTCCAAGCGCAGTGCGTCAGGCATGGCTAAGAGATCTTGTTTGAAGATCCCATCGGGTCCTGTTGCTGTGCGGGTCTTTTTAGCAGCTATGGTTTGTTTCCACGTTCCTAAGTCGGTATATTGCATGGGAATTGATGGAAGTGCTAGTTCAGCAGACTTTGTGATTTCTTGCCAATGATCATCAGGGAGATTCATGTGCTTATGCCATCGGGCTGACCATTCACTGGCCAACACATCATGTATTTCGGATACCGATCCTACCAGCTGCTCATGGGACAGAACATCTCCCACAACCAGACCATGCTCGGACTCAAACGTAACCTCACTTGCTTGCTGTGACTGCACTATGCGGACACCTTGCTTGGATTGCCATGTCTTGGCTTCCATGCATTCACCTGCATTGCGAAGAGAGATGGTGGTACTGGTCAGCACTTGGGTGACCACGACCACTGCTGTTTCCTTGGCCAGCAAAACTTGCACTGGTTCAGGCCTCTGTTTTCGCACATCTCTGAAAATCTGGTTTGCATCAGCCTGGTATCTAGAAACCTGTTGTTCCTGCCGCCGAACTTTCTCAAACTGTTCCAACTCCAACTGAAATTGAGTGAGACAATACTGCGCCACTTCGATGGACGGTGGAAAGGATGGCAGTGCCAGGGTTTCTTGTGGCGGCTTGGTGGCTCGGTGAGGCCACCACCACCCGAAAGACTTGTCAAAGCTTGGGGCAAGCATGATTGATTTCCAAAGTTTGTACTTGTGTTCCAAGGCAGAGGCTTCTTGTCGATTCAGGTTGACTAGATTGCGGTAAGCTGTCAACCTTCGCAACTGGGTAAACCACCTTTTATACCGCAAGTTCAACCCATCAAAACTTGGGGTGAGTTCCCCGTGCCTGGATGCTTTCAAGGGTGTTACCTGAGACTTTTGAAAACTGCGCTGTTTCGTTTTTCCTCTACCCGGCTGGGCGTGGGTTAGGCCTGGGTGGCCCAGCTTTCTTTTGGTCTGATGAACACCGTTCTCAAAGGCTACACATATTTGAGTGTAAACTGCATCGGATGAAGTTTCCACATCCAAGGTTTCAAGTTCCACGTTTTGAATGGCAGATCTCTCTTCTTTGTCTGTGTGCTGGATAGGCTGTGGCTTTGGCCAACATACTTTGAGGGGATCCGCTTTTGGAAAAGCCAAGGTGGCTGATAACACGCTATGGTCAGGAAAGTGTTCCCAACTATTGGAAACTGCATGCCCGTACCTTTGATCTTTGCAAGGCAGGGGATAAGAACAAAAAATCCTTACGCGATGTTCTCTTGCAAGCTGCGACTGGTGGAGCACGCCACCTTTCAAAAGCGATGTGTTGGATCTTTTTCCAGCCCATGCATGGCCTCCCATTTTTTGGCTCTGTCATGGACTCAAAAACTTGATTACAGTCCCCTGCTACCAAGGCAAGCTCATGTCCTGCTTGGACTACTTGTTGTGTTAAAGACTGCATCAACTCTTCGGTTTGTTGCCGCGCTGCAGGGGATTCTGACATCTGAGCGTAACCATAGAGAACACCACCATGGATCCAAGACGACCCTACTCTGCTAGTTTCAAAGATTTCACTTTGCCAGCCAGCTTGGAGTGGACGACTAGGAAAAGTGGACAAAAATCCTGTACCAACTTGTTTGCCCCCATACGATCTGACCGACTGGAGCGATACGGTGCCGGATGTCCATGAGTCAACTGGAAAGGGCTCTTTGAACCTGCCAGCTCTTGCTTGAAACGAATTCTGCCCTGCGGGGTCGAGTGGGTCTCTGAGACTGCAGCCTATGCCCGGTGCAAGGGTGGCAAAATTAGATGCTTTTCCCTAGTAATGCTGTTGGATTGGACAGCTGCTAAAGACCAAAGCTCTGGGCCCGGGTACATTGCTTCCCCGATCCTCAGAGATGTGAGCCAAGATGCGATGCAATGACCGGCTTAACAAAATTCTTTGGCCCCAGGCTTCTTCTGTCATTCTTGTCTGGGGAGCTTGTTGAGCAGCGCCTCGATCTTCTGCATCTGGTCGTTGAGTCTTTCGTCCAAGTGTGCTGGATCCTGTTGGTCTGACCTTCAAGCTGCTGCCCCAAGTGCTCAACATGTTTGCCCAGGGCTCCTTGCTGGTTCACAATGACGTTCTGTTCCTGCTGCATCTGTAGCATCTGTCCTTCCAATGCTTGGATCCTTGGCTCGACATCGGACGACATCTCCGCATCATTGCTTTCTGGTCGGCACTCTTTGTTCAATGGAAGCCTCCATAGCAGCGATCTGTGCTTCGGATGCTGGAATGCTTGGATTGTTGGCTTTTGGCAATTTGGCTGCAGCTTCAGCCCAAGGATCTCCGATCAGGGCAGCATTGGAAACTGCCTTGCGTGTGTGTGTGTGAGGATGCTTCTACCTGTGCCTGCATGCACCTTGAGCTCATTGGGTTCAGCCTTGACGGTCAGGACATCTCCATGCGCCAACGTATAGACAAAATTGGGAGGTGGCGTGTTGGACACCACCTGCCACGTCAATCCAGACTTGTCTCCCCACTCCCATCCCTGGAATAACTTCACCAACCCTTCGCGAGTTGTCCCGTAGGGGATGGCTGTACCTCCAAGAAACGGGACTTCAGGACGAATCATGTGATGGACCACTTTGGCATCACTTGCTAACACCCTGAGTCCATATCGGTTTGAGACCCTCACCAAGCTTGAGTCACATGTGACCGTGGTCTGGAATGCACGTGCTTCTTCAAAAGTCGACTTGCTGAGCCGGGTTGTGTGAAAGTTGGTGTCCTGTGTTTTTCCATCTGGCGACCGTGCTTCTATGTACATACCTGCAACACCTGACAATGGGGAGATCTGTGCACATGCATCTCCTGTGGCAGGCAGCATGCAAGAGAAACTGGTCGATTCCCTGGCTTTTGCTTCCTTAAAATGCACTGTGAAGAAATGCCTCTGCCATGTCCAGAATGGGCTCGGATGTGTCGGCCGTTGGATGCCAGCTGGGGCAATGGCAATCCTGCACCTTACAAATCTTGAGGCCTGGGAGTGCCTCGAGCACAGCTTTGATTGGCCTTTCAGTAAACTCATCCCAATTTGCTTCCACCTGATCTCTGTATGTCAAGATCTTGATGGTCTGAGCCTTGACGGTTTCGACTTGAATCGGCTTGGCAGGTGCAACTCGTTGAACCTAGGTTTGACCTTTCTGGATCATGACTACGCTGAGCAAAACTGGTTCCCCTGTACGGATGCATTGTGTCGATACTTCTTTCTTGTGGCCAACTGCTGGTTTTAGGCTGTTTGGCTCCGTGCAATTTTTGAGAATTCATCTTCCCAGATCAAGCGCGATCTGGGTGTCTGACTGTTGGCAAGTTCTCCGAGAGATGCCCAAGGGCGTGCTGCATGGATGGCATTCGTTGTGTCAAGTTGTTGAATGACCTGCTCGGCTCTTTCAACTACTCTTTGCGGGAAAACCCCATGCTCTCTGAGAATCGCCGCAATGGCAGTTTCAAGCTCCGACTGGCCTCCAAGTGAGCCATTCAGTGCGTTGCATCGGCTTCTCCATGAATAGCTGTTGCCAAAACAAGTGACGCCATTGGGACGCTTCTTTGGTGGTCATGCTCTGTGGGACTGATGCTGCAACTAAGCTTTTGATCCATGCAAATTCTTGAAACCCGCAGTCCTGCACACACACGGATGGCAACTCCTGTTGGATCTGAGTGGGCAACTTGTCAAATGGAAACATCAATGCCCATGCTTGGAAGCCCTCCAAGTTGGAGGCCCAATGCAATTGTCAGTCACATGGAACAGCTATGACAGGAATCCAATGGCCATTGAACAAGACAGCTGACACCAGTGGTACTGGAGAAGTGGGATGAAATTCTACTTGCCATGCTTCGGCCAACAGAATTGCATCATCAAGGTCAGTGAGGATCATCGGTGGTACCACGATCACTTTTCCACAGTGTTGAGGGCTATGCAGGTAAAACCTCATTTCATCAGAAGCAACAGGTCCTCCTTGCATGTGGATGTTCTTGTCACGTGGATACCCCAACATGTGCAATGTCTTCCTGATCACTTCTTGTGAGAAGTCCCATGCTTGTTCGCTGAACAACACAACAGATTGTGCTTCTAGCAACCGATCTGGACTGAGCTCAATGTCGATGTTGTCATAGCAGTGCAGTTTCTTGTGACCAAGTGCTGCATCGGCAGTTTGCAAGCTGGCTACAGTTTGATTTGGTCCTAGGGAGACAGTATGGTGCTGCATAGTCTCCATCCCCACAACTTTGTTGCTGAGTAGATCTGATGCCACGTGGCGAGCTTGTGCATCTACCTCCTGGAGCCCACCAGTTTGCAAATTGATTGCGCATCCCCTGACTGCAGTTGAGTCAATCTGATGATTGGGGGACATAGGGCTTCACTTCATTGCAATTTTGTCACTGGCTGAAATGCCTCTGGATGCTTGTTGTTCTGATGAGTCTGCTTTATCTCGTCATCATCTTTTCCATGGTGAAGTTTGTGCAGCTGTGGATCGGTGTTCTTGCTTGGATCAACTGCCACAATCTTTTGGTGCTCATAGACTTCTCTGAGAAAACTTGGCGTTCCTTCCTCAGTGGATTAGGATGCTGTCCCGGCCTGACGATGCTCAAATCACTACTATCAATTTCTCTTGGGAGGGGCCTCCAACAGCCTGGTCCTGTTGAAAAGGCATGGCCTGAAAGAGGGTGGGAGGGACATGGGGTTCTGCTTCAGTGATTTCATGAACTGACGCTGGTCGAAACTCCGGGTGTCTGTCACCCGCGTGACCCTCTGTCAAATCGCTGACTGCTTTCTCATGGATGGACGGCTGGATCTGTGCTGATTCTGTTCCTTGGAACTTTGCGGATGCATGTGCAGCGCAACTACTGAGGATTTCACAGGGCACACCTGACGTTCCTGCAAAACCATGTTGTGTGTGATGCTTGTTCAAGTGGTCTGAGTGCAGCTCACTGCTTGCAACCTCAAGTGGTCTCTTCTTTGAGCTTTCTGCATCAACTTGGGAAGGGCCTCCAACAGCCTGGACCTGTTGCAGAGGCATGGCCTGAAAGCGGGTGGGTGGAACATGGGTGCCCTCGGGCTTGACTTGCAACTGGCCTGGCATGCAGTGTGTGTGACCAATCGGCTTCTGCTCAATGGGTCCCCGCCTCAACTGTTGGATCCTTGGTCTCCTGATCATCCACTGGCAAACGGTCTGGAGAAAGAAGTTCTTCAATGGATTCCCGAAAAAGATTCATAGCCACTGGCATGTAGCCACCACACCATTTGTCACGCAACTCAAACAGTTCCATACATACGCATGCAAGTATGTGCCTGGGTTTGTGGACGGAAATCCCCCAATACTTCATGTCCCCAAGATGACTTCGAATATGGGCAAAAATCCATGCAGCTTGACTGGGTGATGCTACTTGGCTAATGCCTGCCATCAACAACTGCTGTGGGGGTTCCGGGTTCCCACCCTTGTTCCACTGGAACCCCACAAAGCGGAGCCATTTCTTTTGGGGAGATATGCCTGAGATTTGAACATGGTTCTTTCCCAGCGACATGGACCAATGCCCCTTGCAAACCCTGCTGCAATCTCTGGTGACTGAAAGGTCCTCAACATCCACATGCACAATCCTGACACTGCCCCAGCTATGCAGAGCGGTGTTGAGGGGACCTGTTGTGTCCACCATTTGCGAAACGATACCCTTTCCAGAGTTGTGAAAGGCTGCCCTCTCAACTTCTGACAAAGTCAACTGATCCAGTTCTGCCTGAGAAAGTTTCAAAAATTCCGAAAACAAACCTGCGATCGTGCAGCCAACTTCGGGAGAGGATACGAGTGGATGCGGCCAAAATGACATCGGGAAATGACCGTCCACCACATATATACGTCTTGTGGCCGGCCAAATGATACTCAAGACACCATTGGACGAATGGAGACATTCCTGCTTCTGACACGCACTCCAAGACCGTGAGATCAATCATCAAAAGGTAGCTAGCATACAACCCAAATGGCAACGTTGCAGACCTTTCATCCATGCCCTGCCATTTGTCTCCCGCTCAAGAGAATGGCTGACGGCATGACATCAGTTCATTCTGCGCCACAACTTTCCATCCAGCAGCTTTGGCACCCATCCCTATTCCTCCAAGTCCTGAACACACCTCAATGAGCTCCGTCAACGGGCCAGAGTCACGCATGCGATGCTGCAAAATCCCACTTCGGTCATCAACTATGATCACCGGTCCTTTGTGATAGGTCACCTTGCCATTGAGAATGGTGGCTGCTACTGTTGTTTCATCCAACTGGGTTTTCAGGTGGAATGTTTGACCATATATGAGACTTCTGCAAACTGCGCCAGCTTGACCTGCCAGATCTGTCATGTGAACCCCTGCAACTATGGTCGCGCGACCTCCATGAGGAGCTGTGTGTTGAAGACAACCCTCATATAATGACAATCAATCCTTTGAAACGACCCTCAGCCTCAGTGTGCACCAAAAAGGCATATTCCATGGCAACCAAGATCAACAGCGACTAGTCCAGATGTCAGTCGAAACCGCTTTGCCAGACTGGTAGGCCTCTGAACCAAAAGCTGTGTTCAAAATCCATTCCATTATACTGCTTGGTTTATAGGGATTTCCCTATTATTGGATTATTAGAATCCCCAATATATTGGGTAGTATAATCCCCTATAATCATCAACCAACAGGGGTTTTGAACACTGCTCACATGACCCAGAAACCTTCGGAAATCATTGGTGTCCAGTGTCCAGTCCCAGTCCGGGGGTCCCACCAGCGCGGCTCCGTAGATGGATCCTCGTGGCACGCAGCAGCTGCCACCTTTTCCGGTGAAGCACCAGCCTGCAACAAGTGCAACGAGTAGTACAACTGTAGTACAACTGTACAAGTATCAACAATATCTGTCCAAGCATTGCCAATTTAGGCCGTTTCATGATATTCTTTCAAGGTAGCACTGGAGCACCTGAGCACATGTAAATAACACTTCAATGCATCTTAAATCTTAAAGTCTGCAGCCAGGATGCCATCATCTTGTTTCCGCTCCATGAGGTGTAACAGCTTGCTGGCACCCAGTTTTGATGAGTTCTGAGTTCGGTATGGCTGGAAGAACATGGAACCCTCATCCCCATATCCCCTTGAAGATCCTTGAAGTATCTGAAGTGAGGCCCGCTGGCAAATACATGGTGAAAATTCATCCATTCTATACTGAATCTTTTACACTTGGATGCTGAAGGAAACCCTTCGCAGGTCACTCAGTGCTAATTCATCAGGGCTCTTCAGAACAAACATCGGGTCCCAACAACGTTGGCACCGCCCACCGCCCACGCATGGCTCTGCATCTGAGACTCCATTTGCACATCTACAGGTTTTGGAGAAGCGAGTTCCTCTTCTTCTTGCCTCTCTCTTGATAGGGCTCTGGCAGAAAGCGGTGTGTCTCCGCCTCGTGCGGGAAAGGTTTCAACAATGTAACAATGGAAAGCAGTTGAAAGCAACTGTAGTGAATTCAATTAGCCCATCGTCCGAATCTAGGACTGCTTGCTGACCATTGAAATACACAGATTCTTCAAACCAGAGTGTTTCATGTGTTTGATCTGATTCTTCTGAGCCTATTTCCAATTTTGAGTGGTCAACACCAAAGCGCTTCAGCACTTTGCAATCTTTATACTCAAACAGACCCAAAGAACTGGTGCTCACCGTACTCACCATCCTTTACGGATCCGTGACCGCGCTCCATTTGCTGCCTTGGCCTGTCGCTTTCATTGCTCCAGAGGACGACCCCATAGGTACCTGCAGAGGCTTTGTGGCCAGATAGCTGCGATATTCCCATGTGAGCACATTGTGCTCCTTAGTTCAGACCTGATTGACTTATTGAACTTTATTGACCTTATTCGCCTTATTCCACTGTCATCTCGACAAGTGTCATGAGTTGTCATGCACCTACTGTAGGATCGGTAGGCAACAAGAGAAAAATGGTGTATCCTGCAACAACATGGAGCTTTGCAAACCCGATTTCTTCAGAATACTGTACTTTGATGCTTTTGAAGCACAACGACTTGGGTATAGGGAAACTGGAAGGCTGACGTGGATATTAATGCAAACAGTCCATCTGGATATATCTGGACTTTGTCAAATTTATAGGGCCAAGTTTGGTAGAAACAAATTCAATCAGCTTCTCCAAGTTCTCACCCCTTAGCGTTTGAGGATGACCCAGCCAGTGCCGTGCCTTCGGTCGAGGCTGAGGGGATGATGCGAATGGGCCGAATGGCCTACTGCGGATACAGTAGAGCTGAATGTGTCTGACTTGTATATCTTGTATAGTTGCATGAGTTGCGTGCATCTTTATCATCTTTCAATGAAGAATTACACGCTATTGGAACTATTGTAACTGTGTGTGCAACACATTTCTGGACCTTTGGGTTTGTCATGCACAGCATATCACAGCATGGTATGGCCAAATCTCAATGGTGCTTGAGCCACGTGGCTATGACGTCCAATTAAATCAGGCAATGGGTGCAATGAGCGCCAAACAGTAGACATGTGATGAATTCTGTGCTTTTCCTTCATCATCCTTCAATCCTTCCGGAATGGTTCAATAGGCCTGGCATCAGATTGAAGTTTGATCTATTCTATTTGGCCATGGGTCAAAACCCTGGTACCTAGTGAACCCCAAAATAGCTGGTAAATGGATGTTCATCCCACTATAGTAATGTATCTATAGGTATTGACCCATACCCATTTGGAGCTTCAGATTCTCTGCAGAAACCCCCCTGGAGCCATGTCCACACCTATGTAGTGGTGCTGGAAGCTGCAGACATCTGCGCGCACATTCGGACCATGGCGTAGTTCCCAGCGTATCTTCACTTGTATGATGTCAAATCGCTGAAAGAATCAGAAACTCAAACGGTCCCAGAGTATCAAAATGTATCAAAGTATCCATCAATTCAAGTAATTATATATATTATATATATACACATCCCATTCAAAATTAGTTTGATGATTTTCCCATTACAACGCCAAGACAAATGGAGTATGTAAATCAAAACAAGGATGTTCCCAATTTATAGATGGTATGCCCAATCAAAACAGATAGTATTCCCATCAGCCAGAACCCTTTGCACATAAGATTAAACATGATTAGCCGTTCTCAACCGTTGCCATTACTAACCATCAGATCCATCAGCCATTTATTGGATTCTCCAGCCATGTTTGACACACCTCTTTGAGCATCCCCAACCGTCGACGTCTCCAGGTGTAGGCATTGCAAACCTGCGATGGAGATGTGGCTGAATGGAACCGAGCGCGACAAATGGCGATTTCATCATTTTTTGGGGGACAATGATGGATAATGGGGATATTTCTTGGGATATAAGGCATGTAGATATATCTAAATAATTCCAAATATATACTGCATATGCATGCATATACTATATATATATACGTATACAATAGTCACATGTAAGCTACATTTTTTGAGGGGAGCCTTGAAAATGTACGCTTACATTTTGAAGGTATTTTGAAGACCCTCCCCACAAAAACGACACCTGGGGGACGTTCAGCGACTTACATTTAAGGGGGGGTCCCAAAAAATGTATCTTACATTTTGGTATGGTCCCCCCTGAAAAGTAGCCTTAAAGGGGTGGTGATTATAATATAATATATATATATATATACATATCATGGGGATAATGATGGATAATAGGGATATTTCTTGGGATACACAGCCTACAGTACAATGTCATGGTGTGCCTTAAAATGGGAAATTACCCCAAACAAATCCAACAATGGTAATTTCAAGAGGAACATGACAATAAACCATGTGGGGTTGGCTTTCAGACAAGCCACGCTTTCTTCTACCAGAATAGTAGAAACAAAACCAGTCGAGATCACATGACTCTTCCGCCAAGCAACTTTCTCTGCCATGGTGAATGGTTGCCAATTTGCTGCCTGCTGGGAGAAATGGGGATGGTCGCACGGCTTCAAAACAGTGACCAGGGTGAACAAAAAGTCAAGTGCTGAGAGCATGTCAAATGTCTGTGCTACAAAGGCTTTTCCCAGTCTTTGGCTTCATTTTTGCTTGGCTTCATTTTTGCTTTAACCACTCTCCATCGACAAATCAATATAATATAAATATATATATATATATTCACTTTGCCCTGGGTATGGCAGTTCCTGTAGCTGAGGCATTTTAACCACTACCCAAAGCTTTTTCATCGCTCCACCACGCGCCTCCATCGGCACTTGCCTACAGTCGGGGACTGTCTTAAGAAATTTCAAGAAAGTAGACTCTATTGTTTTTGGGAAGTAAATTATTTCGACCCTATTTGTCAAAGTACATAATATTTATATGGTCGGTTTTATATCATAATTTCCTTTGTGTATTGCCGTATACCTTTTTATGCCTATACAGGGGAACAGGGATGATCGGGATGCGGGAGAATCTGCTGGAGCGAGTCTATGTGCCAGCCGCATTTCTTGGCCAAAGGGTCATGGTTAAGAAACATTTTGGACTCTAACCCAAAAATATGTATTCCTTACAACATCTTATAAGAAGCCTTAGTTGTAGTGTCATCGCAAGAACTGCTGAGGAGTTTTGAACTGGACATCTGAACTGGTGGTTTTGGTTTATCCATGGGGTGTAACACCAAAGTGACCACTCCAATGGGGAAATGAAACATTGATAAACCATGCAAAAACAATATATAAACCCTGAAATTCCCTTTTTGTTCCAGCCAACCCAGCCTGTCATCTGAAGTGGTGGCCGTTGCAGCTGCCTCCATTGGATATACAGGTTTTGTACAGGTGGGGTATACGGGAAAGGGTGGATCCTGAGGCACCTGCAGCCTGTGCAGCTGGTGAGTCGTTTTTTTTTCCAGCCAAGTCTACTGGGATGGGCATCGCGGCATTGCGGCTGTGGCTCATAATCTCATGGCCTGCCAGGCTGCTAGGAGATTGATCGCAACTTGATGAAACATGGCATGTACTACATAGTTCTTAGATTTTCTTAGTATAATTTGTTCATATCGATCATGCATCCCATGTCTGCACCGGGACCTACCGGGACCCGCCTCAACTCAGCAGTCTGAGTGCATCCTCTGGTTTCGGTCGGCCTGACACAGCCCTTGCTGCCGCTTTTCGTTGGGCACCAGCAAAATGCAATGATACAAACACCCTCCAGTAATCAAACGTGGACGTTTCTAGATGGAGCTTTCTAGACGGGAAAATCATCCGAGTGAATGAGACATTTTCCAGCCTTTGATGACATCAGATCAATCACAGTACCCTCAGCAACCAACTGGAAGCTCAGATGCTGACCAAATGCAGCTTTGCTGTTGGTCACCAAGACCTGAGAAAAAAACTGCAAAGTTAGTCGTCCACCTTTGTTTAAAATCATTTATATAAGTATATTTAAGTCATTCCATGGTGGTTGGAGATTCCCAGTGGATCATGGTATCCCAATTATATTGGCAGTTCATGGATTATGATTATGGTATCCCCAACTAATATCACCGGGCTTTTCAACATGGCTCATTCGTTTTAAGTCTAAGGGATCCTTAAGGAAACTATATACTCAAAACATCTCAAAACATCTCAAAACTATGTGGGGTCGACCAAAACACGAAATCTCCACCTGCATTGGATCTCCTTAGCTCTTGACTGGTCGCTGCATGAGCTTCGGTTCTAGTGCGACAGCCTTCAGGCCATGAGGCGCGAAACTGTGCGGAACTTTGACACCTTCCCAGTTCCACCCCCCAAATCATGTGGGATTCACTGAATCATAAACCATCCACAATGGAGGTTTGTTATGGTTTATGATTGACTATATACTCAGTATGACTGGGATATCCGAAGATGTCTGACGCAAACGTGTAGCATTGCAAATTTCAAGAGGAGTTGTTGATGGATGATGGAACTAGTCAAACAACTTCGAAATATCTCTTAGGCTACAGACAGTACATGAAATCATATTCTTGACCGACACACCCTCACACTGCAGATGGCCAAGAGATCTCCAATCAGATCCAAATACAGCATCAACATGCATCAACAACAATAGTGAATTCCCAGCTCAAAAAGCTGAAGGTTTAGGGGAATTATTCCATGGCGATGGGTTATCCCCCAAGCCTCCAGAATCTCATCCAGGGATTCTCCCTGGCAAGCCGTGTCCGTTTCGCACGGCTTATTATCAATTTCAATCGATAGCTTTACAATAAGGGATGAACAGCCTTCAAAATGTAGCCTTCAATTTATAGAATTTGACCACGATCTGGTCGTTGTTCATCCCTCCAATTCCTCAACGGTAACCTCCTAAAATCAGAATCACTCATTGGAAATGACATAACAGCACGGCCACAGTGACAAAACAGGTGCCGCTGTTCCAACTACACCAGAATCTCTCTTGGGCGAAGCATTAGCCAACCTACTGTCATTGCTGATGCCTTTAATATCCTTCAATTAGCGCCTGGCCTCCTTAAGGTTCAATATTTTCATGTTTTCACAGTGCAGGGGGAAAGGGGGCCGAAGTATTGGTTCGGTGATTTCATGAACCAGAACCCTTCATCTCGCGAATGGAAAACCGTCGTTTCTTTCAAGGAGAGGATATCTTAAAGTCTCTTCCGCCAAGCTGCAACGTCCAAATCTCTGCACAGAGTTCCTTAGTCAGCCAGTCAGCCAAACACACTAAAAAATACTGCCCTCCAAGTTTATTCGGTAAAGCACGGTCTTGGACTTTTGACATCTTTTCGCCAATCCTGCTGCCTGCGTTGTACGTCAAATAAACCTTGTATTCCCTGGTATCAGCCTGCAAGCGAGCACCTCTTAATGGCTGGCTTACATGAGCGTTCATGAGACTTACGCAATGACAAGCAGTTGCCTTGCCGTGTTGTTGTTCCCAGCCAAAGTTTAGTCATCAAATATTTGAAATCCAACATGTTTCAACAGAAAACCATGTTGAAAAAGGATTCACCTAATTGTGCCCCTTGCTGGCCTCATGCCTTGCAAACAGGCATCTGGAGGTGAAACTGCCATCGCTGGCCTGAAGCTGCTGGAGAGTATTACGGCCAACGTCCTGTGCAATCCTGTGCAACACATGTTCAAACAACGAGACCGAGACCAACCACCAATAGAATCATACAGGTATGCGCGAAAAGACACGATACATACACAAAGAAACACGTTCAGGTGAATAATGTCCGCAACACATTCTATCCGGCCACCATAACCATCCTGGAACACACCAAAAACATCACTATATTAAACATTACTAAACATTACGAAACTATATAGGTCCCGGTCCAGGGTATGGGCAAACTTCGCGCCAAACATTTAGGTTTCGGCCAGCCTTGAGTCGTGCTGATAGGACTTCCAGTTCACTTAACGTCAGTGGGTCCTGGAACAGCGACTATCAGAGACTTTCATTGGCTTTGATTTTCCATGGAGATGCGAAGGATATTCAGTACAGTATGTGTTGTTTGATTTCTGGCTCCTCATTGATGCCTGCACAATCTGAATATATTTGAATCAAACAATTAGGAACCCGGCAATCGCAACGCATTCAGGCTGGGCAAAGTAATCACAAGGAATCCAAGAATCAAACAACATCCATTCTTGTGCTTCTACCGCTTCTATTTTCCACCATTTTGACAATCATCAGCGAATAGAATATGTTTGTGTATACTCTGAGAAACACATCTGGCTGCATCAGAAACACCTTCATTGCTGTAGTCATTTTCGAACGAAAATTGGAACCCCATGGAACCCCCATTTGCCGGAAGGGACTTGGTATGACTTGGTATGACTTGGTATGACTTGGTATGACTTGGTATGACTTGGTCCAGTCCTCCAAATAGCGACGTTCCACAAAGTCTGCCCCACATGACTCCAAGGCCTCCACGTGTCGACACCGGTCCTTCCATGTCCTTCCCAGATCTTCCCAGATCTTCCCAGGTCAGCAAGGCGCCTCCTTCAACGCCCGGCTCTTTGAACAATCTGGGTTGTGAAGCAACAACGGCTTTTGCAGCTGCAAGGACTCGCACAGACCTTTCTGGGACGGCTGTTGGGATACTTATACCTGGTCAAGGTGTCTCGGATGTATTCATTGAAATTGGAGAGCCCTAAAGTGGATGGTTCATCTACCAAACAGTGATCAAAATCTGCCGGAGTCTTGACCGTTTTCTCATTTTTCTCTGACCGACGGGTTGACTGATACTTGAAGCTCAAAGTACCCTGCCAATGAATTACCAAGCGCTAGAATCATCCAAGTAGTTAATTGGATAAACTATAAATATTGATAAATATTGAATAACATACTGTAGCACCATGTAACACCCATACACCTCCCCTATCAGCAAGACAGTAGGACTATTTTCTCGGTCAACGTCAACATGGAGCTTCCGGTTGACGCGCGCCACCTTCCTCTCGAGATACTTCCTCCAATGTGTGCTTCACCAGGGTGGTTCCTGGAACTGGGAAATGACAATATGAAGGATGCCATGGAGAAAACCATGGAAATCTCTGCAAGAAATCCTACAGTGATATTGATATCATTTGATATATCATTTGATATCTACAGATATTCCATGATATTCCCAAGACAAACTAGGCATAACTAGGCCCTAGACATCCACCGCCATTACGCCACGATAAAATCGCCTCGGAAGGAGAAGTGGCCCCGGAGCATGGCATCCTCAAAGACTACGCGCTCGTACCAAACGACATCGTCTTCAGGCATTTCGTCCTAAGGTCATCTAAGGTCAAGATATGTCAAGATATGTCAAGATATGTCAAGATATGTCAAGATATGTCAAGATATGTCAAGATATGTCAAGATATGTCAAGATATGTCAAGATATGTCAAG
>Ga0126342_10001246_pt1 | contig 34776 bp, 27 predicted proteins | sample Cyp1metagenome_FD_92528 | JGI IMG/M metagenome (GOLD analysis project Ga0126342, IMG submission 92528) | Coral microbial communities from Lord Howe Island, Old Settlement Bay, Australia - Cyphastrea 1 metagenome | ecosystem: Host-associated > Invertebrates > Cnidaria > Coral ...
ATAAACTATATATATATACGATATATATATATATATATATATACTATATATATATACTATATATATACTATATATATATACTATATATAAACTATATATATATATATATATACGATACATATATATATAGTATATATATATACTATATATATATATATATACTATATATACTATATATACTATATATAAACTATATATATATATATATATACGATACATATATATACTATATAAATATATATATATATACCTACTATATATATATATATATAGTAAAAGGCCTATGGATGCCTATGGTTCTTGCCCACTTCCTGGGTCTGAAGGGTCCCAGAAATCCCAGGTCGAAAACGTGCAGGGCCCGAGCGGCTGCGGCGCATTGATGAGCTGGAAGTGGACCGGGGCCCGGTAAAATCCAAGGTGATGGGATCTAATGGGATTTTATGGTGACTCAATAGACATGTTCATAGGATCTAATGGGATTTACTGGGTAATCTAATCTAATGGGGGTAAAACAATGCCATAAACTAGCCATTTGAGAATGGTTTATACCACAAGGTGGTGCCCCCCCCAGTTATAAATGGGTTATAATCCCATTAACGATAGATAGATCACCTATAAACCATAGTTATTGGACTTATAAACCAACTTAGCTAACTATGGGGCACCACCCTGCACCATTTTGGGGGATGGTTTATGGCATTGTTTTACCCAGATTAATCTTATAAGATTGCTGAAAAAGTGTTGAAGTATGTTACTGTACCTAATAGTTACCAAGTGGTGCAGGACTCCGCAACCATCCACAGTAGTACCACCTCCGAAAATAGCCAATCAAACATGGGTACTTAAATTGCTCACATAGAGAGTCTATAATCTAAATCATTTTTGTTCACAAATGTGTGGTGGATGGGGGACCTATTTTTAAACATTTTAGCTGTGCTGGAGTCGCTGGCTGTGTTACCCCATCTATTTTGAGGGGTTCCACTCGGGTTTCAGTTCGGCTGCCGTTTTTTCACATTTGCTCTAGGCTTTCCCAGAGACTTCCTGGCCCTGTGTGCTATAGCTTGTGTGTTTGGCCTCTGCCTGTACATTGTGTAGTAAGCGCATGAATACAGCTGTATTCATATCTCAACTTCATGTTACGGTGATATTTTGTTCTACTCAATGGGCCCAATGGGGGATATATAGCCTTGGACATATATTGTTTGATGAGGTTTTCGTTTGGGTTTCTGCCTGAACTGCTGGGGTTTCTGCTGGGATCTAATGCCTTCAGGTGATTTAACTGTTGCTTTAGTTTCACCCCATTGGCTAGTTCGATGGATTTGCTATAGACCCACTTGTAGACCTTGTGAAACAAATCAATTTAGCTACTAGATAGGGGGAAAACCTTGAATTTGTCCTTTTCTCATTGGATAATAATACACAACTGTACCAATTTTTTCATGGTCCACTTCGACATTCCAGGTATTTGCAGAATTACCTATATATGTGTATATATATATTGATACGTTGACCTGAATTTGGATGTTCTTCCCTTTGTGTGGTACAGGATGGGGTGCCCGTTCGATAACGTTCAGTTGCCTTATGTTTGTGGCTGACTTCGATCGTTTATCGTTTATGGATATTTTTGGTGGATATAGCGAACTAGTTGATGGAGTGAAACTAAACCAACAAACAAAACTGGGGGGCACCATCCTGGAGTCTCATTTCCCCTTTGTGGGACTCAACGGCCATCGGATCTGCAGGAATTGGAAGAAGCAGAAACTCGGCGAGCTGGCCCTGGTTTGATCGTTGGCATGTGAGCAGGGGATTATACAAATTTACCAATTTGGATATTTTAATTGGTAAATGGAATGGTTTATCCACATTTGGCATTGAAGTTATACATTCCATTTTCCCAATATTAATTGGAGATTAAACATATTAAAATATCAAAAAAATGGTACATGGAATGTATAACTTACTGGCGCTTCGTCAATGGAGGATTGGGATGATCAACTTATATCTGCTTGGTGCTTTGGAACATGAATTTTACTTTTCCATAATATATGGGATAATATAAAAGAAATCCTAAAAATATCTAAACTGGTTGGTGGTTTGGAACATTTTTTTATTTTTCCATATATTGGGAATGTCATCATCCCAACTGACTTTCACTCCATCATTTTTCAGAGGGGTAGGTCTACCACCAACCAGCACATCACTTCTTAGTGAATGCCATTTGTCGGGATATGAATGACAGATGGAAACACAGTGCCATGATTCAACCATGGTAAGAACTTGTGCTTGACGGTTTGTTTTCCTTGCATGAGAGTGGAGTCTGGCCAGTGCCTATTTATATTTGGAAACTTTTTTTTAAAGTGATGAGTGAGAGTTTATGATGCTATTAATTAGTTCAATCATGTTCAAATGAAATGGGGTGAGTCCCATCATACAAAAAACAAGTAGTCATAAGGCAGTTTGGTTTATGTGCCCACTATGTCATGACCACGGCGGTGAGACAACGCAGATTTCGGATGCAGTTCTTGCTGTTTTTTTTTTGGCCCATGGAGGTTGTCCATCTCCTCATAATGCGCCAGGCTGTGCCATCTTCTCTCTAGCCCTGCTTGGTAGCTCACCCCAGTTGGTGGCAATACGCCCAATTACAAGACTAGGGTAAGTCGGGTTAGTCCCTGTCTTTCACTAATTACAAGGTGGTGCCCCATAGTTAGCAAAGTTGGTGCGTTTATAAGTCCTATGGTCCTATAGGGTCCTAGGCTGAATCTGGAGGTTATATCGAACTAGTTAATGGGGATTATAAACCAACGCACATAACGTTTGGGGGTACCACCTTGTACAATGTGAGGCCCCCCAGTTATAAGTTGGTTTAGATTCACCCCAGTAACTAGTTCGTTATTTGCGTACCATAAACCATCATAAACCATAAACCATTGTTGGTTAATATCCATGATTAACCATCATTAGCAATTGATTGACCTATTCCAAATGGTGATTTCCCAGTTCGCTTTTTGTATGTTACCAGAGTGTACAACTTACTGGTGCTTAGAAAATGGAGGAACGGGATGGTTATTAATGTGGTTGGTGGTTTGGAACATGAATTATATGACTTTCCATATATTGGGAATGTCATCATCCCAACTGACTTTCACTCCATCATTTTTTAGAGGGGTAGGGAAGAAAATCAACCACCAACCAGTTATTATGGATCATTCCCCCATTCCCTACGTTTAGCACCAGTAAGATAACCCGAAAAAAATCCCCATGCCCATCTCGTTCGTGACTTCTGGGGATTCTGGGGACCCCCCGGGTTACCCGGTAAAACTCAGGATCCTGAGCTTTTCTTTGACGACTGCCTGAAGTTGGTGAGGGGCGAAGCAGGCCGGGAGCAAAAACCTATGGAAAAATGAAGGTTATTTACCATTAGTTAATGAAAAACTGGGATAAAACATATGGAAAAACAGTGGTTTATCATGAACAGACTGTTTTTAATCACATGGTTTTCACATGGAAAACCATGCATCAGATTTCGGGGTTTGATGATTCTAAACTTTTACCCACTTTTTTTTGGGCATGTGACCTGCAGACTAAAATTATGGTAAGATTGGTAATGGGATAATTAAAGTTGTTTGGGAATGGTACCTACCCCACATCCAACAAATTATATATATATATATATTTTTGTAAATCGCGTGTAATCGCGTGTCCATGTGCCACTGCAATTTGGGTAGGGGTCAGTCCATGTGCAAACTAACAAAGGGAGAGTTACAGTTATAATGTCCAACACTAAGAATCCAAACTTCAGACCCAAAGAATCACATTGTTTCTAGGTCAATCTTACATGGATACTTTAATCCTTTAGTTTTTTGGTATCAATGGGAATATCTACAGTAAAGAATTTAATTTGTTGCAGGGTATCTAAGATTGGCAATGGTTTGGATTTCTTTGTTTAGCACAAACCACCCGATTCTGGTACCCACCGGCGATCAATTTTGACCAACGTCCATGCAAGAAAAATCTGGAATTCAAAACAAGACTCCCTCATTGCCGTGGTTGATTTCAAGTTGGACACCTACAATATTTGTACTTTGCCCATATTTTTTTGATATGTGTTTAGATGTATGAACAGTATATATATATATATAAGTACTTACATATATATACAGTAATATATAGAATATATATATATATATAAGTAATTATATATATACATATCTGTGTTCTAATACATATGTATATATATATATATACATAAAGGATATTAGGGTATGGATATACAGATATATGACAGCCATCCAGAGATCAATTAACCAACTGGAGCAGAACCCTAGGTTTGACCCATTTCTCCAGTGACAGGTTCTTGTTGAAAGCACCAGGTAAAAAATGTGCAAGCCCTTTGCAAGTGGACAAGAATGGACAACATCTATTTAATACTTGTGCGGCTTGTATCTGAATGATTTGCAGAGAAATCAATTCATTGCCGATCAAACCCTAAATTGTGATTCGACCAAGCCGGAGTCATCACTTTTATGGCCTTAGCAAATTTGGTTTATGATTTGTTTAATTGTAATGTATTTGGTAGACCCATGAAACATAGTTCGGTCATTTCGTGGTTTTATCAGTCTGAAAATGTCTGAAACAATCTGTCATAGATGGGCGACTATAATTCAGGCAACCGTCTTCAGAAGCAAACATTGGATTCAATAACAATGGTGATTTATCCAACAAATTAAGCTCTGCACATAGTTTACTATACTGAGAATGATCCAACAACAAATAAGCATTTGACGTAGAGGTTGCATCATCATGTTTGTTGATCAGATGCCAATGTCTTGTTCCAAGTATAGTCAACCTGATAATGATCATTACAGCCACCATTATGATCATCATTATGATCATTCCCAAGTTGATAATGTGGATTATAAGAATGATCATCATTATATGAATATTGTGGATTATACGAATATTAGAACTTGGTGATGATTATACTGGTGGCTTTTTCATAATCATTATCTACAATGTGATGCCCCCCAGTTATAAGTTGGTTTATAAGCCCCAGTAACTATAGTGATAAGTACCATAAACCATACTTATTGGAGTTATGTAGGCCCCAACTTTGCGTTCTCCAACGGGGGCCTCACATTGTACACATATTCCCATTTGATTCAAGATTCGGCGATTCTGGGATTACGCACCTCTCTGACTATGTCTGACTCAGATCCTCCAGAGCCACCGAAGCCGCCACTTAGCGGCAGCTAAGAGCGAGCTAAGCGCGAGGCTGCCTGATAGAACGCTTCAGAATGAGAGCTGATGGGAATATGATGGGGACATGGGAGATATACTGTTGCTTATATCATCTCCAAAACATGCTTTTCCATGGTTTCCAGGAATGTTCGTTGTTAGTTTCCAGTGTGTATACAATGTGAGGCCCCCGTTGGATAGCTAAGTTGGCGAACATAACTCCAATAACTATGGTTTATGGTACTTATAACTATAGTTGCTGGGGCGAATCTAAACCAACTTATAAACTGGGGGGCCTCACATTGTACATATACTGTAATGGATGTGAGTTGTCGTAAGTTTGAGCATGGTGGGAGTCAGCAGCAGGGATTTAACCAACATGGGGATGAAGGATGAATCTGAAAAAATACGGAAAGCGACTGAATGCTGATTGGTGCTTTGGAACTTGTTTATTTTTCCATATATATATATATATATATATTGGGAACAATACTCACAACTGACGAACTCATATTTTTCAAGATGGTTAAAACACCACCCGATCAGTGAAGTACTTTGAATATCTTTGAATCGATGAATATACCCTCTGGTAAACTAACATAACTATGGAAAATCACCATTTATAGTGGATTTTCCCATGAAAAATGGTGATTTTCCATAGTTATGTTAGTTTACCAGAGGGTATCTGCGATGCGGTGAAAAACCCATGGTTATTGTGGGATGATGACATCCAGTTACCCATCCGACATTGGTTGCCGACATTGGGACGAGGGGTCCCGGGTGGCAAGCCGGGGAGATACTGTGGAAAGTGCAATTTTTTTCAGGCTGCAGCATTCTCCAGCTAGGGAGAACAAAGGCCAATTGTATTTTGAATGGCCTACAATGTGAGGCCCCCGTTGGATAGCTAAGTTGGTGCACATAACTCCAATAACTATGGTTTATGGATGTTTATGGTACTTATAACTATAGTTACTGGGGCTTATAAACCAACTTATAACTGGGGGCCTCACATTGTAGTAGATGTTCTTTTCCAACTGGTTGATAAAAGAAAGAATGGGTACACCCAAGTTTCAGTAGTCAACTGGATGCAGAATCTATATTTTCTAGAGCAGGCTGTTCGATGGGGGGATATGTACTGTACATTACCATACTGCAATCTTTGGGTCCAGTGGACTTAATGGGTTTAGATTGAGGCTACCCCCATGGCCAGTTGAAGCATGAACACAACATTGGATTGAAGGGTACCCTGGAAACCAGGCAAGCCCAGAAAAAGGCCAGGAGCGCACCTGTTGCTGTTTGTCCGATTTGTTTCTGGTAAGACCCGCATGTTGTTTTTTCCAAAAGATCACATTGTGTTGATGAAACCCAGATGTTTGTCAGATCCATATGCTTTGGCCCAAAAAAAAAGCTACACATCAGGTCTCTTCCGGTAGTCACAGCTGTCGAGGAAATTGATCCAGACCACCTGTGTGCGCTGCGGCAACAGCAACGCTACAAAGGAGGCGCTCGGCGTTTTTTTCGTGGCCAAAATTCTGATGGACAAAACCCTGGTCGACGAGTTCGGGCCACTCATCAATAATACATTGAGATTTTCTTGGGATTTCCACTTATCACGATCCATAAAGGGGGAATCCCTTTCTCAACCAACGTATAAAGTGACGACACAAGGTTTTGAACGCTGTTTTTTTGTCCTGGGCAAGCCATTTTGGTATCAACATGGGAGTGCTGAAAATCGGGATACCCATAATAATATCGGCAGATTTCATGGGGAGAAGGGTGTTCCCAATCATCAAATAGTGGGGGAATTGCCTTGATTCACCTAATTGAGCAATAATTCTGAGTGAATCATAACGATTTTACTGGCCAAACTCACAACGTAAATGATGGCTAGGATTGAGGGAATCATGTATCACAAAATAGCATTTTTGTTGAGTGCTGACTTCGCATAGTTTATCTAGAATGGTTTTCAGGGTTGAATGTGTAGCATGTTTTGTTACCGTTAAGATTCGTGTTTTTGAATTCAACCAGCTATGATGGTAATGCCAGACAAATAGATCTGGTTGGTGGTTTCAAACATTTTTTATTTTCCATAATATATGGGATAATCCTTCCCATTGACTAATATTTTTCAAGATGGTTAAAACCACCAACCAGAATAGATGGTTGCTTTTGAAATGGCCTCATTTCTTGCACGTCCAGGACGCGAAACGCGGCCAAAAAATGGTTGTCCATCCTGTCCTTTGGATAGCCAGCAGAGAATTTGATGTGGACCAAAGATTGACAATAAAAACATATCAACTTCATGATCAAATAATCAAACGCTTAAACAAACAAAACAAGCAAAAAAATATAAGAACTTTCCTTGAAGTAGATCTATAACTAGCCATATGAGATCTACAACAATAACTTGGCATTTTCAACAGCTCCATGTGGTGCCTGTCCACCAGGAAGGAGCGACGCATTACAAGTGTCCCAAATGCGGCAGACGCTGTGCCTTGGCACGGCACGCCCAGCCCATCGGTCGATGGAAAATCCAAAAACCTCTGCCATGGATTTCCTGTGGACATTTTTGATTATCAGAAGGTATATATATATATATATTATATATATATATTATAATATAATATGTATATGTATATGTATATATATATATGTAATAATATATAGATATAATATATATATATATATATATACATCATAAAGCCTAGGTAGCCGAGTGACATGAACCAACTTTGCAGTCTTTCATGAACCAGTGGTTTTTCCGGGTGCCCCTTTCTGTGCTTTCAGGGCATACGCCGAAGTAGCAGCTGAATAAAGCGTTTTCACTTTGGGATGGTTCATACCATGCACTTTGCTGGTTATTTTAGGTATGGTTTATGGCAGATTTACCAACGATAAAAACCAGAGAATTTGTAGCATGTGAATTGTGGATTCACCCTTGGAGCCTGTGAATTCGATAAAACCCTCATAGGATACATAGAAAATCCATGGAAAAACCCTGGACAAAAAAAGATCTACACATGGTGGTCCCATGTTAATTAAAAAAGGAGGGTACATCATATATCATATCCCTACAATGTGAGGCACCCGTTGGATAGCTAAGTTGGTGAACATAACTCCAATAACTATGGTTTATGCTACTTATAACGAATTAGTTACTGGGGCGAATCTAAACCAACTTATAACTGGGGGGGGGCACATTGTACATCATATATCCCTATGTTTAAGCCTCATCTGAGCCCCGAGATCTGGAAGGCTAGCATCAGACCTATCAGTCGGCGCAAGAGAAGCGCCACAAACACGGTCAGATCCTACTGAAATAGCATGGAAATAACGATAATTCTTAGACCTTGCTCGTTTTTTTGGTTGTTCCTCATGTATACTTATTAGAAATATAAATGTTATATAATCTCAACCCCGGTACTTCCCCAATAGTCATAATCTGATACTTAAATGGTACCCCCCCAATTAAAGAGCCGTTTGGGGCTTATTAATTCAGGGTTGACATTAAGTATTATATAATATTATATACTGGTTGGTGGTTTGGAACAATTTTCTATTTTTCCATATATTGGGAATAATCATCCCAACTGACTTTCATATTTTTCAGAGGGGTTCAAACCACCAACCAGATATAAGTTGATATTCCCACTGAGTTCCTAGCTTCGCCTCATGGACACCCCAGAGCCGACAAGGTGAAAAGTGCAAGGGTACCTTGGCCGCGCGGGAACTTCCGTTCAATTTAGAGATGTTTTTCTTTGTTGGCATGAACTTAAACCAAGCATTGTTGGAGTTTATTGGATATTTACCAACGGAGTAAAATTGGGATTATAAGTCAAACTATGAAACATATCCAATTATTACGGGGATTGAATGGGATGTAATGTTAGTAAAGCAATGGGCTCCACCATCCCCAGATTTATCATGGAGGGGTGGTTTTTCAACCATCAATTTATATGGGTGGTGTGCTATTGTTGGTTAGTTTGAAAATGGTGTATACCCTCAAATGGCAATCTTAGTTGTTAACACTTGATGATTAGGCTATGATTTGTTTTTTGTTTACCCATTTTTCACACTTCAAGCGATATGTTTTGCCTGATTTTCATCTACCAGAACTGAGCTCCGCCAGGAATGTGGAATATGTTCAATTCGTCCTCTCAAGGTGAAGTGATCCAGAAAAGACGGAAATCCTGATCAACCATACTGTAGGATAGTGGTTAATAGTGGTTAATAGTGGTGAATAGTGTTTTTTTTGTGGTTAATGATGGTTGATATTGATTCAATGGATTGGTTTAGTCGGGAAATTCTACAAGAAAGCCCCATATTTCATGGAAAATTCCTTGGTTGCCGGCCTCAATTTTCCCGACTAAACCAATCCATTGATTCAAGAATACACACAGTTATGGCCATTTATCAGTTATAAGTACTTATAACCCCATTTATAGAATGTATAATCCCATTTATAACCAGTTATACTTGGTAAATGGCCATAACTGCAGACAAGTTGAAAATTGGAATTGGGTAGTCAGGGCCCAAACCTGGATCCAATTGAGATGATTGAAGCGGTTCCCGTTCGGGCCTCGGAGGCTTGCACGAGTTTGTCGCCGACAAAATCGCTACAAAGTGGTGCCCCCTGTGATAAGTTGATTTTCACGCCATTATCTATAGATAGATCTACAATAAACATCAATAAACAATGGTAAACCTGCACAAATTAACCAACTTAGCTATCTTGTGGGTGCCCGGTCATAAGATTCTTGGTCAAATCAACATGTCTGGTGGAAGTGGCCTGAGATCTTCAATTCCCGCCTCAGGTCTCTACATCGTTGGTTCAAAGCACAGCTGTAACTTTGTGAAAGCTGGAGCTGAACTGCTACAAGCGACTCAGCTGAAGGGGGTGAGGAGGGTTAGATCCACTTTGAGGATGTCTTTGCTGGATGGATTGTAGCAATTTACTGATATATGTTTTATTGTTTTATGCGGTCTTGAATGGATGTACCACAAAGTTTTTCCCCCGGAGAGTTAAACTTCTAGCACACTTATGGCCCTTTACCAGTTGTAAGTCAGTTATAACCCCATTTATGGAATGATAATGAATGATAACCACCTTTATAACTATAGATAACCATAGAAACACCTGGTACAGGGCTTTGGTAGCAGAGAATTAACAAACAGCTGCGGTAGTGTTTCCCGATGTTTCCCGTTTTGACATAGTTGCATATAAAACCCAATTAGCTTTCGTACAATGTGATGCCCCCAGTTATAAGTTGGTTTAGATTCGCCCCAGTAACTAGTTCGTTATAAGTACCATAAACCATAGTGAAATTGGAGTTATGTAGGACCCAACTTAGCGTTCTCGTGGCCGGGAACCTCACATTGTATGTGTGTCGGGCTTTCAACACCGGCCTCCTGACGCAGGGACACTTCGGGGAATATCTCAAAGCACGTGCGCGAGTGGGCAAGGACGGCAGTGGCAGTGTCGCTCTAGGGATGGATTTACCTACAGTTATGGCCATTTACCAAGTATAACTGGTTATAAATGGGATTATACATTCTATAAATGGGGTTATAAGTACTTATAACTGATAAATAACTGATAAATGGCCATAACTGTGTCACCTATGAAATACCATACAGTCATGGCCGCCCTTATGACCCTTATGGCCCTTTTGGCCCTTATGGCCCTTATGGCCCTTATGGCCCTTATGGCCCTTATGGCCCTTATGGCCCTTAGCAGTTGTAAATGGGTTTATAATGATATATAACCTTAGTTATAGGAGTTATTTCATTCCATTTATAATATAAGTGTTAGTTGGGCCACAACGGTGGGGGAATGAACATCCATGAAGACCAGCAATTTTGGTGTGGAAGGGTTATAATGAGGGTTTTTCACTCACAGTCATACAAGATTTAATATACTAAATAACCCCATATATCATATATCTGCCGCTACACCATTTACCCACTTACAGGGTAACCAAGCTGGTGCCCCCAACAGCTTTGTTGGATTTTAAAAAAATCGCGATAAAAACAACTCGAGTTATCTACCACCCCAACACTTTTCGCAAGCTCCGGATTGTCATACGGCGACCCAAGCGGGGCCCCTTGGCTCCGCCGGCCGTGGCACCGTGGCCGCCAGAAATGGGGCATTCAGATGAGACCCTGGGATCGTATATTCTGATTGAGGCTTACCCTCTGGTAAACGTTTACATAGCGAACTGGAAAGATCCACCATGCTATTAATAGGTAAATCAACTATAAAATGGTGATTTTCCATACAAAAAGCTATTGAAAATGGCCATAGAAATAGTTGATTTACCCATTGAAAATGGTGATTTTCAATAGCTATTTTGACATTACCAGAGGGTTATATATAGTACCTTCTCAGAAAGTGGTTCCATCAACCATACGGACTGGGATAAATGGTAGTTTTTGATGGAACATTTTTTTTGGCCACCAATAATCGACAATCAACCATATATCTGGGTAAATTTAATCACGACCGAACCCTGTTCTCCCGAAGCCTGGTTTATCATGGTTTATTTTAGGGAAATCATCCCCTTTTATGGCCGAACTATTCAGGTTAGTGAAATATTATAATTTACCCAGATTGATGATGGTTCAACCCATCAGTTTTAAAAACATCAGTGGATGGGTTGAAAACAAAAAAACACCAGTTGTTCATTGCGTTTTTTTTCAAAATATTTTTGGATGGGTTGAAACCACCAGTTGGAACTTTTGCTGCTTCAGCTTGGGAATTGCCAATTTGCCAGCAAATCTGAAGCCATTTGCCAAGATTGCCTGATCATTTCATACTTTTATATAGCCATTTTTTGGGGTCAAGGACAATACTATGACGATAGTCTATGTTCATTATTAGCATATTGTCATTATTAGTGTATGGTTATGGCTCGTAACTTATATACTTTAATAGTATGTTGATCAATGTTGGTCTATTTGGGGGTACCGATTCCTAAATTTTCGTGGATGATTTTTCACATTTGCTGCTTACACAACATTTTTGGCCACATTCTTTCTTGTTCCCATCTTTTCTGGTCATCACATGTATCTATGTACTCAATATATCTCAATATTGGGTAATACATGTTTAACTGGGGACAATCAATTGATACAAAACGGTGATTTCAATATATTCCTAACAAGGATGTTCCTAAGATTACATTCTAAGACTCATATTTATCCAACAGTTTCATTCACTGTAGTGAACTCATACTAATAGTGTACAGTTTCATATTATATCACAAAATACTAGAAAGATAACATTCTGAACTCATATCTTCACTGTTTCAGACATTCCCAACTTGGATTTGTCCAAGATTCTAATACTCATATGTATTTGTTTATATTTTAAAAAAATAAGAGTCTTAACGTGCATTCACTAACAGATAATTCATACCCTCTGGTTATTTAACATAGCCATGGAAAATTGCCCATTTATAGAGGTTTACCTATTAAAAATGGTGATTTTCCATGGCAAACTGTTAGTCATAACCAGATGGTACATGTTACTTAACAGTTCACTGCTAGTTCACTGTTGCTTTCACATTTTCATCCACGAATCGGCTTTGCAGGAGTTGAAAGATCCCAATGAAGAATTCATCACGGTGTGCCCCACGTGTTTGCAAGGCGCGTTGCGGCGCGTTTTTTTAATCCGAAGTGCTTTGATAGAAAATTCAGAGATCCTTCACAGATATGCAATTTTCTTTTTTTTACCATCTTAAAAAAAGTCGTGATACAGGAAACATTTAGATATTCTATATCATATTGATATCCTAGGGTACACGTTTACGTAGATGTGGAACACCCATGGGGAAACCCTAGGAAACTTATCTAGAAATGGTTGATTTTCCACATCTATGTTAGTTTACCCTAAGGTACCCATATATAGCCCTTATGAAACTAAAGCATTTGTTTTCTTGGGAAAATCCACCATAGATTGAAAAACATCTATAAATGGAGGCTTTATTGGAAATTCATCTATAAATGGCAGGACCCCCCATATGACAAACCATTTAGTGTTAGTACAGCAATAATAAACCGTCCATATGTTGATAGTTTATAGCATCCATTTCTAGTGATTTTTGGGGCCGTTTACTATTGCTTTACCAACATTGTGTGTATATGTGTATACCTATGAAACTAAGGGTTATTCCAAACATATACAGTACATACGAGGTATGTATAAGTGGATTCGAAGAGGATTGATATGGTTAACTGCCAGTCTGTGATCACGCAAATCATAGCGACCTCACTGAGCTCACCGTGAATGATGATTCGGATTTTAGGAATCCAGTTTCGTACTTATATAAATTTATGAAATGTCGCAAGTTGTGAAATGATGAACTACCAACTACCAAAATTGATCTTGTTCAGTTTTCTCCATTCCCACAATCGGTGAAGACAATTCAGCCAGATTGATGGCCATGGTTAGTATACACGCCTGAAAAAGAACCATGACCAATCTTGGACTGCGTGCAACAAAAGTAACGAGTTCGTACATGTCGCTGGTTGGTGGTTTGGAACATTTTTTATTTTCCATAATATATGGGATAATCCTTCCCATTGACTAATATTTTTCAAGATGGTTGAAACCACCAACCAGTGTCAAGCTGTGTTGAAAGAGCCTTCAACAAGTCTTACCCCAGATGCTAGATTCCCCATATTTCCTTGCTGAAAATATCTTTTCTGGTTGGTGGTTTGGAACATGATTTTTTTTGACTTTCCATGGGAATGTCATAATCCCAACTGACTTTCAGTCCATCATTTTTCAGAGGGGTAGGTCAACCACCAACCAGCTATATAAGATTATAAGTAACTATGATCATCAATGGGATTTTGCACCATATTAAACCATACAATCACCATATATTTCGGGTAGCTCAACCACCAACCAGTTTTTGATGCTTAAGAATCTCAGATTAACCCAGCACCACGGAACTTTTTAAAGGCTTTTCTGAGGTCCAGTGTTTCGCTTCGCCAGGCATCATGAAAGAGGATGATGATCAGTGTGACCATATGGCCTGGCTCTTGGAAGGGTCACGGTCAAAGCCTCCAAGGGACCCAGGATGGGATAAAAGTGGCACTTGGACCTACAGAATTGGTCCTTTCTAGGTCAATCTTACATGGATACTTTAATCCTTTAGTCTTTTGGTATCAATGGGAATATCTGCCAACCAGTAAAGAATTTAATTTGTTGCAGGGTATCTAAGATTGGCAATGCTTTGCGATTTCTGAGTGTTAGCTGGGTATATCATGGGGATAATTAAACCTTTATTAAACCAATCAAGCATCCGAGAATCCCCCTAAATGGAGTCTGGAGGTTAGCTGGGAAAATCATCGATCATTGGGTTTTTTCAATGGCCACGTTTGATTTCCAGAAGGTAAACCAATGACTCCAATTTCAAGGATAATTTGAACCAATACCCCAGATACCACATTTTGGGAGCTTGAGCATCCATTTGCCTTGGCTATTTTGCAGTGAAAAGAGGAGATTTTAGGGTTTTTGTTTCTAGCCAAATGATGCAGACTTGGTCTTGCAATCAACTTAGTACTGAATGACTGTGGTCTATAATCTTATGTCTGACTAGGATCTTATGATTTTGCAGGGGAAATATGACATCGCCGTACCATTTTGATTCCTCCAGAAATGTTGAGGCAAGCAGGGTGAAAGAAAGCCAACGAGGTCTTTCTTCACTTTGCACCTATAGGATCCTATAGGCCTATAGATGCCTTTGTCCATTGCTTGGTAGATTCACTGAACAACCATTCTATGGCAGCCACAAAATCGATGGAACAGTTGGAAACCTAAGAGAGTTCGCATCCTCGGGCCTCGGGCCACATGTTTCTATCTTCTGGGGGAACCCAACGACAGAATTGGATGACACAGGATGGGGCCCCCGTTCGAGCTCGCGTTCAGTTGCCGAACACAAAAGTGGCTGAATTCTATGGTTTATGGTGGATATAGTGAATGGTTTATGGTTTATAACTATATATAGTGAATGGGGTTTATAAACCAACTTATAACTATGGCTGAATTCTATGGTTTATGGTAGATATAACTATATATAGTGAATGGGGTTTATAAACCAACTTATAACTTCGGGGCAGCATCCTGTATCATGTTTACCTTAACAGATCCCAATCTTCGACTTGCTGCTAATTGTGAATTTAAATAAACACTGCTATTGTAAAAGCGTCAACTAGACTTAGATCTAGAATCACTGGAAAGTGCATTGGAAAGTGACCATTTTATGAGTAGGATCCCTGCGGGTATTTATGGCACCTTACAGATCTGTTACGATGAAGTGCCTTTTTTGTTTCTGGGAATTGCAAAGTGACACAAACAAGTTGACTACTACGTGTAAGCAGCCTGAAGCAATAGGCATCTATGGCGTTCCAGGTAGTAATTGGCTAAGAACCATATAATACCCCCTTACTATCCCTTACTTGATATGAAATATCCGAACAAAACTGGTTGGTGGTTTCAAACATTTTTTATTTTCCATAATATATTGGACAATCCTTCCCATTGACTTTCATATTTTTCAAGATGGTTGAAACCACCAACCAGAAAAGATAAGTGGACTATGTGAAAACCACGTGAAAACCACTTCCTGGGTCCCACGCCGAGACTTGCTTCAACTGCGGCCACGAGTTCTGTTTCGCATGTCATGCTGATCGCACCGCCATCAAAGCGCATGGTACCTTGGACTGCTGATACAATGGATACCCAATGACTTAATGGGATTTAATCGGATTTTATGGTGACTTAATAGGAATTATATAATAGGATCTAATGGGATTTACTGGGAGATACCCTCTGGTAAACTAACATAGCTATGGAACATCACCATTTTAAATGGGTAAATCAACTATAAATCACCATGTTCAATAGCAAACTGTGAAATTACCAAAGGGTAACTACTACCAAAGATACCAAAGCTGAAGATTTATATGGGTGTATGTGGTTTAAACATACAGCCATGGTAAACGTGGCAAGCTGGAAAATCCACTATTCATAGAGGATTTTCCATTATTTTTTCCATTGAAACCTTGATTTCATCGGGGATTTTCCAGCAATGTGATAAACTGGCCGTGATCCATTTGGGCGTGTCCGAACATGTTTTTTCCTCCAAACAGTGTGTCCACACTGAGGGGTTCTACGGTAGGAGTAAAGGCTGGTGCTTGATCAGGGTGCTCGCTCTGGTCTGCAGCCTTTTACCTGTAAATTTCCGTATAAAGTGGCTCTTGTGAAATGTGGAAGTGCATTTCGACTGCGCAGGCTCGCACAAAGTGTGGTCCTAGGTCTTGGGATCGGTCCTCCTCCTCAACATCATCATCCTCAACATGTCACATTCTCAACATCATCACCTTCCTCCCCCTTCACATCATCATCCTCAACATCATCATCCTCCACCTCATCTTCCGCAACATCCTCCTCCTCCACCTCACCTTCCACAAAGTTATCGTCCTTTTCATCATCCTCTTCAACATCATCATCCTCAACATCATCGTCCGCATCATCGTCATCATCATCATCATCATCATCATCATGATGATGATCATCATCATCATCATCACCATCATCATCATCATCATAATCCTCATCCTCATCCTCATCCTCATCCTCATCCGTCTCAGCAGCATCATCCTCCACCTTATCATCCTCCACTTCCTCTTCCGCATTGTCATTCTCATCCTCATCCTCCTCAACATCATCATCCTCAACACCATCATTTTCAACACCTCATCATCCTCAACATCATGATCCTCAACATCATCGTCCGCAACATCATCATCCTCTGCACCATTGTGCCACATTATCATCCTCATCACCATCATCATCATCATCAGCATCATCATCATCACCAACAACATTGTCATACATTATCCTCCCACTCCCCCACACTGTTTGGGGTCTCTTGCCGGGATAATTCTTACATGACCATTTTAATAGGGATAATTTAGTGATGATTGACCAAGGGCTTATACAGAAGGTTATGGAACCATTCTTTTGACAACTATTGGTTATCCAACAAATGGAAGCAGATGTACAATTTGAATGATTTGAATTCAGCCAACAGCAAGGGGAATAAATAGTTCATGTATGATAGCAAAGTTGTGTTATTTCACCAACACAGGAGATTTTTTGTGCAATCTATGAGCATCTGAGTAAGTGATAGCCACCTCACCTTGAATAATTCTTAATCGTGGACGTCATCTCAACGGCTTATTTCGTTCAATAAACATACTGTGGATGGTTTCGACATCCTGCACCAATTGATAGGTGGTAAACATCCTATTATTTATAGGGTTTCAACTATCCTCTTGGTGGTGCAGGATTTATTCCATCCACAGTGTGATTTGGTGGGTTTCAGATTAGGTTTTATGAATGTTCCACCCTACGTTGACGATGTTTCCAGATGAAGCCTCCAAGCAGGAAATCACTATCATCAGCCGACCTGCCGATATCATTTCCTCTATGTACCCTGGCGAGAAGCAATCGGGAAATTTGACGCTGATCGCCCAGGGCAAAGGTGAATTGCAATATATCAGTAATGTGGGATCCACACCATGAACCATCCAATTCACCATGACTGGGGGTCATTTTACATCCAATCATAGGTGTTTTTTCCCCATAATAAACCCCAATCGGGGATGTTTTTTTCTCTAAGGATTGAGGCTTAGATTTCGTGGTTTCAAACGTTGAGTCTCGATGCGAAAAATCTTGGTGTGTCAAATTACAGGGAGGCTACAAGTTGGTGCCCGCCCAGCAACAAGTTGATTTATGAATTATATTTATATATCTCTCTCTATATATATATATATATATGTATAATACAGACATATATAGACCAGGAACCATTCAGAATTCACCTAGTGAAATAAACCAACTTAGCGTTCTCGTGTTTACGGGGTTCCCACCTTGGTGACACGTCTATCATAGACCGTTGGAAACCTGGAGCAGCCTATTATGCGGTGCATCCCGCACTCGTTGTTTTCTGGGGAAGCCAAACAAAAATCAGGTTGCATAGTCAGTAGTACCCAAAAAAGATAGAAACACAATTTATCAAAAATTAAATGGGATTTTGCTTTTTGTGTCCTTTTGGTGGTTACTATATATATATATATAGAAAACAATAGATAGACATACTGTAGATTCTCAAACAATAGGTTGGCCCTTAGGTTTGGTAGATAAATTGTTTTTTTTTTATGGTTTGTTTCATGTTTACATAGAACAAAGATAAACAAAGTAGATAGGTTCTCAAACATAGGTTGGCCCTGAAAAGAGTTTTTCCTTCTTCAAAAAAAACTATTATAACTCGACTGCGAGAGTATTGCATGATGGAATTAGTTTGGTTTTGTCCTAAAATATGGTACCCCAAAATGAGATAAAACAATGATAGATAGATGATCATCATGTCCGTATTTAGAAGTAATGAATCACAATGGTATTCAGCAGATTTGGAGTCTATCTCTATGACCATCCGTCCGGCAGTCGACCGGTTCGCTGATAAACTGATATCAAATCCGTTGTGAAATCCCGCGTGATGAGAATGAAAAGGACATATCATGGAAACGTCAACACGGATCGCAATCATCTATAGTTTGTAAAAAAAAAAAACGACTTAAAGAACTTCAACATCTTCAACATCAGCCCTTAAAACCGTGCATTCTGCGGTTTTCACAACCTCAGAACCTCACATTTCAAAACGCGTCCCGCCTCGCCGTGTCCGAGTTTGGCCGTGACAGCTATAAACCCGACGAATGTCGTCAGTGTCAGCAGATGGGGCATTTGTGCGTTCGTCCGTTGGGACAAGCGGTCTGGGATGAGTATGGCCTCTTGGCAGCGGAGTCTGCGTTCAAAAAAAAAAACACGCTTTCTACGAGATTCCTGGGTTTGTTTAGTCGAATAATTTGGCTGATTTTCCGTAAAATCCAAGTAAAATCCACCATGTCTGGGGAATCGATGAAGTGAAGATTTTTTTTTGGGACGGGACCCATTAAGCAAATCCAAGTATTTGATGCGATACCTACAATGTGGGGCCCCCAAGATAGCTAAGTTGGTTTATAAGCCCCAGTAACTATAGTTATAAGTGCCATAAACCATAGTTATTGGAGTTATGTGCACCAACTTAGCTATCGAACGGGGGCCTCACATTGTAGGGATAGTTTATGGAAAATGTTTCACGGACCATGTGGAGATCGGCGAAAACTGCCGACAGCAGCCCGTTGGGCTGGAAGTGGGAAACACAACCCGAAATTTGAGGGGTTGTCAAGGTAGGGACCCCTAGTTGAAACTTGGTTTATAAACCCATCTGGTGGTTTCCTAATGTTTCCTGAAATGGAGTCACCCCCACATGGATTGTGTATAATGGAAAATCCTCTTGAACTAGATGATTTGGGGTACCCCCATGACTTAGGAAACCTCCATTTAGCTATAGTTATATATAAGTCCAATAAATCCCAAAAATCCTAAACACCAACTTACCCATCTTGGGAGCACCATTGGGCACCGACCAGCATTTGGAGACTGCTGAATTGGTCGTGCTGCGCGCGGTATACATTTCCAGTGTCGGTTGGCTATAGCCATACCACTTCAATGTTTAAATGCACTGCTTGCATGTATTGCTCCTGCATCCTCACTTCTATGTCCAGAGAAAGTTAACATGAACCCAGATTTTTTCTAAGTACCAGTATAAAATAATGTTTGACAGGATCTACCTGAGGTAAACTAATGTACGTGTGGAAAATGCATGCTTTCCCTCGGGCATGATCTACAATGGGTGGATTTTCTATATCAAAGTTAGTTTACCGGATGGGTATGTTAGTTGCCTGGATTTGCTAAAGATTTATTAATAATATGCTTATTTTTACATGGGGTCTCTCCCGCATTTGAAATTGGTGGGAAACACTGGGAATACATGTTGATGGATTTTTTATGGCTCCCAGATCAGCAACTCCAAGTACTGCAAATTCCTATCCAATCCCATCATATATGATGTATATACAATATATATATTTATTTATATACCACATACACAATACATAAATACATATATAATATCTATGTAAATAAATATACATAATAAATATACATATAATATAAGTATATAATACAATATTTAATATATATATATATTATATAATATATATATAATATAATATATTATTATATATCTATAATATACAATATATATATATATAATAATATATATATATATATATATATATTATAGTATATATAATAATAATAATAATAATATATATATGTATATATTTATCACAATATATAATGATGATAGTAATAATCATCATAACACTATTTAATAAGAATAGAAATAGTAATACGGATTTCTGTAAGAATGTGGTATGCTTCCATATGGGATAGCCCTCAGGAAGGCTGATCGCGGATGGAAAGACCGATGAGCGACGGATCTACAAGGCTTGCTGAAAAATCACGGAAGAGGTGGAGTTTTCACCAACAAAACTGGCATCTAACATGATTTGACAATCAAACATGTGGATTTAATATGATTTAACCAACACAAATGGTGGTACTACAGTGATATAATGAGATATACTTGGGATAATCTGGGTCCACAAGCCCATTACTTGGGGGTACATCCAGGTTGGTAAGCGAGTAAGAACCATTTTTTAGGTCAAACGTGGCTGGCTGGACAGTTCCCGAACTTCACTGAGGTTTACAGCTGGGGAAAATTCATCTATATTATTGGGGGATTTTGACATTGCGATCTTTGATTACCGGAGGGGAAGTCTGTTCATATCCCAGTATCATCCCATTATTCTCCGTATTGCCCCATATACTCTCTGGTAAACTAACATAACTATGGAAAATCACCATTTTTCAGTTCGGTAAATCAACTACTTCAATGGGCCATCTTCCAGTTCGCAAAGTGTAACTTAAATTACCAGAGGGTATACTAGCATCAAACTACTGATGTGGAAGATCCTTAGTTCCGGTATGATGTTGCACCAGCTGGCCGACTGGGATGCACCAAGCCGGGCTTGTTGGTGACCAACAAGCAGCGTCATGGGTCCGATGTGAAAGTCATGGAGGTTTCCGATTCGTCATGGGGGTACCGCTAGTTGGGTATGGATCAATACCTATTAATACCATTTTTAGTGGGATGAACATCCATTTACCAGCTATTTTGATGTTCACCAGGGGTACAAGGTTTTGACACACTGCCAGTTATCATCCATTTTAATAGAGTTTTCCATGAAATAAAGCATCCATTTGGGGGTATCATTTATGGAAATCCCTAACCATCATTCCCTAACCATGGTGTCTTTGGTGTCTTTAGAAGGAATTCATAAGTCAAAAACCTTGGAGCCTCACCTTGGAGCCGTGAAACCTCTTGGTAAGGGGCCAAAGCATCCCAGGCTTGCACATTGTTTGCACATTTTTGGGGAACGAAGCGGCGAATGACAACAATAGTCACGCAAATGCCAAACGGATAATATAGATGCCATGGAAAATGATATCCTAATGTGGAATCTCTCAGGTACACGTGATCAAGTATTCCACATATTATATATTCAGAACCCTACATGCCGAAGATAAATTGATTCCAATAGACTCGCTTTACGTTGGTATTTTGATGTATCTTGTATACTGTGGCAAACCAAAATCATTGAGACACTATACACTATACCTCATTTTAGTGCATATTGTTCTGTTGGTTGAACTTCATTTTTTTTGGGTGGGAAATTGTATGTTAGTCGGTTTATTTATTAATATTTTTGTTTCCACCGTGTTACAAACCAACCGGGTTTCCTTGACCCACCTTGCATGTTTTCTTAAGAAGACGTCGGAACATGGCGCCAGGAATACGGTCATGATGTTCAATGGTGAGTCAGGGACGTACTTTCGACAGCAGGAGTTGACGCGACTGAGGCCCAAAGGAAAGGCCGGGACCCCAAAAAAGAATTATCATAAGATGATACCAATAGTAGCATCTTTCGTAACACTAGCAATAAATAAAATAGAAATACCCTCTGGTAAACTAACATAGCAATGGAAAATCACAAAGTTTAATGGGAAAACTCACTATAAATGGCAATTTTCCATAAGAAGGTAAATTACCAGAGGGTAACATCAATAAATGCGGCAAAATTTTGTAAGTGATCCATGTTGTATCATGATACCAGGCCCACGGATGGCATTCCAAATATAATTTTCATCGTGTGATTAGTTTCATAGTATGAATAATGAAGAAACAGCTTTCCAAAACCAGATCTGTTCCCACGCAGTTAGGGAATTCTTTGGGGTCCCCAAGTTCAAGTTTTAGGTTTGCGTGTGAAACACGCCTTTGAATTCATGGAATAGGCAGCTGCATTCTGAAGGCTCCTGGATTTTTCAACCACCGCGGTACAGCCTTGATAGGTTTGCAATGGCATGAGTGTTTATCTGGTTGGTGGTTTGGAACATGTTTTATTTTTCCATATGTTGGGAATAATAATTTATAATCCCAACTGACTTTCATATTTTTCAGAGGGGTAGGTCAACCACCAACCAGAATTATATAGAATTAATATGGATGATTTTCCCATTAAAACATCTCAAAGCCTCCATATATTGCAGTTATGGCCATTTACCAAGTATAACTGGTTATAAATGGGATTGTACATTCTATAAATGGGGTTATAAGTACTTATAACTTATAAATGACCATAACTGTGGGAATGTCATCATCCCAACTGACGAAGTCCACCAAGCAGTTGGAATGTTTTGGAGCTGGTTACATCTACCATCTGGATCCAAAAACATGTTGGTATGTCGACGTGAAACCGTTGTGGCTGGATGTCAAAATGGTGTGGCTTTGAGATGAATTTTATCTGGTTGGTGGTGACTGGAACCATGGAATTTTGAATGACTTTCCATATTAATTGGGAATGTCATCATCCCAACTGACGAACTTATATTTTTCAGAGGGGTTGAAACTACCAACCAGCATTCAATCAAAGAGCATTTGAACACACACACATTGATTGTACAATGATTGCTAGATAATGTTCATTATTCAATGTTTGTGTTGTTGCTAGATTGCATTTGAAGAATTATCTAGCAAAAACGGCAATGTCCAGTTGATCAGGGCTCATGAATCTGCAGCTTGTGCTTGCCATATGATGGAAAATTGTTTGGCGGAATTCAGCTTAGCAGTGCCAAAACCATAAAATTATTGCCCTCCAATATGGGAACTACAATGATTTTCCAAAACTTTAGGGATCATTTTTCTGTGTATTCAACATCCCTTGGTGAACTGATTTACTGGAGGAGAACGGTTATTGTAGGTGGACATTAGGTGTCTTGGGGATTAGCGGAGGGGTAAGTATTGGAATCATGACGCTTACATGTCAAGAAAAAAATGAATCCCAAAAAAACAATTGGAAGATACTGTAAGTTTTTTGTTGGAAATGGAAACAATCAACATTAACACTCCATGTTTTGTTTTTTTTGGTATTGTATGATAAAGTGTTTTTACCGGGGTGGTGATGAAGGCGTGATTCGCAGCTTGTGACACTGTTCTCATCCTGCTCTTAATCGACCAGTCTTCATGTGTTCATTGATTACCCTCCAGTAAATTAACATAGACCCTGGCAGTCATCGGGGTTGGAAGATTAGTTTCAACTAAAAGTTGGTGATTTTCAGGGTCGAACTGTTAATTTACCAGGGGGTAAATTCCCATTAGATCCCATTAAGTCACCATAAACTCCCATTGAATCCCATTAAGTACCCCCATGTTTAAATGATCAATCTACCTTTAAGGGGTCCTTGGGAATCTCATGGGAATAGTTTGGGTTTTTGCTGTGGCGCCAGCCGAAATTCACCAAGGTCTAGGCGTCACAAAGGGGTTCTTGACACTGCGAAAACAAGAATGGAACGACGTGGTAAAGCCACAAAGGATCATATACTCAAGTGCTTGCTGGATGTTTGTGCATGACACCAGTTGGTGGTTTGTTGAGAGTCAGATCCAGAAGAATCTTTTGTTCACTCATCAAATCTTTTCTCGTTGGTGGTTTCAAACATGTGTTATGTTCCATAATAATCCATAATATATGGGATAATCCTTCCCAACTGACTAATATTTTTCAAGATGGTTAAAACCACCAAGCAGCTTGGGTTCACTCATCAACTCTTGTTCAATGAAGCTGCTGACGGCTTCAAGCAACGCCCCCCACTCTTCTTGGCAGCAAATCAGCCTCAAGAGGGTCTCACCTGCGATGGGTGAAGTTCAAAAGATACTATGGTATACTATGTCTGGTTGGTGGTTTGGAACATGAATTTTATTTTTCTATGTATATATATATTATATATATATATATTATATATATAATATATATATATATATTGGGAATGTCATCATCCCAACTGACTTTCATATTTTTCAGAGGAGTAGGTCGACCACCAACCAGATGTTTTTTTGTTCTGTATATGGTATGTCTTCTCACATTATTAGTAATATTAGTAGTAATATTGGATGTAAACTCAAAAATAGATTGGACCATGATTCTATAGCTTTTCTGTTTATTTACAGACCTGGTATTTCATGAATCATGGCGACAATTTGTGACGTTATTTGTCACAGGCCGAACAGCCAGCTGGCCGAATTCAATTGACACGCCGCGGTCCACCCGGGATCGTATGATTTTTATCGTGGGGATTCTGAACACAAAAAAATGGGGTGAGTGGCGACGACGCTCTGCTGGGCGTTCAGAAAACATGACCCGGCCTGGTTAATGATGGTTCATAAAGGTTAATATCTGGTTAATCATGGCTAATAGTGGTTAATAGTGGTTAATAGTGGTTACCCTTTGGTTATGACTAACAGTTCGCCATGGTATAGATGGCCCATAGAAATAGATGGTTTACCGTTCTTAAAAATGGTGATTTTCCATGGCTATGTTAAATAACCAGATGGTATAATCTCATGGATAATTTGAATTTTGTGTATGGCTTTAAGTGAGGATTTCGATTAACCACAACACTAATTTTTGATGACTCTTCGACTGAGTCTCTGGTCGGGTCCCGGGCACCTTATAGGAATGCCTTGCCCATTCTGGGAATGGATAGCTTCCCAAGGGTACATTCCAACAGCTTGCCAACGGTTGTGAACATAACTCCCATAGCTAGGATCTATGGTTAAATTAACCAACTTACATCAATGGGAGGCCCGGGGGCACCAGCTTCCAACGGGTGAACATTGCATAACATTTGATGAGAGAATCAATGGTGTTAACATTCGGCATCCAACATTCCATAGCATTCCATGAAAGCCAGCCTCAGAGAATGATCCCCATGGTCTTATGATGTCAGATTGACTGATGGGGTCGCGTGACACTGGCGCAACGCAGCTGCCATCAAAAAATTCATCCGCATTGCGGCGGTGTCCACCGACAATGAGTTTCAGCATGGTTTAGCTACAATGTGAGGCCCCCAAGATAACTAAGTTGGTTTATAACTCCAATAAGTATGGTTTATGGTACTTATAACTATAGTTACTGGGGCTTATAAACCAACTTATAACTGGGGGGCCTCACATTGTACCTTTTGGTAAGAAAAACACCATGGTTTTGCAACATACCCACCAAAAAAAGACATACATCAGCAACAAAACACTGGAGGCATTTCATGGGATTTCAGACGAAAGGGTCCCTCTATAGAAAGTACGAAGTTCACCAGTTTTTTGCGATGGAAAGCAACCATAACCAGCAAAAGACGACCAATTTTTGTGGACTGTCAAAGAGAAACCATGTTTAATCCAACAAAAAATTGGGAATCGAGGTCAAAAACTGACCAGTTGTTTGTTTAAAGGGCATCTAAAAGAAGGGCTTCATGTTGTGGCACAAGGTCTAAATAGAGGTCCCTTGCGCTTAAAGACATTAGACCCAAAAAAAACAATGATGATACATGATTATACAGGATTTAGGGTAATCATTCCAAATATGGCTCGTACTGTGGAAATTCTCAAACATCATTTGCAATGAACAACGAAAGAGCGATTGATCATTGTATGACTGATATGAGGATACGTAGGTAGCTATTTCACACACTTAGGATATGCATATTATGTTATATTATGTTTATATATATATATATAGTTCAACATCTATGCTATTTATTAGGTGTTTTCAATTTGAGACGCAAATCACCAATTCCTATTTAGCGCCATACAACCATATACGCCAACACCATGATTCATCACATTTCGAAGGTCAATGTTCCCCGATGGTTAGTTCGGAATCGCTAAGTTGATGAATATTCCGGCTATGTTCGTTGGTTTTTGTTAGATGTATCAAAGAAAAAATAAACAAAACCATAGATAGGCTCCCAAAGGATAGCTAAGTTGGTGAAAAAAAAACAGGTCAAGTATGGAACTAAGGATGTGCGTGGTAAATATATCGAACTAGTTTATGGTGTAAACCAACAAACATACCTGGGAAGCACCACAGTTTGGAGTTTAATGGGGTTTTATGTTGGAATGTCTCCCAAAGAATATCGCCGGTATCCATATCAACATAGAATATCCGATTAGCTGGTGAGGTCAGCAAAAAAAACATCAACATAGCGGAAAAAGCAACTACTAAAAGCACCCATCCAGCTATTTTTCCATTTTCCTCCCGCAACGTCTCGATGTTTTGTGATTATCCTCCAGTAAATTAGCATTCCAACTATACTAAAGCTTGTTTACTAAACATATCAATGCTTTAGCATAGGAACTAGTATTTTTTTTATGGATTATACTATAAATTAGCATTCCAATTGACCAAAGATTGAATCCATCATTTGACCACGACCTGACCCGGTCGCACCGTTTCGCCTGCACGGCCGCCTTTTTGAAACGGCCGCCCAGACGGTGCCGGCGTTGAAAGTGCTCTACCACTACTGCATCGTGCGACACCCAGGGGACCACCCCAGTTTTTCTGTGAAAAAAAGGACGTCATGAAATCATCCCATTCAAGTTTGAATCTATCCCCTCAACATACCCGTTATCAACCAATTACATACATATTATATATATATTATATATATATCCCTGATTTTCGGTTAATCCCATGTCACTTGAACCTAGCACAAAAGATGCTTATGATGTTTACGTATCAAGATGGGGCCCTTGAACAATGGCGAAGTTGCTTCATTCAGAACTCGTTTAACGATGGCTTTTTGGAAGAGAATCTGGCTAGAAACGATGGGGTGAAACTGAAGCATTTTTAAAATAACGAGCAGAGCACCACCTGGCCTATGGGTTATATCCTAGGTCAATCTTACATGGATACTTTAATCCTTTAGTCTTTTGGTATCAATGGGAATATCTACTAACCAGCAAAGAATTTATTTTTTTACAGGGTATCTAAGATTGGCAATGTATCCAATGTTATAGGTTGATAATCATACTTATGCCAATAAGGCCAGCTGCAACTTCCAAGGCACACTGATCTGGAGATGTTTTTTCACCACGCTTGAACTTCAACTATCAATGATAGTTGAGTGAAGTAAGTCTAAGATAGTCTAAGTGGAACCAGGATTCGAATCATCCCAAACATGGCCATTTCCGGTTTAGGACATCTTGATCTTTTCGAATGTTGACCAATTTAAGCGACGAAACCCAAGATGTGGGATTTGACCTTTTTCGATCACGACGTGGGATGAGCAACAAAAAACCCGACCAGTGGAGCAGGGCATTTTTCTGGCTACGACCCGAATGTGTTGATCAGTGGGGGGTAGATTCTCCGATCACTGGATCTTAGGTAACCACAAGCTGAGTTAAACCTTAAACCCAAATAGAATGTGAATCTCAGTGGCTTTTTTATCCAAATCTCAGTAAACTCAGTAAACCCCAAGAATGTTTCTCCAACTGGATTTGGGTTGTGGTTTAACTCAGCTCCTAGGTAGTATGATCACCTATACAGGGACTATAAAATTGGTTCATCATGTCACCTCTCTATCCTACCCCCCAAAACGTATAGTGTCGGGATGGCCTGTGGATGGTGATTCTCCATTCCCCCATGGAAAACCCAGATTTCAATTGATTTCCTTAGTAATGATATACATCCCCATATTATATCCCATTAAAGTAACATTTATTGATCCAACATTTTTTCTTGATTTGGTTACCCTCTGGTGAACTAACAGTTTGCTATGGACAATCACCATCTTTAAGTTCGGTAAATCAACGAACTAAATGGGTCATGTTCCAGTTCGTTATGTAAGAAATTTCCAGATGGTAAATCCCCACGGCACAGATTGTTGGCTTGATCTTCGACATGAACTTCTTTCTGGTCTCTGATGCTTGGCAAACACAACCATCGAAGCAGCCGACTTTCGGTAGCGGTAAGGTACTTGTTGCATTAATCATATGCCACATGGGTTGATATGCAATTTATGTGAATTATGTATGGTTGCATCAAGTTGTATAATGTTATATATATATATACATGAGTCTATATTATAGTATATAGATATACATCCGTTACATGATATATATATATATATATATACATATATGAATATATATATATGAATATATATATATATATATATATGTATATGTATATATGTATGTATATATATACATACACATATTGTACCATATTAAATACGCATCAAATACACACTGAGATATGGAAATTTCGCTTCGGAGCCGAAGAACCCATCTCAGCCACATGATGGTTGCTTGAAAATTAGCTATTCGTCGGTGAATGGGGCATAAAACAGTTAATATAATATGTATATACATAACCATTATTTTCAGATATGGGGATATAGTTAACTTAGTTGATATATGATGGTTGATGATTATAGAACTATATTGAGGATAATAAAAAAACTATCCCCAAGAATCATCAATCGATTATGATTCTGATGAAGGTTGAACATATGATATGGATAAAAACAATCCCTAATATGGGATGATCAATGAAAAACGATCAGAATACTGCCACCAAGTCTATCCATGAACAGTATCAGATGATGATAATCCAAATCACATTTCTTGTTCCCATCTATTATAGTATTATGTGGATGATAGTCTACAATGTGAGACCCCCCAGTTATAAGTTGGTTTATAAGCCCCAGTAACTATAGTTATAAGTACCATAAACCATAGTTATTGGAGTTATAAACCAACTTAGCTACCTTGGGGGCCTCACATTGTATGGACAATCTCACCTATATACCCTCCAAATCTATGATATCATCATCATCATCATCATCACTTGGAATCTGCAGAATCCTGGAATGAAATTCAGCCAGTTTTTGTTTGGGGACGACATGACTCGGGATGAAACAAACACTGCTCAGATGCGATGATTTTATACTGGAACTGCGATCATTACCCCGTTTTTTTTTGGGGGATCCATTGAGTTCCTGCAATTTACAATCCATTCCCCCCAAAAATGGTTAAACTATGGTTAATAATGGTTAATAATTGGAATAACCATATATCTGCTTGGTGCTGACTGGAACCATGGATTTTTATGACTTCAAGAGTTGGGATGATGATCCAATCTGACTTTCACTCCATCATTTTTCGAGGGGATTGAAACATGTTGAAACCACCAATTAGGTTAGGCTTAGGGGATGAAATCACTAATCGGGAACGTGCATGACGCTGCGGAAAATGTCTGGGATGGGATGGTTTACCCTCTGGTAAACGTTTACAAAAAACTATGGAAAGATCCACTGTTTCATAGCTGGGTAAATCCACTCTTTTGACTGGGCCATTTTCAATAGCTTAATTTGTATGTTTACCAGAGGGTAGACGGATACATCTGTCTCTGTGACCAAAGAAATCGCCTGAACCAATGGTTGTTACTACTCCCATAGCGTGCTAAGTTTGAAACGGACTTACGACCGTCGTGAAGTCCATAATGAAAGGATTCTTGTCATTCGATATAATAAGAGAGTAGCAATGTGAGAGTGGGATCCAAAGCTTGTTTGGTGATGTTTTTCAGTTTTTGTATGTTTTTGTGATATATTTGACAATTGCACTTTCAAAATCAGCTTTTGATCCATACTCAAAAGCCAGGAAAACCAGGGCCTGTTTCTACCCCATTGTTGTTGGGTATAAGTAGAATTACAAATGAAGTCAGGATGCTTATGCAGTTCCGCATCTTTTTGATGGTCGCGTTCTAGTTTGCCACTAGCTGAATTCGTAAGTTTGGCTGCAAACTGTTCTCGTTGGACCAGTGGCTCCCCATACGCAGAGCCACGACCCGAACCAAGGAGATTTATGGGTTCAAACCTTAGTGTCGGCAAGCCATAGAATGGGTGACGACAAGATCAGTGCCAGCTATAAAAAACAGGGAGATCTGCTGGAATATGTTATGCGTGTATACATACATATATATATATATAAATTATATAATTATAATTATATATGTTATATGTATATATACATGTATTATAATATTATATAGCCAACGATACTCACAAGTTGGATTGGACCAACCATATCGGGGAATAGTGACAATTTTTTTCAAATTGTGAGGATTCCAATTATGAGACGGAGGACCATAGGGGGCATATACCGTGCTTTTTTAGAGCATGGCACAGATTAGAGCAGTGTCAAAACACCTGTCTTTGAACGGGCATAAAAAAGGTTCCACCACTTTCACCACCCTTGAAAACCAAGATGGATGGGACTCTTCAAAATTGCAGTTTCAAAAATAAAAAAACTTCATGAATTCGTTGAGACATTTCAAGATGCTGTTTTATTGTAAGAAAGGGAACATTTCTCAAATACCATCATGAATGTCATCGCAAGACGAATCATAAATTGGTTTTGTTTATGATGTGAAAGAACTTGAGGCCACCAAAATGAATTGGTCACAGCCACAGCCGACTCCAAGGTTGATTGTGAGACTGCCATATGAATTTCTGTCTGGACCTCAATCACCTGGCACTGGCTGAATGAACATGTGATCAGGTGAACATTTTTTTCGGTTTGCTGCAGCAAGCATGTCCGTTGGTGCTTAACTAATGTATGTATGTATGTATATATATATATGTTGGTCCTTACTACATATGTATATATATATATATATTCATTGTGATCATTCACCAATATCTTGAAAATAATTGTTAATATCATGATCATGATTATACATGTATTCCATTTATCCAACCACAATCAATTTATATCCAGCATTTTTCTCCACTGACGTTTCCAGCATTTCTTGTCGCGTTTCGGTGGCGCCAGGCTGCGTCCTTGGTTGATGATTCAGGCTAGCGGAGAATGTGGATCCAAGGAGTCAAGAGATCAGGATGAACTATGGGAATATCTGAAAGGAACACCAGGACACGCCGCCGGAATATCTTTCTGGAATACTGGAATACCTTTCTGGGAGATCGGAATATCTATGAGAATGAATATCTATGGAATATTAGGGGATTCAGTCCTATGTAAAAAAACAGAGGTTTCATGGATTTAAAACAGAGGTTTTAAGCATCAGATCTTCAGGGACCAATGAATTCCGATGAATAATGGATTTGGGTATGTCTGACCATGGGGTATACACAAAGAAACCCATTTAAATGTATGTGAATGGGAGCATTATCATAAGTCTGATAAATCATCAAAATTTTGCGAATACCCCATACATGCCTTTTTTGTTCAGATCTTGTTTGCTTCGCTTCCCCCTTTCAATTTTAGATGACGCCCATGACCGGTGTGTTTCAAGGGGGGGTTGGAACCAGCAATCATCATCTAATATGGCCATGAACGAATCAATAACTACAGTAGTTGTATCAATTCTGGATGTTTTTTTCATGCAGAGGATCGTTTTGCGACTATCCAGTGTCCTTGCAGTAAAAATGCAATGGTACATCCATCAGACATGTGTGTTTGTCCCAGAAAATGTAATTACCACCCAATTCCAGGGGATTGTCATCACGTTCAAGCATTAAATTGCCATATATTTAAGGTGAACCTTTTCTGTGGACAAATCCAGTTGCACAGTCAGAATATGCACCAGACATGTAGACGGGTAGACTTTCAACGGTGTTCATCAAAGATGCCTTGATATGATTATATATACATATACCCTATGGTAAATAAACATAGACCCTGAAAATCACCAATTTTTAATGGAAACTAGTCTTCCAACCCCTATCTGCCAGGGTCTATGTTAATTTACCAGAGGGTAATTATAATACATGTATCCATTGAGGCTACGTAATATTATATGTCGAACATGTTCCTACAATGAAAACGACCAGATTTCAGACCCTGTGATTCAACAAAAACTCTGATTTCTAGATGATAGACCTTTGCAAACGGACATTTCCCTGTTAAAAATTGTTACAATATATAGTGACCCCCGAAAAAGATAGAACAGCAAGCACCTACTAGAACAGTGATAAATTACTTTTCGGCATCGATGTATGTGTTACCATAGCCAATAAACACATGTCAATCTATATGAACTCTGGTTGATTTCCCGCAAAAGATGCGAGTTTCCTGCCACAGCCAGGTTGAATGCCTCCCCACAGTGTTGAACCTCCCAACCGATGGACACGTCTCTTGGCGGATCATCAATGGATCATCAATGGCTTAAGCTGGAACTGGCTCAAAATATGGTACATTGATTTGACTAATGGGATATATATATATATATATATCTGGGTAAATTATAACGACCTCACTGCGACCTCACTGGAATCATAGTTAATAAGGGAAATCATCCCCAAATGGGCCTTAATTCAGGTTAGTGAATTGTTATAATTTGCCCAGATATATATATATATATAGATGAGTCATATAGTCCTCCATGAATATCCCATTGATGATATATATATATATCCCAAAATATTGGATATTCATGGAGGACTAATGAGGGAAATATATATATATATAGTTTATACATAGTTTTATATAGCTTTTTCTATCGCATTATTTTATAGTGCTTAAATAAAGTTTAATGGAGGGTTTCATGGCATGTGCTGCCGTGCTGCCCCAATGATGTTAGTCTCTTAGTTGGTTTACTGTATAAAGCCCATTAACGATAGATACACTCTGGTAAACTAAGATAACTATGGACTCGGACATCACCATTTTTTATAGGTCAATCATCTATAAATGGGCCATCATTTTCCAGTTCGCAAACTGTTCGTTTACCAGAGGCTATCTAGTTGATAAACCCAATGGGAAGGGATTGAAACAACATATCATGGGATCGCCAGCGGGGCTGGGTCAGACATTTGCGATTGACTATGATGGTGATTTCAACTGGTGAAAAATGGGAATTATACCAGAGATACTAGTGGTTAACCATGGGTAAGAATGGTGAATAACGTTATAATGCGATGTTTGATGGATATCTTACTGTGGATGGTTGCGAAATCCTGTATCACATAAAGGATGGTTGAAACCCCAACTAAATAATGGGATGGACCACCGTTTTCAACTGGCGCAGGATTTCGCAACCATCCACCGTATGATTCATTGATGAAGGAAGGTGGTAAAATCAGAATTACATAAATCATACCAGTTTGAACCATTTAGTGGTTTCTGAACTTTCAAACATATGGATGTATGTGCTCTCCAGTTATGTTTCTTGGTTTATGACCGCAGTTCGATGTAGTTTGATATAGCTACCAGAACCCCCCCCACCATTATATAGCCCAGATATGAATTAACGTGGCCAGCACGCTATCAATTATAAACCACCATTGTTCATGGTTAAATCATGTTAAATCCTAGGTTTTATCGGTGCAATTCATCGCAAGAAGCTAGTTTTTTGGTGGATAAAACGCATATCGAACTTTGGCCAAACAATGTGATGAGTTGAAACACCATTGTGATATGCTGAATAGTTCACTTCCAGAGTGGAGAAAAGGGTACACGTATCTGGTTTGATATTCAGATCGATGTAAACATATCACCATGATGATTATCATTATCATTATTGCCCATATTCTGATGACCATTGCTATTATGCATATCTATAATAACAAAAAAATACATATGCTGTAGGTGTGCATTTATGCAATGTACTGCAATGTGATGAAAATCACTGTAGTGCAATGTATGTAAGTGTGCATTGTATAGTATATGCATGTATATTGTGAATATATATACATATATATATATACAATATATGTAACACATATGTATGTAACACATATGTATGTATGTATGTATGTATGTATGTATGTATGTATGTATGTATGTATGTATGTATGTATGTATATATAGCGCATAGATACTATGTTCATATTAAATATGTATGCAAATACATACATGCTATCATGTACTATAGACTATAGATATATAATATATGCATATTAATATGATGCACTATACTATATATTAAATTACATACATGCATATAGTAATTTATGGTATGACGTATATATATATATATATATATATTGCGAATAGAGTGTAAGCTACGGACCAATGTACATTATCACATAATTCACTCTAAGACTCGAAGCCAAAGGGTTGCGACAATGGCCCTTTTGGCTCAAGACCCACTGCAGCGTCAGAGAAA